>Ga0193958_1000270_pt1 | contig 20925 bp, 31 predicted proteins | sample FB_1_MG_FD_140320 | JGI IMG/M metagenome (GOLD analysis project Ga0193958, IMG submission 140320) | Microbial mat bacterial communities from the Broadkill River, Lewes, Delaware, United States - FB_1_MG | ecosystem: Environmental > Aquatic > Freshwater > River > Microbial mats | place: USA...
ACTAATAGCTACTAATGCTTCCATAATCTCCGGTCTAATACCAGATTTCTTCACATAGTCTGTGCCTAGCATACTTACGTTGTCTAACGCTCTATCTTTGAAGTAACCTTGTAAGATTACTAACTGAAAGTCTTTATTGCTCTCTAGTCTTGTCAGTGCTTCGTATTGGTCAACCCAATATTGAGTCTCCACCATTTCTATCTCTTGTTCAGTTTGTTGGTTGTTTGCATTCATGCAAGTCCTTTAATTATTGATTTTGAGTTTAACGACATCTTCTAGTCGAACACTGTTATGTTCTTTATTACCGGTATTATACCAGCCAGTTCCTTAATTCAAGCTTACGCCATCAGCCCCTGAGCCTGCGCTATACCACCACCTTGTGGTCCTTGAGCCAATCTCTGCTCCTGAGCAGCTTGTCCTTGTAGCAGCTGCATAGCCATCTCTAATACCTCCATCGGCACTCCCTGGGCTAGTAACTCATCTGGGTTTGCACCTTGTTGTAACATTATAGCTACCTCTTCTACCATCCTTGGGTCAACCTGACCCGCTCCTGTTGCTAATCCGTTTGTCATTATTTGCTTCCTTCTTTCTTGTTGTACATTGCGTCAAAAGCCTTTTCATCTAACTTACTTAGGCGATCGAATTCCTTCTCTTCCATTTTTCTTGCATGAGCTATTCCACTATCTCTCTCAATGAAATCTAAGTCAATTCTATCTGCTTCACTTTCTATTTTACGAGCAGATGCCATTTCTTTTCTTGCTTTAGCTTCTTTTGCAAATGCATCAATCTGATTCTCTTGAGCTCTCGCGTTTCTGTCATTAATCTCAGCTTCTAACTTCAAGTTTTCTAATTCAACTTTTCTCACTGCAGCTGCTTCCATTCTCATCTGTGCTTCAGTAGGTTGAGGTGGTTGCCAGTTTCTGTACTCCTGAGCTAGCTCTGGTTGCTTAGTTAAATCTGCCCACTGAGCTAACATCTTGTACTGCATCTCTTCACTCATACTCTGACCTTGAGTCTGTAGCATGAATGTAATCTCTTGTGCCTTAGCTGCGTTATCTTCATTAGTACTAACTGTAATCTCAATATCGATGTTACCTTCTAAGTCGTCTCTTCTGATTTCAACAAACTCGTTGTTAGTCATTCTAACTACTTCTGTATCGTCTAGGAACTCTGCGTTGTAGCTCATCCATTTTCTCATTAGTGGTTTAACTAAGTTCTCACTTATGTTCCTAACAATGTTAAGTCTTCTTGTACTAGTTGCATCTAACGCACCTCTAGCTCCTGTAGCAGTACTTCCTAAACTATTACCACTAATACCACTACTAAACGACTTAACTCCAGTGATACTTTCAATCTCATTGTTCATCATACCTAGCATATCGAATGCACTTCCTGGTATACTATTGTAGCTACCATCCCAGAAGTCATTAGGTGTACCGTTGAACTCGAAGTTCTCTCCATTGATAAATTTACGTCTATTAGCTACATCAAGTGCTCCTTTACGGATACCTTTCTGTCCATTATTACTTTGAGCCATATTGTCAATAATACCTCTAGTAATTGCTGTCTTGATCTTCTGATTATCACCTATGAACTCTGCGTTAGCTTCACCGTGCATTTGAAACGGTACACTATTGAACGGCACCACAATAAACGGTGGTTTACCATCTGGATATGGGTTGTCTTCTAACCTAATAACTACATCATCTATCCATGTACATACTATCGGCTCTGTAATCCCATCACCATCTATATCGTAATTACCCCAGTACTCGTAAACAACTTTTTTCTTTCTTGGATCATCTTCGAACTTAAACTCGGTCTCATCCTCACTATCGAAGTCTACCTCGTTCTCACCTAACGAACCTTTAGCTACCTTATCTAAGTTCTTATACCTACCATCTTGCTTAAGTGTACTCATATCAGTCTCATACCTGTAAATAACAAACTGACACTTGTCCATATCATCCATACAAGTTGGATCTATATATATATCTTCATTTCTACATACTATAGCAGTTGGCTTATTAGTAATTATCCTAGTTTCCATCACAGTTTGTGTACCTAGTATCATCTCTGATCCATCCGGCATTCTTCCAATAATTGGTACTTCTACTTCAACCTCTTCGTCTTCGTAGTCCCAACCACATTGTATAACCGCAGTACCTTCCATATCTAGTACCTTAGCGGCTTTAGTCATGAAGTTATACCTATTGAACTGTCTACAGAACTGTGTATTTAGTACTAACTCATTCTGCCTAGCAGACTCTACATCCTCTGCAGTGACCGGAGTAGCCTTAATTATGTCAACGGCACTTACAAATGGGTCTATAATAGTCGAATGTTGCCACTCACTTTGCTTCTTTATATCTCTTGATACAATAGCTGACTTACCTTTTTGCTCATTGCCGTATGGTTCGCCGTTATACGCGCTAATCCATCCTTCAATCTTACCTTGTAAGTCATCATGCATCGGCTCAGCGGCTTTTAGGTCAGCCTTTAATGCTTTTAGTAATTTACTTTTATTTATTTTCATTTATACTTCCTGTTAGCCATATTATACCTACTCCTTAGTTAAACTACACTTAAGCTACATTTGCTTTACGGATATGTGTGGCCAATCTCTTCCACCGCCAATGTTATAACCGAATCCGAACTCTAGTAGCATGCCTAGCTTCATAGATGCTCTCATAAATGCTCTATACATTTCCATATAAGCTAGCTTCACATCAACGTTATCTACATCCCATGGATCTAATCCATCTACATATGGTATTACATCAATAGCTAATCCAAGCTGATGGTCACTTACAAACATCTGTCCATCTAGCTCACTAGCACCTTTATCAAACATAGCTTTCTGCTCGCTCTGAGTTCTTAGTCCATCAATCACACTAAAGTCTACTGTTGAGTACTTCAACGCCTTTTCGCATAGTCTCTTTACTCTTTCATCTACTCCGTCTAACTTCTCTTTACTTTTCTTACCGAATTTAAATTTACTCATATCAACCTCCTACTACCGCTTTAGTTATAAATGATACTACAACACTTACCACCGATGAACCTACTAAAGTAAGTCCCATCAGCTTAGTGTTAAGTACAGCTATAGTGGTTTTCATACCAGCATCATTCTTAGCTAGCTCATCAAGTTGCTTCTTTGTATCATCTATGAACTCAAGTACATACTTTCTGTCCTCAACCCACTTGTTATCTTCTGCCATACTTTATTCTACCTCATCAAACCTATATCTTGCGAATATATCTTCCATCTTAGCACACCCTTCACAGTTATGTGCGTTAAATGCCTCTACGTACTCTGTCATATCTCTACCAGTACCACATGTACCTATCAGTACTCCATCTAAGTACAACGGTGCTTTGTATACTTCTAGGTACAACATTTCACCCTTTATTAGTCCGTACTCCAGAAACCTTCTTTCTTCTAAGCACTCTAGTACTACCTCATCGCTGTTACCACAAACAGCCCCAAATGTATGATTCTTATCACCAAACCTTTGCTTAGCTTTACAAGCTAACTCAGCATCTGTTTTACCTTCAGGGTGCGGATCAAACAGCAATTCTCTCTTTATGTGATCATTAGCGTACAAGTACTTCCCATCTACAGTCTTCGCCCACATCATATCTGGTATGGTATCACCTATAGTAGCTAACATACTTTTATGAAATGCTAAGTCTCTCTCTATCTTCTCCATCTCTTCTGAGAATCTACTATCAATCCTTTGCAACACATTACTCTGAGCATCAAGCTGGTCCATCAATATCTTATACTCAGGTATAGCTTGAAAGACTACCCCTTGCCACCAGCCTATAACCTTATCCCATAAACTTTTCATATCAATCACTCGTCTTTGTCTCAAAATTTGACTTCAACACTAAAGTCAGTGCTCCATACACTGACCCAACTACTGCTGCAGCTACTACATCACTTAGCTCTTTCAGATAAACTAGGTACTCAGGAGTAACTACCTTATATGCAAGTACCATAAGGCAAGCTAGTATTATATACCTAATTCCCTGTTTTATGTCCGCTTTTGTCATTATACCTATCCTCTCTATATCGTCTTATTTGACTAGTATAGAACTCAACAACACCTTTATACATCGTGTTAAGCTCTACCAACGCAGGAGAACATAACTTCTGTATCTCCTTAGTTTTAAGATCTATATACACACCATCCAGATCTATCGTACTGAAGTCATAAGGCTTCTCGTACACATACTTGTTCTTTACTACTAACTCAGGTTCTTTATTACACCCAGTCATTATTAATAAAGCCATTATAGCTAACGTATACTTAATCATAGGTAAAACCTTGTACTGTTGATGTCAACACTATTACTTTTATCCCTATTCATACTGTCCTCAATCCGCTTCTTCAAGTCCTGAGCTAAAGCCTCACTTACAGCTCTCTTCTTATCACTCTCAGCCTCTCTATCAGCCTCAACCAAGTTGTTAGCTAATGTATCTATAGCCATCTGCTTATGAACCACCTCAGTCTTCAGGTTAGCTATCTCAGCCTTCATATTAGTCCACATAACGTAACCTGTACTTAACGCAGCTACCAGTAATATATGTGGTAGGAACCTTAGCATTACCACTGTAAATCACTCCACTGGAAGTTCAGATTAAATCCAACACTAGCAAACGGTTTACCGTGGTCCGGCTTGCTAACTTCTACGTATATATCTTTACCATCATACTTAGCTACCAGTCCTGTTACGTACTGAGTTGTTCCTATCTTATCAGTATAGTAGCTACTAGTAAGCTCTTTGTTAGTCCATGCTACACCTACATATGGCTCAACTGGTCCTACTTTTTTCTTAACATTGATGAACAGATCGTTCCTACCTTGAGTCTCATCTATCTGTGGTATCGAGCTAGTATGTTTAGCTCCGACTTCTACATATTCTGTTACGTATTTAGCTCCGAACACACCCCATGGACTCTCACTCTTCAACGACGAAGCATTCATAGCTAATCCAGCAAACGGTGTAAAACCGTCTGCCATCAATCCTGTACCTAATAGTACTATAAGTAGTATACTTTTCATTACTATCCTTTATACTTAGCTAGCCATATAGTATCTTGACCTACTATAGCTTCAACCTCAGCAACTGTAGTACAGTACCATAACTTAGTCATTAGTATTCCACTAGCTCTTAGTGTTTTACCTAACTCTGTTTGTGTAATCTCAACTACTTGATTATCATACGTCTTCCAAGTAATCTTTTCATCACCTACAAGTGTCTGTATTGCTTTAACCATTCTACTGGTACTAACTTCGTCACCATCATATCCTAATCCGTCGACTTCTACTCTCATGGTGTCGATAGCTCTTAGTATAGCTGATTTTATCTCAACTTTAGCTTTAGTAGTAGCCCTCTCTACTTCAGCTTGTTCTTGTAAGTCTATCACTGACTGTGGAATCTCCTCAGCTATTGTATACCCTTGATTCTCTAGTATAGACTTTCTTACTTCATCTATACTGTCTCCTAACTCTATTACATTCGTTTCTTTGTATGCTACCATCTTATTCTCCTATCTTTTGAATTACAAGTGTTGTATATGGATTTGCTGAGCCAACTACATAAGCTGTTCCTGATACCTCAAATGATGATACATATATAGTATCATTTTTACTCAACCTTACTACTGCAGAGTTACTTGTTCCTTGTTGAGTTACAGAGTTGTGTAGTGCATATACTCTTGATAATATACTTCCATTTGTTATAATATCCACAGCAGCATCCTCGCCACTACCTGATATGGCTAAAAGAGCAGTACATTCTACTTTATAGATACCATCTTCAGGACACTTAAAAATACCTGCTAAGTAAGACGATGTGTTATCTAATACAGTTGTAAAATTTAGTATTGAGTCGCTCGTTACTGAAGAAGCCAAATACCCACTATAAACTACTGGAGTAAATCCTAACTCATTACACTCTACTCTTTTAGCTTTATATACTTCAGCATAACTCTCTCTAGGTAATTGTTCTGCACTTTCAGCACCACCATTACCATCTATGTATGCTTTGCCTACAATACCTAATCCACCTACCACTTCTGCAGCATTTGAGAAGTCTATTGAACCATCATCATTTAGCGGTATAAGTGACACATTTTTAACTGTTATGTAGTCGCCAGCACTACCCCAAGCTACCCCATTCTGAAGTATTCTAAAACCTAATAATGTAGCTTCTGCACTAGATATAAATGTAGTGTCAAATATGTAGAGACCTTCGTTTGTAGCGTTAGATATATATGCTTGATTACCTGCTGAAACTATCTCAATATATGCCCCATTTGTTACTGTGTTTGAACTTGGTATATTTACCTCTGCATATACTTTGTATTTACTGCCTATTGCTAAAGAATCTATTGAGACAAACGAATAGTTTCCCGCTGTACCATCTGTTTCAATCCTTAACCCGCCTTCATAAGTATTTGTTGTGTAAGTAGAATTCCAAGCACTTACATCCCCATCACTAAAATCATCAGCAAATATAGCAACATCTGTATACCATTTACCATCTCTAGTGTTAAAACAATATCCAAACCCTTGATATTCCTCAGGGTTTAGGCAAGGTTTGTATTTAGTTAATTCCATTTATATTCCTTTCTGTACTATATAATAAGTACCACTTTCTGTAATACCACTTGTATCTACTGTTGTGTTAATAGCAACACTCTTTGACTTTAATCCACTTGTATCATTACCACCTACTACATTTACTATACCATCTACTTGTATATTAGTAGTATCTGTTGGTATTAATTGTATAGCACCACCACCATTTAGTTTAGTATCTTCTGATATAATATATAAAAATTCTTCACCATCAAAACCAGTACCTAAATCTCTTGCATTACCATCATTGTCTATTTGTAAATAGTTATTTGTACCTAGTCTAACTGGAGAGTTGTTAAGTGCTTCTGCATTTGAACTATTTAATGAAATTGTTACATCATAATTTGTAGTATCTCCACTATTTGCTCTCTTGTTATCTCTTTTACTCCAATCACCAGCTATGCTTATAGGTTTAGATATAAACTCCGCAACTCTTTTAAGCTTTGTAGGTATTTTCTGTATCTCACTAGCATCCCTAATAAATGTACCACACTCTTTATTACCTATTAACTTACCATCATTATTGTAATATGCGTTAGCGAAACCATAAAGGATGTAATAATTTCCATTAGCGTTAACTAGAGTGTTTGAATCTAAAACATTACCATCAGTTATATGGTTTCTACTAGTAGTAAACTCATCTGTAGTGTTAAGGTAGCCTCCTGATAACCTATTATACGAAACACTCCAATCTCTTACAGAGGTTAAGTCTTTAGCAACAGCAAACCCTAACTCTCTACCTAAACTATGATTAATTTCATGTCCATCTATACCACTACCCTCATAGTATATCATTGTATCTAATGATTGTGGATTATATGCTTCTACTACTAACTTACCGTGATTACTGTATGACCATCTTATGTTAGTGTATAGTGTTTGGTATGCTATGTAGTTGTTAGTATTTTGATTATAATCAGCATCGGAACCGACCGTGAAGCCATTAGTAGTAAATGCTGTTAATGTTCCAGCAAATGCAGCCTCTTCGTTAGTACCATCTGTCTTTATTCTGTATGTAGCTCCTCTTAACCCATCTTGTATCTGATTAGAACTATTATCATCTCTATTCTTTATATGAACCTTACTAACACCATCTATACCATTAATACTTGCAAAGTCTATGTGACCTGATGATTGTACTACTCCAGCATCATTCTTAACTTCATTTGTAGCTCTATCTAAATAATACCCAGTACCATTACTAGCTTGTGTGAAGTCTATTGTACTCATTCCAGTAACAATAGCTTGATTACCACTATTACCAGTATATGTAGTAGCTACTTGTGTAGGCTTTTCTATTAAGTTAGTTAAGCTAATATCTCCACTTTGTAATTGACTATGGTATAACGCTACAGCTACTTCACCTCTTTTTGCAACTGCTATGTCTTCTGTACCGTCATTGTAGTATAGTCTACCAGCATCTCCACCAGCTACATGATTGTCTATAGCTAGTTCCCCTTTACTAAGAGGACCCTTAACACCATTAGTGTCAAACTTTGTTACTCTTGCCATTTATATCCTTTTTATTTTCCTATTTTACCTAAGTAGAGCTTATACTCTACTTAGTTACCATTCTTCTAACGTGTCAAGTAAATCCGCTAGGTCACCTATAGTAGTTTTCTTGTACGTTTCACTATCTTCGCTATCTTGTATTACTAATACATCAGTACTAACCACATTAGTCTTATCTGCAAGTTCTGTAATAGCAGTTACATAACCTGTCCCATTCCATTCATACTTAATACCATCTATCTCTATCTCTTGCCCTATTGTAGGGTTAATTGGAAAACCTATCATTATTTCTCTGCTCCTAACTTAATTGATGCACTCACGTTATCGCCGACACCGTTATTAGCTGCTCTATATGTAAGTATATAGTAATCACCGTTAACTGCCCACAGGTTGTCATCTTTCATATCAACTGCCCTACCTTGATCTTGTTCTACTCCCATGAAATATAACTCATCCATCAAACTAGGTGAGAAGTTAGTTATCTGATTAGCCGCACCACTTGTACCTACTGCAAACTCTACGTCCTCTGACCAGTTATCAACCCAACTATCTGCTACAATTGCACTAGGATTTCTAGTTCTATATAATGAAAAGTCACCTTCATCATTTGCTTTAATGTCTAGTCCTTTTATCTGTATATCTCTAGTGTTATATGCTTGATATGTACCGACAGTCCCATTCACTTGTCTAGTAGTAGGCACTCTAAAGGCTAATACAGCATACTCAGCTGCCTCTTCTGAGCTATCCGCTCCATTATGTGTAGGGAACCTTTTCTGTACTACAGAGCCAAGTGTCTGTATCTCTCTATCACCACCTTCACTTGTTATATCACAACAACCCATGTATAATATAGCATCTGCGTCATCAGTATACTGGTACTCTAGCATTATAGCATTTTCCTCTGTACCCATACCGAACCTAACAGCCGAACCTGCTCTAGATAAGCCACCTAACGTATGCGCACCTTTTATCGCTTCATACCTAGCAGGTAAAGATGGATTACTTACTGACAGTCCTTCTAGTGTTCCAAGTACATCGTTATTGTATGAATCTTGTAAGTTTAAGAATGTAGCGAAATCACCTACACCCCTCCATTGTATCTGTATGTCATGTACGTTACCCTTTGTTATATCATATGTTTCACCCATTGAAGTTAATGTCGACTCACTCATTGTACCTATTTCTGTGAACACTTCTGACACTATACCGTCTGCCATTGTCCTAACCAGTAGTCCGAATTTACCGTTATTTGCATTTGGAATCCAGCTAGAGTCACTAAACAGATGCCCTCTATTTGGTTGATATCCTGGATGCTGCAACGATTGTAAGGTATTCCTAGCTCCAGGTATAGTTGATGTGACCTTAGTTGAACCGTTCTCATCTCTTATGTACGTGTCTAATCCAGTACCTACTACCTCATTTCCATTCAATAATTTCTTCCAGTTCTCTTTCTGTATGCCCATAGTATTTATACCATGGAATAAACTTTTATCTAATACTGCTTTATTTCTGCCCCACGCATCAGTTCCAAGACTGTTTGCGTTTATATCTAATTTTCTAAAGTTACTCATCTATATTATCCTCCATTGTGTTCCGTCACTAAGTACGTCTAAAGTCTCATCTTCAAGTAAGTTACTAATTCCAGGTACATTTACTATACTAACTATATTACTACTGTTGTCTACTCTTGTTATACCGAACTTATTCTTGTTACCTATAGCACTAGGCAAAGTAACTACTATATTACCTGCTACAGCATCTACGAATATATGCTTGTTCACACTAGCTATCGTGTAACTAGTAGTAATAGTAACTACATCTCTCAAGTTAGAGTTGAACTGTAAGTTCTTACCACCGTTAGTCTGTAACCACACTGCAGTTACACCGTCGCTTACCCTCTTATATAGCACTTCATTAGCTGTATCCAGCCACTCATCACCTACTTTCGGAGTGCTCGGCGCAGTAGCTGACTCTGTGTATGTGTTAATTGCATCTAATTTTGCTTGTAATCCTGTAATTGATGTAATTGGATGGGCATCATCTGCTTCTCTGTTTCTTAACTGGTTATGTCTAATCTCAAGCGGTGTAGTGAAGTATGAAGCTTCTCCATCACCTACTATTACTGTAATAGTCGTATCGCTTGTTCTGGTAGTACTTCCATATATTCTTATACCTACTCTATCAGTCTCTGAAACTATGTAGCTAGGGGCAGTAAACGAAGCTTCTATAAGCTCAGTAGTTACGTTGTCTAGTGATTTGCTTGTATGACTAAATAGCTCAGTCTCAACACCACCTGCAGTTCTAGTAAACACCGAAAACCTTAAGTATGTATCTTGGTTACTACTGCTAGTACTTCCGTACATGCTAAATCCCCACGTACCGGCCGGAATTGAAGTAGCTTTTACGTCACCATCAAAAATAAATTCCTCCAGCAACACCTCATTATTATTAGCTACACCCACTATAGTCGTAGGAGTTACATTAGGAACATATGATATTTGCTTATAAGCAGGATTGGTAGTTGAATCTAGCGCAGTTAAATACACATTAGCCGCATATCCACCCGATCCTGGTGTTACAGATAAATCCCCTGAACCTAATACAGTTTCTCCATTAATTGTCTTAATATTAGTACCACTAACTAACGTATCTTGTTTAGAGCCTAGTATGATAGCCGCATTAGCTTCACTTGTAGCCGCATTAGCTGCACTACTACTAGCACTTGCAGCACTATTTGCCGCATTAGTCTCACTAATAGCTGCTGCTGCTTCACTATCGCTAGCTGCTACTGCCGACGCTGCGGCTTCACCTGCTGACGTACTTGCACTATTTGCACTTGTACTTGCATTACTCTCGCTAGTCGCCGCATTACTTTCACTTGTAGCCGCTGCTGATGCACTACCTGACGCCTGACTAGCACTTGTACTGGCATTCCCAGCCGATGTGCTCGCATTACTTGCACTACTAGCAGCATTACTCTCCGACGAGCTTGCTGCAGCCTCACTATTAGCTGCTGCTACAGAACTTGCAATGGCTTTAGTTGCATGATGTTTAGCACTATATCTACCGACCTCAACTTCAGTATCTTCGTTCTCTTCGGCCCATTTTTCTGCCAACTGAGCACTCAACTCGGCACTATTCGCATGTCCTTGTGCAACAGTAATAGCATTATTGGCAGTATCAACTACATCATCAATCATACCTAGTATATCTATGAATTCTTGTACAGTCCCGGTAAATCCACCATCAACTGCGTACTGATACGCACTATCTCCATTAGTAATAGAGAAGTACCCTAAGTTTATCAACTCATCTGCATCACCATATAGTGTATACGTGTCAGTCTCTCCTGGTGTATCGAAGTCACCTTCAGGGTCAGTTGTATTAGTACCTCTTACGTGATGTACACTTATCCCCTGCTCACCAGTTTCTCCTTGTTCACCTTCAATACCTTGAATACCTTGGTCACCTTTATCGCCTTTAGCACCTTTAATCGCATTAATATAATCAGTAGTACTACCACTATTACCTTCTTCAAGCCATATATCATACGAACTTTTACCTTCAAGTCCTTGAATACCTTGAGCTCCGTCATTACCGTCTACACCTGCTGGTCCAGCTGGTCCTGCCACATCACTCTTGAACGTCAGTTCATTCTGCTGTATATAGTTACTAGCCGCATTACTAACTAACTGATTTAAGTTTACTATTGTAGTACTCATTACCACTCCTCTATAAATGTCGATGACACATTACCTGTGTTCAAGTCTTCGTAGCTAGCTAATTCATAGCTAAGTAATCCTGTGTTTGGGTCATATGTAAACGCATAGTTAGGTGTAACACCATTAAGTCCATTATCACCTGTATCACCTTTGGCTCCTGTATCACCTCTAGGCACGGTCAACGTAGTACCATCCCATGTTACACTACTACCTTCTGGACCAGTAGCTACCATCATATTGATGATGTTTAGCATATTGTCCAACGTACCATCTGCAATAGCTGCATTAATATCTTCTATAGCACCTATCTGTGCAGCTACACTAGCTATCACATCATATTTACTATCTATCTCTCTATCAACAGCTAAGTCAACTGGAGATGTAAAACTAGTTTGTCTTCTCATCTAAACCCATCCTTTCTCTTGTACATTTCTACTAAGTGGGCCATCTGCCGTCATTACACCTAGCATCTTAGCTCTCTGTACACTTGCTTCAAACCTCTGGTAGTGCGTATTATTCTCTGCTTGTATGTTACCGTCAATAGATCCATGTCCTCTGTATCCTATATAATGTAGCAACGCTTCAACTAGTTGCACTGGCAGGTCTATACCACTAGCTAACATCTCTGGTGTGTTTACTATCAATGTCGGCTGCTTTACATATATCACACTGATAAATGCACCACTAGTAGCTACAGGTACTTGAATCTTATTCCAACTAATAGTCATAATACTTAATGGATCGTCTTCTTTGTTAATCCCAATCTCTGTACCATCTTCCTCATACGCTGCACTTATATACATTAAGTCACTAGGTAATTTATACACAGTGTCACTTATACGTTCATAAGTATCATTACCGTCAGTTGCCCTACCTAGTTCTATAATAACTTCTTCTGTATCAAGAGGAAACCTCTTATACAGCTCTATCATCCCTAAGTTAATGAATGATATAACAGAGTCAGTATCATCCTTAACTGCTAACTTTTTCAACTCGCCTCTAACAGCTAAGTCTATTACTTTTTCTACTGTCATTTCTATCCTTTAAATCCCCATTATAACAATTTTATCCTTAATCCACTATTAACTAGAACACTGTTGAACAACCTGAACCATGATCATCATCATGATCAAATCTAGCCCATACACTATCTATAGCTTCTTCATCACCGAACTCCCCACTTACTTGTTCACTCGGTAGTCTAATGTCAATCATACCTAATTGACTAATACAGTCGATAGCATCATCATGCCCTGCAAACCCACTATATGTAGTATACTTCAACTGCTTCATAGTCTCTTGCATATCCGGTGTATCACCTAGCTGCTCAGGGAACCACATCTTCCTATTCTGAAACTGAGGCAGCATATATCTAAATCTCTCATGCTTATTAGTACCTGTACCCTTACTCAGTATCCCTTCTCTAGTAATAGGTGCACCTTTCTGTCTAGCAAAGCTGAAGTACTGATTCCTTTTCTGCATCATCTCTTTCAACGCAAACACGTGAGCTTTCTGCTGCCCATCTACTTCAATTCCTACCTCAATATGATTTCCGTACCTACCCCATGTCTGTAGCATCCTAAACAACTCATTATACTGCTCTTGTATACCTTGTCTTCTTACACATACATCTAACAAGAAGTAATCAGCATTGTGGCTTACAGCCCACACCATCAATCCACTGAAGTCACTCTTAGCTTCACTTGTAGTTGTAAAGTCAGTAGTTATATACAGTGTATACGCACCTAGGTTCTGCATAATGTTCTCTCTATTATACTCTTGAATCAAGTTATCAGGTACCATTCTATCTTCTTCGTTCGCCATCTTAAGCATACGCTCTTGATTGAACGCTCTAGTAGTATTACTCTTAACCGCTTGCAAGTACTGCTCCCTAACAGCCTCGTATGGATGCATCTCTACCCATGCCCCTCTGAACTCTTTCTCAGTAGTAGTCTCATCTATCCTCTCACATATCGGTATAGCTACAGGTGTATACGATCCATCTAGCAGTGTCTTAACATTTGGATCTCTCATGTGGAATGGCGTGAATACGTTAATTATCTTACCTTTACCACCACCTTTCAGTGCATTGATCGCATCAGCATTAATCATGTCTTCTAGGTTACCCATAATAGTCTCTGAGTACGCAGCTGCCATATTCGGTATAATATCATCGAACAGTATCCAATCCGGTCTATGTGCACCATGATTCGATCTAACCCCCCTGATATTACCAGAACTTGCCCCCATAGTCCTTAACAGGAACACCCTCTTATCTAGCTTCTCATTAGGTCTTGTAGGCTTTCTAACCCACTCAGCTTCAGTCTCAGTAAACCTCATACTCTCAAAGTAACTCTTACAGAACTCACTATCTTCACACATCGATCTTAGTGCAAGCGCCATTACACGCCCCCCACCTTGTGCACTAGCACCTACAGCTAGTATAAAGTATATTGGCCCATAATTTGGTACTTCACCCTTAACAGCACAGTATACTGGCAGGAACGCTGTAATCACACTCGATTTACCTAAACCCCTGCTCATCATAATAGCTATACGTTTATTATTGATGTTAATCTTATCCTGTACCTCTTTGCTATACGGATAGTTCTCTCTAGTAATGTTACCAAACAGCAAGTCTACTATCCAGTAGTGTACCAGTGGTGAATCGAACTCGAAATCCGCTCCGTTAACTAATCTCATTATATTGAAGAAGTCAATTGCATCAGCACTAGGTATATAGTTTCTAAACTCTAGATCTATATTAAGTAATGCTTCTTCTATGTCAAATACGTTATCCTTATGCTCAGCCATCTACTATCTCCGCATCTAGCACTACTGCGTTACCTAGCTTCTGCGCGTCTTTCATACTGTAACCATTCTCCAGCATCTTTCTCTGGTTATTAGCTAGTTGCGCTAGTTGTTCATTTAACTGTGTCTGCATATCTTTAGTTTCTGCGTTCATACCTACACTCAATTCTATTTGAGCATTCTCTGGTGGTTTAACATGTGTCAGTAGCTTATCAGCAGCACTAATTCTATCCTTACTATAAGCAGCCTCTGTCATCTCTTTAGCTAGTACAGCTACAGCCTCGTACCTAGATGCTTGAAACATTAAATGTAATGGCATATCACTTTGTGTAAGTATCTTCTGCACCATAGGAGTACGTCTAAACCTAGAAGCTGCATTAGTCAGCTCTCTATATTCCATACTCTCAGTGTCTACACCAATCCTGTCTATAACAAACTGATCACTTGCTCTAGCTCTTCTGTATGCCTCTGTAACATTCTCTTCCGATTCCAGGTATGCACAGAACTTCAATGCATTAATGTAGTTCCTCATAGAGTACTGGCCATCTAACATTACGTTACTATATGTAAGTAAGTTGTCCATAAACTCATCACCATTGAACATCGGATCGCTATTAGCTTCATTAATAAGCCTAGCTGTCTCTTCTGTAATCGTGTTCTTTTTAGCTGGGAATAACTCCTTCAGCTTATCTACTGTATACTCAGTAGTCTCTCTTTTTACTATACCTAAACCCATTAATAATTCACCAGACCTAGGTCAATCATTAGTAGTAGTCCCATTATAGCAGCTACTAATATAGCTATCTTGGTTTGCTCTTCTAATTCTATCATTTACTTTCCTTTACTTTTCCATGCTTTAATACCATTGTTATTCAGGTACTTAACTACATAGTCATCACTATCAAGCACTAACTCGACACCATTATCCACAGCTAGTCTATACACCCACTCTGCTTCATCTTCTTGTCTATTCTCTGTAGTGTAGTCACTACTTTGCATTGTTCTGATATGCTGGAACGCTTCGTCTACTGTATAGATACCGAACTCGACACTCTCATCAAGTCTTACTATACCAGCTATACCACTACTATCTTTAGTCATAGTTTATCCTTTAATACCTAATTATACAGTACTAAGTCTTAAACTACTATTATACTTTATTCTTATGCTTAGTCTTCCTACTGTACTTGGTCTTATCCGGAACACTCTTAGTTCTCAGGTCAATCTCTCGTCTAGCAAATAGCTCTTTATTATAGTCTCGTTTTTGTTGTTGTTTTTTACTCATGTAGTATTATATCGTAATTTTGTTGAATGTTTATTTAATCTTGGCAGAGACCTATTACTAGCTGGTTAAGTCTATAGTGGTAGCTAGAGCTGGCGTCGAATCTCCATATTTTCTGTATGATTAGCAGTCTTCACGTTCGTTAAGAGGTCTTAAAATCCCATTTGGCTCTGGGGGTGTGTTACGATCCCACGACCTCTCGCTTAACAGGCGATTGCTACTACCAACTGAGCTACCACAAATTCTACCTACTGAGTTAATGCGGATTCTATGGTGGTTAGGGTAGGATTCGAACCTACGAAGCCGAAGCAACGGATTTACAATCCGGCGTGTTTGACCACTTCACTACCTAACCTATGGTGCTGGATGAGGGACTCGAACCCCCGACTCTCTGATTACAAAACAGATGCTCTAGCCAACTGAGCTAATCCAGCCTTAATGGATGACGATAAAGGATTCGAACCTTTGACCTACTGGACCAAAACCAGTTGCTCTTCCGCTGAGCTAATCGTCATTACTTTTAGTTTACCGTCTTTTCGGACAACAAAAAAGCCCCAATCTTTCGACTGAGGCTCTTAAGTTCAAGGATTCTGATTAACGTCTATTCGTCAATCTCATCACATGAGTAAGCCTCAGCGCTAGGCTGGTTTCTATACGTATTATAACTGTTAAATGTTACGTTAGTTAAACTTCTCATGTTATTCCTTTATTAAATTAGTGACAGTATACCTGCCTTATACTTAAAGTTTTATTAAACTACGAGCTAATATAATTAAACTCTTCCTCTTCTCTCTGTAATCTAAGTAACTTACTCCTAGTTGCTACATATTTCCTAATCTCAGACTTAGTGTAGAAGGTGTTAGGTAGACCATTCATTAAATCTAGTACCATCAGCTCATAGCTAATATCTATATCCTCTTCTATATCCCTACTCACCATTAACTGCATCTACTACTCTTTCGTAGGCTTTTATAGCTACATCCTTATCTAGTAGGAAGCACTCTGTCATACCACTCCACTTCTTACCTTCACAGTCAATCTTGTCATCTACAAACTCTTGATGTAAGCTAGTCTCCTTAGTAAATACATCATCTACCTCTCTGTCTCTCACTATCTTGATAATCGGTGTACACCTATAGCAATCGAAGTAGCTACCAATAATCTGTAGCATCCTCTCTTTACTACTATGCCCACTAGCCTTACCAAATTTATATGTAGGCCTATCATAACCATCTACCCATATCTCCATTAAGTACAATCGCTGTACCTTTTCTTTGCCTAGCTTTCTACTTACATTGAACTTCATCACAAGTGCACCTTTCTTTAAAGAAACTACACATTGCCTATACCAACATCCCGTGCAGCCTTCTGAAGGCATTTACCTCACCTTTAAACTCTGCTACTCTTAGCTCTAATTCCCAGGTAGAGGCTTCCTGATCATCTGCCCTGGCTAACTCTATTAGTGCCCATTCTAATCTATTCTCAGCATCTGATAAGTGTACTGCTATTACGTCTTTCATACTTCTTCCTTATTAAATTTATAGTTTGCTAACTCTGCGTATTTCATCCTGGTAGCTATGTTATCGGTGTGTACACTATCTAAAGCTATGCTTGTGTAGTACCATGCCTTACCTGCTTCTGTCCTTATATATGCATCTGATGACCATTCTACTTTATTACTAGTATCTTCAATAACATCAATCTCTTCAGTAGTCTTAATGATCTTAGCTATCCCAGTTACCTTATTAGTTGTGATGGTTATACCTTTAGTACTGTCATACACTTTTATACTGTTACCATTAAACAACGGATCTATGTACTCCGGTCTATGCTTAGCTATGTATACTGCATTCTGTAAAGTCCTGTGACCTACTGCCCATTGTTTGGCTATATCACTTTGCTTACCTTTGGTAGTCTGGTATTGTTTTAGTGCACTCATTACTTTCTGCGTATCTGTCAGGTTCCTTCTAGTATTGAGGCTCTTTACAATCTTAGCAACAGTAGTGTAGTCTAGTTCTGGGCTTAGTACTCTAGTTGTTATAGGAGTATCGGTAGCTACGCAAGCTATCTGTCTACATCTACCGTCTACGACTTTCTCTCCGGTACCGTCATCCCATAGTACGATATCATCCTGTAGTCCGTTAGCTCTTATATCTTCAGTGAGTGCTAGTTGTTCCGCTTCGCTGGCTAGCGCTACTATACCAGCTAATTCATGTATTTCGTATATCATTTATATTCCTTGTGCGTATATTATACGGTAATTGTGCTTAGCTACAGCTTATGTATTCTTTACATGTCACAACATCTCCGTGAGTCAGGTTAAACCACTCCCCTACACACTTTTTATGCGCAAACATACCATGTAAGTAGCTTTCAGCGGCTATGGCTTTTTCTCCTAGTGTAGCAAACATAACTAAATATAACTTTCTGCCATTACCACTTTGTAGCGATAACATTCTCTTAGTCATGTTAGTAGTTATTCCTATCTTCGTTAGCTCACCATCAGATATTATGTATACACCGGTATCTGTTACTTCTTCTAGGTACTTACGTTTCTTACTCTCTGCTCTCTTCTCCTTATCTGCTATTCTTCGTAGCTTTAGGCATTCCTTACATACAGAATTAAGCCCATTACTGCTAGCTGAGCACTTAGTAAACTTTTGTTCGCCTTGAGGAACTGTGCACTCTTTGTTTCTACATTTATGCATCTGTTTTACCTTCTTCCACTATACGTAACATCGTTAAGGCCTTAGCCACTATTTTAGCTTCACTTACATTTGTTATACCTATTTGCTTTACGTACATACTTTTCACTACTTCTAGTGATTCTATCGCATCTTCAGTTAGTCTGAATGTTTTACTTTTTGTCATCATATTCCTTTATAGTTATATAGAATTATACAGTATAGTTGCTTAATGTTGTCTTACATTGTAATACAGTGCGTATAAATGCGTACTTGTATTTGGTAGCTTTGTTATATATAACTATCTATATGTTGTGCGTAGTTGGTCTCAGGTACGTATAAATGCGTATTTAACTTAAACGAAGCTTAACCTCATGTAGGGAATTTTTATATTTTTTGGTAGGGGGTCAGTATACTCCCCACACAATCATTTTGAATTGACCGCCCCCCGTAAGCTGCTAAGCATCCTTTATTCCTCTTACCCTTCTTTACTCACACACATGCAACGCTACCTGTCTCTACCATTCATAGGTTCGCTTCGCTCACATCGAGTGGTGGTAAGTACATAGGTAGTCGTTAAACCATATACAGCATTGACTAGCTGTACCTTAATCATATCATAAAGGATATAAAGTGGAAAGTTTAGTATTAGTTTTAAGTATAGTTATTGTAGTTATTTGGGTTCTATCTTGGTTCAGTGGTAAAGAAACAAAGAATGTAAAGAAGGACTTAGCTTCAGTTGTTGGTCTAGCTACCGAGGAGTGGAAAGTAGGCATGCACAAGCAAGCAGTTATATCTGATAACGAATGGTTATCTGATTTAGAAGAAGAGTTTGGACTTGATAAAGAGACGGCAGTAGCTAACTCTCAAGCATTAAGAGCTAGTTTAACTGGTAAAGCAAAGCAAACAACTAAAGAGGAGACAAAGTAATGACTATTTCAACAGCAATTGGTGGGGACGCAACTCACCAAAAAGTAGCACTATCATACATCAAGCAGGGCTTAGGTCCTATTGATGCTATGTCTGCATTAAAGTTATGTAATTATGTGGTTAGTATCGGTGGTGCTAACTACAAAGTTAAGGCTAGCTCAGTTGCTAGTATTATTACTGGCTTTAAGTTAATTGAGCATCAAGTTGTAGCAGGTAAAGCTACTTGTACTAAAACGAAAGGTTTATTATGGAAGTAATTGATACAATATCGCTAGTGTTACTGGCAGGTTTAGCCGTATGTATGTTGGGAGCTCTTGGTTATATGAGCTTCTATATAGTGGACAAAGGAGGCAATGATGTTTGATGCATTATGTAATTGGCTTGCTCGTAATGGGTGGCTGTAATGTTTGGGCAAAGACTAACTTATCAGGAGCAGAATATTGCTACTATCAAGGCACTATTGGTTGATATCGCTCAGCCGGTAGTAAAGTTAACTCCAGCAGAGGAGTATATAGCAGGCATTGACTTGTCTGCATATCAAAGCTAGCTCTTCGGAGTTAGTTTATTTTTTCTTCCTACTCTCACACTGTACTCGCACACCTTTGCAGAGAGGCCGGGAGGGAATCTTTACATTCTACTTTCAATTCAATCGACCTCATCACACTTCGTGTGTATCTGATGATGGTATACACATTGTAGTGCGTACTGTAGTTTGTATCAAGTGGATAGGCTTATAGTGACATTGCATTTTGTTGACTTTTATTGACTTTCATTGCAATCTGTCATCATTGTATACTTTCTATACAGTTTTGGGTTGAGGTCAGTGTTGAGTTGTATATTTTCTATACAACTATATGTGGAAATGTAGGCTGGAGTAGTGTAGTTTCTATACTTTTTACCTACTTTCTTGCAACCCAGTTGCATCTAGTCACATCCATCCCAACACACCAACATACACTACTATAATCCGCATCCAACCTTCGGTCGTATCTATTGATGGTACATTCAACCGAGCTACTACTACAGTAGTTCCGTTGAGTTTACTACCGAGTAAACCAATTAAATTAACCTAGAAAGGGGTAACAATGATAGAATTTACTATAGCAATCGTTATAGCAATCATCCTATGGAATCTGCGTACAGCATTCTACAACAAAGCCGATGTATTCAAAGAGCAAGTCGAAATCTCTGTAACTACCAATAAAGTAGACTTACAAGACGAGTATGATGAACTCATCAAGCTAATTGAAGAGAAGAAGCAATCGCAAGGCGGTAAGTGGCATACTATGAAAGACATAGACAAGCTTATGCATAACGACGAAAGTAAGTAA
>Ga0193958_1000272_pt1 | contig 20881 bp, 12 predicted proteins | sample FB_1_MG_FD_140320 | JGI IMG/M metagenome (GOLD analysis project Ga0193958, IMG submission 140320) | Microbial mat bacterial communities from the Broadkill River, Lewes, Delaware, United States - FB_1_MG | ecosystem: Environmental > Aquatic > Freshwater > River > Microbial mats | place: USA...
GTTCTAGTTTTTTCTATAGCAGCTAGCTGTTTTTTTTATTCATTGTGCTTCCCAATACCTTTTAAATGAGCTTTAAGTATAGATGAATTTTCCTTAACTTAATGGCAGTGGCGTAAGGACACGCGGGAACGAGAAGAAGTGCCACAGGGGCGTGTTGCGATTACCATGAATCATGATATTGCTCATAAATATGTATTACCTGTGTTAGCGCAATTTCAGCAGCGTTATCCACAGGTGCAATTAGATTTGATATTAAGTGATGATAAGTTAGATTTAATCAGTGAGCAGATTGATTTAGGGATTCGTGTGGGGATTCCAAAAGATGATTCTTTGATTGCACGTTTGATGCATGAGGAATATTTTTCAATTTTTGCTAATCCTAAGTATTTGCAGCAGTTTGGAATACCTAAAACAGTTAAAGAGCTAGAAAAATATCATTGGATTAGCTTAACCCAAACGAATCATCATGATGTGCAGCAGTTTCGACAAAAAAATAAGATGATAGAAGTTCGCCCGCAAAGTTTTTACCGCTGCAATTCCCCGTTTATGGTACAACAGATGATTATTAATGGTTTGGGGATTGGGGCATTATTACCTACAACAGTTTCATCTGAAATTGAGCGAGGCGAGTTAATTCAGCTTATGCCCTCTTTATCTAGTGAAGCCTTGGTGTTCTCTTTGGTGTACCCATCCCGCCATCAAGTCCCATTACGCACGCGTGTATTGATTGATTATTTATTAGAAGCCAAAATATTTAATCGAGGCATAACAAGATAATTGAAGTGAATTTTTTAATCTGTAGGGGCAATCCCTTGTGGTTGCCCTATTGAATCGCCACAAGGGGTATTTTTTATATCTGCTGTTCTAGCAGTTTAATGTCTTCTTCTGTGAGTTTAAATAATGCGTACACATAAGCATTAATTTGTTTTTCTCGTTGTGTTATCTCTTGGGTGAGTTGTGCTATTTTTTCTTTTTCAGTGGTGAGCCATTCGTCCCAGTCGTTGCGTTCTTGCAGCGGTATATCTTGTTTAAAGGCTTTTTTGATTTCTTTGCGGAAGCTGGGGAAGTCTAGCGTCCACCAGTTTTTTAGTTTGGTGTTGAGTTTGGCTTCTTTTTCAGCAGGGCAGAGATCAGGAATTCGGCGGCGAATGGCTTCTTGTTTTTGATAGCGGCTTTCGGCGAGTGTTTGGCATTGTTCTGCAAGTTCAGCGATGTGTTGTTTTTGGGTGTCGGTGGCGGGGGGGATGGGCAAGGTATTTATAAATTGTGTTTTTAATCTTAACCGCCACACTCCACCACGTAAGGCACTACATATAAGACTAAGATAAAACCATATTGTAGTTGAATTAAAAAAACCTAGTAAAAAATAATTATCTTTATTTGGTGGGATAAAAAATAATGTTGCTTCTAAAGCACTCTTATCAAGATCCATAGAAAATTTAGCCCCTTGAGAGATATCGGGGTATATTATCTTTTCCATATCAAATTTATCATAATAGGCACATGCACGTAGCTCCCACCAGAACTGACCTTTATCAGAACGTTTACGAGCTTTTTCAGCAAAAGGTAGTAAATGCTGTGTAAGATTTGGATAATTTTTACTAAACCAATTCCATGCTGTAGTTTCATCTTTCTCTGTAATATATTGTGATGTCCAACCTTTAGGTATTAAAATCAAAAATAAGCTACCTGTGGATTCCCATTTTTTTAGATTTCTACCAATTAAAAGAGGCTTAATAACTTCACTAGCATGAGGCTCTGCTTCCACTAACTGATCGCGTGTTGCTCTATCAATGACAAAAGCTTCATTAAACCCTGTTTTAATTCCATATAAAGGTGAACCATACACTTCTTTTAAGCTTGGTTTACCTGCTGTAATTTTATGCCGTAACGCCACTAATTGATCCGACTCTAACCGCCATGCTGATTCCTGCAAATGGGTTTGACTCATAGTACTAGAGTGTTCAATAAACTCTTTTGCTAAATCTTCAGGTAAGGTTTTCTTTAACGTTAACATGGTTAAAACATGATCCGCACTGGGCGCACGTTTACACATGGTTAAAATAGCGGGATAAGTGGTCACCCCTTCAAAAATCTGTAAATCCCCAAAATCAACCACCGTCTCTAACGCCACATTCTGCATTAAAAACCGCCGTAACGTCTCACCACTACCTGTTTTAAAAAATGTACTAGAGGAAATATAGCCTAAACGCCCCGCTGGTTTCAGTAACTTCACGCCTAATTCAAAAAAGTAGGCATATAAATCCGCTACTCCGTGATACACCTCATAGGCTGATTGTAAATACGGCTTGGCATCACTAAATAACTCCTGACGCACATAGGGCGGATTTCCCAACACCACATCAAACCCCGTAATAATCTCCTGTTTCTTTGGTGTAATCGCCACCTTAAACGCATCCCAATCAAACGGCTTATCTGTATACGCCACATCACTGATTAAACTATTCGCTGCATGTAAATTAGCATCTAAACTATTTAACAACTTACCGCGCTTCGCCGTCTTCAACCACAAAGACAACTTAGTAATCTCAATTGACTCCTCATTAATATCCACACCAAACAAATTACGGTTTAAAATCTCCTTATCCAAATCAGAAATATCATAACTTCCCCCTGTTAAATCTGCCAACACCGCATTCACACGAGAATATTCATCATGCAAAAAATCAAACGCCGCCACCAAAAATGCCCCCGAGCCACAGGCAGGATCTAACACACGCGTATTACGTAAAATATTCTGATATTCTCGCCAAAAACTCAGCTCAAAACTTGCCTTACGCCACTGTCCCACTTTTTCACCGCGTTTATAGCGTTTTTCCGCTGTCTCTTCCCACAATTGCTGAAAACGTGCTTGTGCATGTACGCCTAAAGTCTGCTCGACAATAAAACGGGTAATATGATCAGGCGTATACACTACACCATGCTTTTTCCGCTTAGACACCGCCGCCACCTCTTCACCGCGTGCCTGTGCCTGCAAAACCTCAATATCACTGATAGACTGCTCAAAAATATGCCCTAAAACCGTGACACTGACTTCACTCTGAAAATCATACTCCCCCAACTCTTTAAACGCTTCACACACGCTATCACTGACATTTAAGCGATCTAATACTTTATCTTTTGCAAACAAACCACCGTTATAAGCAGGAATATTTAAAGCGGCATTACCTTTATTAATTGCAGTAAACAAAGCAATAAAATTTTCCCATACAGGGCGTGGATGATAGGGATCATGATGCTCATAAGCCTGCGCCAAAGTCCGATCAGGTAATAACCCTCGATCCTCAGCAAAAGCAATAAACAACACCCTATCCAGAATTTTCTGTGTATAACGAATTAATTCCAAGGCTGACACATGCGGATTATCTACCTGTAAATTACTTAATAAATGCTCGCGTAATGCCTTATAATCTTGATAAAGCTGTGCTGTAATCGCCTTATCTAACTGCTCACTTTGTTGTAGAATCTCACTACTATTTCCTGTTAATAACTGCTCTGCACTCAGCAACCACATAAACCGTGCATACTCAGCAGGATCGGTCAATTCTGCTAATTGCCACACCTCATAATCTTGTCGCCCATACCCCACCGCATATAAACGAATCTCCACATAATTACTTACCAACACCCACTGTGCACCCCGCGCATCCATCGCATACTCCCATGCCTGCTGCACTGGGCTTTTATGCCGCCCTGCCATAATGGCATCTAAATCTTTTGTTTTTGCCCCTTTCAACTCAAACGGCGCGATTACCTGCACCTCATCAGGTGTAAACCGTCCCAAAGCAATATCAACACTCCCGCGTCCTATTTTTTGCTCTTGTGAAAGTGTCCAACTTTCTCCTGAAAACCCCTGATACCCCAACACATCAATTAAAATACGTTGCATAAAATGACTATGTAAGGCGGTTTCTTTTTGGCTAAAAATACGGCTAGATTCAATACTGGCTTGCCAATCACTCAAAATTTTATGATGTGCAGGCGGAATACTGCCTACAGATAACTGTGTATCAATGAGGCGTTGATTGATAAGAGGCATAGGAGATAATTCCGCTAAATAAAAAACAGTATATAGTGTATAGAATTGTAACTAAAATCACATTCAGGCACTACATTTTATTTACAAAGCACTATGCAAAAAATGCATATTAGATGAATCAGCAACTACCGAGGATTCCTCGGGAGTTCATCAAGAGGGCAAATAATAAATTAAAACGTATTTTTTCTTATTCTTTTTTACTTCATTGGTTGTGTAATAAGCTTCATGACATAATTATTAATGAGGGCACATACTGGACTATACTGTAAATAAAAATATCTGTTGTGACCTTGGTATAAAATAAACTTAAATAACAAAAATTAGGATAATAAAATGAAAGTAAAAGCCGCTGTTGCATGGGCTGCCAATGAGCCACTAACCATTGAAGAAGTTGATTTAGAAGCGCCGAAAAAAGGCGAAGTATTAGTTAAAATTCATGCATCAGGTGTATGTCATACTGATGCCTACACCCTATCAGGGGATGATCCTGAAGGTATTTTCCCTGCTATTTTAGGGCATGAAGGCGGCGGAGTGGTTGAAGCCGTAGGGGAAGGGGTGACCAGTTTAGAAGTGGGGGATCATGTGATTCCTTTATACATTCCTGAATGTGGGGAGTGTAAATTTTGTACATCAGGTAAAACAAACTTATGCCAGCGTGTGCGTGAAACCCAAGGTAAAGGTTTAATGCCTGATGGCACAACCCGCTTCTCTATTGATGGTAAACCTATTTATCATTATATGGGCACTTCTACTTTTGCAGAATATAGTGTTATCCCTGAAATCTCCCTCGCTAAAGTGGATAAAAACGCGCCATTAGATAAAGTCTGTTTACTCGGTTGTGGGGTGACAACAGGGATTGGTGCGGTACTGAATACCGCTAAAGTCGAAGAAGGCGCAACCGTTGCGGTATTTGGCTTAGGGGGCATTGGTTTATCTGTGGTACAAGGTGCGGCAATGGCGAAAGCTGGGCGTATCATTGCGATTGATATCAATGAAGATAAATTTGAGATGGCGAAAAATTTTGGTGCCACTGATTTTATTAATCCCAAAGCGGATGACCGTTCTGTCACTGATATTATTGTTGAAATGACGGATGGGGGCGTTGATTATTCCTTTGAATGTATTGGTAATGTCGATTTGATGCGGACAGCTTTAGAATGTTGTCATAAAGGCTGGGGCGAGTCGATTATTATCGGTGTTGCCGCAGGTGGCGCGGAAATTAGTACCCGTCCTTTTCAATTAGTCACAGGGCGTGTATGGAAAGGATCCGCTTTTGGTGGAGTGAAAGGACGCAGTGAATTACCGGGGTTAGTGGATAAATACATGGAAGGGGTGATTAATTTAGATGATTTAGTTACTTTTACGATGCCACTCGAAGAGATTAATACCGCCTTTGATTATATGCATGAAGGTAAAAGTATCCGTTCTGTGATTATCTTTGATTAACGGTAGCTCTTAATTATGTCTATGGCTTCTACTTTAATTAAAGAAAATACGTGCTTTGAGGGTAAAACCCAAATATTTGAGCACTTTTCTAATATTACCCAAACATTAATGCGTTATGCCGTGCATTTACCTTGTGATCCTAAAGAGGTTGAGCATGGTATTATTTGGCTATCAGGCTTGACCTGTAATGAAGAAAATTTTATTACAAAGTCAGGTATTCAACGTGCTTTAGCAGGAACAAACACCTTGGTGATTTGCCCTGATACCTCTCCACGGGGCTTAAATCTGCCTGATGAACACAGTTCATGGGATTTTGGCTCAGGGGCAGGATTTTATGTAAATGCCACTACGGAAGGCTATGCTGATCATTATAAAATGTATGATTATGTGGTGCTGGAAATTTATAAACTGCTTAAAACAGCTTATCAAATTAAAAATGTATCTATTATGGGGCATTCTATGGGTGGGCATGGCGCGTTGATCATGGGATTAAAAGAACCTGAAAAATTTCGCTCTGTCTCTGCATTTTCCCCTATTGTTCACCCAACCCAATGCCCTTGGGGACAAAAAGCCTTTGCAGGGTATTTAGGAGATGATGTAAAAACATGGTCTCCATATGATGCAACGGAATTAGTGAAAGCTGGGCATACACATCCACAGCCTATTTTGATTGATCAAGGTAGTGAAGATGAGTTTTTAGCCGAACAACTTTTGACAGAAGATTTTAAAAACATCTGTCAAACTCAAAATCAAGCCTTAGATTGTCAATATCGTGCAGGCTATGATCACAGTTATTATTTTATTGCCAGCTTTTTGCAACATCATATTGATTTCCATTTGCAGCACTTAAAAGCATAACATAACAAATCAGGGTAAATATATTTACCCTGATTTATTCCTTATCATACTTTTCTTTAACGCCCCCTCTTTAAATAAGCACATTTCCCATTATATTTTTAGCGATACCTTGCTTGTATTAACCCTTCACACTAAAAATACAGTAAAATACAGGGTACGCTTATATAACACCTATAAGAGAGATTAACGCTTATGACCATAATTCGTGAAGATGATTTCATCCAAAGTATTGCTGATGCTTTTCAATTCATATCTTACTATCACCCCGCTGATTATATTAAAGCATTAGGAGAGGCATACGAGCGTGAAGAATCCGCTGCGGCAAAAGATGCCATGGCACAAATTTTAGTCAATTCCCGTATGTGTGCAGAAGGACACCGTCCTATCTGTCAAGATACAGGGATTGCAATGGTCATTTTAAAAATCGGTATGGGCGTGCGCTTTGAAACCAGCATGAGCATTACTGATATGGTTAATGAAGGGGTACGCCAAGCGTATAACAACCCTGATAATAAATTACGTGCCTCTATCTTAACTGACCCCGCAGGTTTACGTAAAAATACCCGTGATAATACCCCTGCTGTTGTTCACATGGAGTTAGTCGAAGGCGATACCATTGAAGTGAATGTGGCGGCTAAAGGCGGCGGTTCAGAGAACAAAACTAAATTTGTGATGTTAAACCCAAGTGATAGCATTGTAGATTGGGTATTAAAAACTGTCCCAACAATGGGCGCAGGCTGGTGTCCCCCGGGGATGTTAGGCATCGGGATTGGTGGAACTGCTGAAAAAGCAATGTTATTAGCCAAACAATCCTTAATGGGGCATATTGATATTCAAGAATTGCAAGCCCGTGGTGCACAAAACCGTGTGGAAGAGCTGCGTTTAGAATTATATGAAAAAGTGAATGCGCTGGGTATTGGTGCACAAGGTTTAGGTGGGTTAACCACTGTATTGGATGTGAAAATTTTAGACTTCCCAACCCATGCAGCCTCTTTACCTGTTGCTATGATTCCTAACTGTGCTGCCACGCGCCATACTCATTTTACTTTAGATGGAAGTGGTGCGGCAGATTTAACCCCACCTCGTTTAGAAGATTGGCCAGCCGTCACATGGGAAGCAGCAAAAGATGTGCGCCGTGTGAATATGGATGATATCACTCCTGAAGAAGTGGCAACATGGAAACCGGGTGAACGTGTTTTATTAAGTGGTAAGTTACTCACAGGACGTGATGCAGCGCATAAACGTATTAACGATATGTTAGCCCGTGGCGAGTCTTTACCTGATGGTTTAGATTTTACAAACCGCTTTATTTATTACGTAGGACCTGTTGATCCTGTTCGTGATGAAGTAGTTGGACCTGCTGGCCCTACCACTGCAACCCGTATGGATAAATTCACTGAAATGATGCTTGATAAGACAGGTATCATCGGTATGGTGGGTAAATCGGAGCGCGGACCTGTTGCGATTGAAGCGATTCAAAAACATAAAGCTGTTTATTTAATGGCTGTTGGTGGTGCGGCTTATTTAGTGTCTAAAGCGATTAAATCTGCGCGTGTGGTTGCCTTTGAAGAATTAGGCATGGAAGCAGTGCATGAATTTGAAGTGAAAGACATGCCTGTAACGGTTGCCGTAGATTCTACTGGGGAATCTGTACACCAAACAGGTCCTGCTGTTTGGCAAGCTAAAATTGGTAAAATCCCTGTCACAGAAGCTTAATATTAATTAAGTTTTTGGACTGATAAAAAACCGCCTAACTGAGCTTTTGGTTAAGGCGGTTTTTTTATTAATTTTTCCTATAGAACCCATTTGAGATCTCTAAGAAATTTTAGCAAGCCTTTTAAATAGTAGCCTGACAAAGCATAATTTGAGTTTTGCATTAGTATTTAAAGAGCGACCACTCAAAGTTTTTTACCAAAATTTTACATCTTTCAACCCATGCATTAGAGCATTCAATCACCCATCTTGCCTTAACAGGTATGAACCCCGCTTTTTTTTACTCTTTTTTTCTTGTATCGTGCCCTTGGGTAGTTGGAAGTGGGTATTAAAGATACAAGTGACGTTGGCTTTAACGCTGCTACGATTTGTTGAATATCATCATTTTCTGGTGAGTATGTAACTTCAATGAATAAATATATCAATCTGTTCAATTGAAATAATTAAAAATTTTCCCTTATTCTGTATCTTTTGCTCTAAAATTCTGAATCAATATCATTCTAAATCAAAGAAGACGATGTGAAGTATCAAAGAATAAATTCCAACCCAAGCGCATTAAAAATAGAAGAAATCGCTATATCAATAAAACTGGAATAGTTTTTGATTGTTCTGTCATAACATAAGTAAGCTGCCCTCTTTTTAGTTATTCAAAGCTTAACCTTGCATTAAATAATGCACAACATACACTATTTAACAACTATGTTATTTACTTGATTTGTTAAGCGGCAACTTAAGAAGGTAAGAATCATGTATACTATTACAGCAATAAATCATGACATGATTAATAGTAAGAAATTTACATAGGTTTTATGACAGCATGAAATTTCAGGTAAAAATTGTTCTCGTCACCCTTGTGATCTTAATTTTTGCTTTAGTATTAAGCTCTATTTTAAGCTTGGCTTCTTTTGAAAAAATCTATGTCAACTCGCTGGTTTCTACTTATGAAATTGCAGGAAAAAACCTAAAACGTAAAATAGAACCCTCGTTGCGTTTTGGTAAGCAATTAAAAAACTTTAGAGGAATGGATAAATTACTCAAAGAGGTACTTACCAATACACCAGAACTCTCTGATGTAAGTATTGTGAACCCTGAAGGTAAAATTTTGCATGATCTACATGCTAAAAATAAAGGAAAAAATTTAGATTATTTTCCTGATAAGTTGATTGATGATACAAATAAGCAAAAAGTAGTGAGCGAACTCGTAGATCAACGTTACCGTACCTTTATTCCTATCTTAAAACGCAATAAAGAACGAGTAGGATTCATCTATTTATCATTTTCTCGTAGTATTATTTATAATAAATTAAAAGAAATAGCATTAAAAAACCTAAGTTTTTTATGGATCTTGATGATCGTCAGTTCAATTCTACTTGTTTTCGTGATGAGTTTTTTAATTGGGCGACCTATTCGCCGAGAAATACTCTCTATTAGCCATATGCTCACATGGCCCCCTGGAATGTTAACTAAGGTACTGAAGAAAAAAGAATTAAACCAAGAGGAATTATTGTATTGGCATTCTAATATTAGTGAATATGATATTTCACGTTTTAGCTCTTTAACCGCTAAAAGTTACCTTAATATCCAAGAAAGTAAAGATGAGGTGGAATACTTAAAATGGTATGTATATCAACTTGTTAATCATTCATTAACTGTGTTACAGCAAATACGCCATATTGAGGAACAACACCAACGTTTGAATACCACACAAGATGCTTTGTGTGAGATTGAAACCTATATTGAACAGTTGTTAAAAAGCGATGCCTTATCGAGTGAGGAGCTCAAAACATTGCAGGGTTTACAACAAACGAGTCAAAATGCACGCTATGAATTAAGCCATTTGATTGCGTTAAGTTCGTTTATCCCCACACAAGAACATTGAGCGAATTAGTGATGCGCTATATTTTTTTATCTCTTATTTATTTTTTATCTTTGCTTCATTTTCATTATGTTGGAGCAGAAAATCATACGTCACACGTAAACCTTCAAAGCTATCAAGTCCGTACAGGAGATAGCTTGTCTCGTATTGCTAATAAACTAGCAGATAAAAAAGGAGACACTGAACAATGGCTGATGGCGTTATATCATTTAAATCAAAAAGCTTTTGCACAATGTAATATCAATACATTACGTGCGCGTACAACATTAAACCTCCCTACAACAACACAGCTTTCTATTTACAAAAAAATAGCTTCCGAATTTGTACAAGCACAACATAGTGCATGGTATCGTTATCGCAATACAAAGCAAAAAATGAACTGTGAGGAAGTTAACGCATTTTTAGCTCCTTTAAATATCTCAGCAGTTCAGCAAAAAATCAGTATTCCTCCTTCTTTATTTCCTACTAATCATAGTAACGATATCACAACAAACGTTGATAAAATAACAGATACATCAAAACCTGAAATCACTGCAAAGCCTGAAGTCACCACAAAACCTGAAATCACTGCAAAACCTGAAGTCGCCGCAAAATCTGAAATCACCACAAAACCTGAAATCACCACAAAACCTGAAATCACCACAAAACCTGAAATCGCCGCAAAATCTGAAATCACTGCAAAACCTGAAGTCGCCGCAAAATCTGAAATCACCACAAAACCTGAAATCACTGCAAAGCCTGAAGTCGCCGCAAAGCCTGAAGTCACTGCAAAACCTGAAGTCACTGCAAAGCCTGAAGTCACCACAAAACTTGAAGTCACTGCAAAGCCTGAAATTGCTATAAAAGCAAAAACTACTGAAAATATTGGGATTATTGATACTTTATTTGTACATATAAATAGCTTAATTGACAGCCATCAATGGTTATATTGGTTTTTATTAACTATTTTATTGCTTGTGGTTATCTATATGGCATGGTTATCATTACGCTTAGTGAGACAACTTTGGCATAAACACTATGCCAGTTCATCACGTACTGCTTTATTACAAATGAGTTTACGTATTCGTATCTTCATTATTGCAATTTTAATCATTGTTGCTGGGCAATTGATTTACTCAAAAGTAAATGTGGAACTATTTAAACAAAGTTATATCACATCACTACAAGATAAAGTCAGTAAGATGGGAACTTTTCTAAAATCTGATATTGAGTATGTGATAAACCTAGGTATTCCCTTACAAAAACTGATTAAAGTGGAAGGAACATTAAAAGAAATTCTTCATGCTACCCCAGAATTAGAATTTATTGAGATTACTGATTTACATCATCATGTTTTATATTATGCAGATCATGATTCAGTAGGGCGTATTGAGGATGAAACACAGCTATCACGTCTACAAAATAAACAATATGCAGTACAACTGGATATGATGGGCTTAACAAGCCAAGATACAGATACACGATTAACACTTTATTCTAAACGTAAAGATACTGCTGTTGGCTATTTAAATTTACGTGTGACACCACAGGTTATCACAGATAAAACCCATGAAATATTATTAGATATTCTAACGGTTATTTTAACTTCTTTCCTCTTAACATTTGAATTTCTTACTTTTTTTGTTGCTTATAATATTGGTGATCCTTTGCGACAAATGGTGTGTAATATCCACCATGCCATTTTAAACCAAACCACATTACCTACACGTCAATTTTTATTTATTAAAGAGCTGGAACGTGTTGCCAGTAAATTTAATTACTTTATTCAGCAATTACTTAGCCTCTCATCACCACATGACAAGAATAATGCTGTAGATGAAAAAGAAGTATATATCCAGCGATTGCAACATATTCAGCAACGTCTTGCAGAAAAAACCCCTAATCAAGCAACAATCAGCCAACTTGATGCACGCAGCTTAACAGAGCTAACAGGTACAGGTAAATCTGAACAGGAAAGTAGCTCATTACAAGAAAAAATTATTGCATTACAACAACGTATTGAATTATTAATATATAACTGTACTGCCCACATAATTGATCTAGTTCCCCCTGAATTAAAAACAGAAGTCGAAAATTCAAAAGAACGTGAGCAATTAATCCCTTATGCTTATATTCGTCCTTTAGTATTTTTATTCTTCCTTGCTATTGGTTTATCTGTCTCTTTCTTCCCTTTATTTGTAAATACTTTATATGAGCCACTTTTTGGTTTATCACAAGAAATGATGCTAGGTTTACCGATGTCAGCATTTATGATATTTTTTGCATTAAGTATGTTGGTAGGAGGAAGTTGGACAGATTATATTGGCTGGCGTACCCCCTTATTTACAGGACTTATTTTAAGCAGTATTGGCTTCACCTTAACCTTTTATTCTTTTGATATTATCAGCTTGCTAGTTTACCGCTCCCTAACAGGGTTTGGCTCTGGTTTAGTCCTGATCGCTTGCCAACACTTTATTATTCATAATACTTCAACAGCAAATAGAAGTTTGGGGATGGCAGCATTTTTAACTGCATTTTTTAGTGGTGATATTGTCGGGGTTGTGGTAGGAGCAATGTTAGCTGATAGAATTGGTTATCATAGTGTATTTTTAATCAGTACCTTATTTTCATTGCTTGCATTGGTTTATGGTATCCTCATTTTTAAACACCCCCAACCCCATAAAGCAAAAGCATCGCGTTTGCCTTTTAAAGAAATTATTACTTCCTTAAAAGATAAAGAGTTTGCAGCCGTTATTCTTTTTCAAGCAATCCCTGCTAAAATTGCATTAGTAGGATTTCTTTTCTATTTTGTACCCATTTACCTAAAACATTTAGGTACGCTGCAATCTGATATTGGGCGTATTATTATGTGTTATGGTATTGCTATTGTTTTTTTAGGCCCTTTGTTAAGTAAATTTTTCCACAACCCTGCAGCACGTAAATACTATGTTTTAACGGGAGGTATTTTAACGGGGGTATCAATGCTAATACTAGGCATTCAACAAGATATCAATGCTATTTTATTCCTCGTAATTATGCTAGGTATTGCACAAGCTTTTTCAGTATCTTCACAAGCTGCACTGATTTCAGAAACCCATGTGGTTAAAAATATGGGGGCAGGAACAGGGATGGGGGTTTTTCGTTTCTGGGAGCGTATTGGTAATGTAGTAGGTCCTTTGGTAGTCGCAGGCTTAATTGTCCAGTTTGGTTACAATTATGCAATTGTTGTATTAGGGGTATTAACACTATTAACAAGTGGTATTTATACCTTGATGATGTTGAGAATGACAGATAATACATTAGTCAAATAGTGTTGGAGTACTAAAAATAAAGTGCTACTAAGAGGCTAATATCTCAATAATTTAGGTTTAGTTAAAATTTTTACACTACTTATTCAGGACAACCATGCTGTAATATATGTTTTTTCTCGTTTATTAATTAAGGTATCATTTTTAACAGTTTATTAAGCTATAACAAAATTAAAATAAAAAAATGTGTTGTAGTAGAAGCTTTATAAATTAAACAATAAATACTATACAGAAGCTATCATGTTTAAATCATTAAAATTAAAAAGCAAATTACTGCTATCTTTTTTTATCATTACGTGTATATCGACTATTGCGACGACAGTCTTTTCCATTTATTACTTCTCTGGAAAAATTAAAGTAGAAGCATTGGAAAACATGCGTAAAAATATGCAAGTTGCAGAGCTTATTTATGAAAATAAATTAAGCTTAATCCATGATACAGCCAATAAATTAGCACAAGATGGTACGTTTCAAATTTTAGTGGGATTTTTAACTGTTGGGGATAAAATACCCAAGTATTTAAATGAATATGCACAACAAAATCATATACATAATATTGTTGCAGTAAATAAAGAGCGTACCTTAATTGGGCATGTTGATTTAGAAAAAACGAATATTGACCATCAAAATATAGATTATAGTCACCACCCTCTTATTAATTACGCTTTAACTCAAAACCAATCAATGGTGACAACAGAACGAATTAATGATCAGTTTATTGCCATCACCGCAGTCAGCCCTATTTTTAAAAGTAGTAAAAAAAATAATCGTCGTTCTCAAAAAGCGCCTGAAGTGATGGGGGCGGTTTTATTACGTTATTACCTTAATTATAGTGATGATCTGATTATACAAATTGAGAGTTTATTAGGGCTGACCGCTGCTGTTTATTATGATGGTGTTGCAATTAATTCGATTCATTCTACAAATCAAAATAATGCTGTTGCAGTGATTAACCCTAAAATATATGAGAAACTGATGCATACTATTAGCCAGTTTGAACAAAGTGATATTGAAGAAGGGTCTCAACTAGCAGAATATAAAACTTTATTTGGTCTTGATGATAAAGCAGTGGCTGTACTGGGAATCAGTGTATCGGCAGATAAATATGTAGATACTTATAGCGAAGCGGTGAGTACTTTATCTTTTATTATGCTGCTATGTATTATTGTTGCCTCTATCTTAGGTTTTCTATTAGCACGTAGTATTTTGATTCCTATAGAACAATTATTAAATGGGGTTAAACGTGTGACCTCGGGAGATTTATCTCATAAAATAGATGTGGATTTAAAAGATGAGCTAGGGGTTTTAGCCTCTTCTTTCAATGGCATGGCAAAACAGTTAAATGAGTTATTTAATACCCTAGAACAACGTATTGAAGATGCAACCAAGAAACTACAAAATACCTTAGCACATATGACAGCAATTATTGATAATATGGCTGATGGCTTATTAGTAACAGACTTGGAAGGGAAAATTATTCGTGTTAACCCTGCTTTACACGCCATGTTTCCTGAGAAAAAAAATAAAATAGGCAAAACCTGTGATACTGTTTTTAACACTGAAATTAGTACACTGGTTCATCAAGCTCAAACAGGGGGAGGTGAAATTTTTTCTGCTGAAATTAATCTCATTAATGAACGTATTTCTAAAGCAGTAGGAACAGCAATTATTCAAAAAGATGCTTTATCTGATGAAGGGGACAATAAGTATATTGGTACAAAATGTATTGGTTCAGTCATTTTGATGCGTGATATTACTCGTGAGAAAGAAATCGATTTAATGCTGACCAATACGGTGAATACCTTGACTTTGGTAGGGACAGCATTATCTGCTGAAAAAGATTTTAGCCGATTATTAGAGATGGTTGTTGAAGAAGCATGTCGGTTAACAAATGCTGATGCAGGAACGCTATATATTTTGGAAGATGAGCATTTGCGCTTTGAAATTATCCATAATAAATCTTTAGGGATACATATGGGGGGCTACTCTGGTGAAGTCATACATGAGACGCTTCAACCTATCCATATTGATGAACAACGTATTGTTGCTGATTGTGCGCGTAGTAAAGAAACCTTGCACAATAATCATTACAATCGTGTTTATAAAGAAATTATGTATCAGATTTTTGCAGGGTATCAGGTTAAAGAGGTATTAGTGATCCCGATGTTAGATCGGATGAAAAATACCGTGGGTGTACTACAATTAATTAACCCATTAGATCATAAAACTCAATTGGTGAAACCCTTTGAAAATAACCAAATTGAGATTGTTTATTCTTTAGCCTCTCAAGCAGCAGTAGCAATCGAAAACACACGTAATATTCAAAAGATACAAGACAAAACAATTGCTTTTGAGCGTTTTGTGCCAACAGAATTTTTACGCCATTTAGATAAAACAGAAGTCGAAGATATTCAACTAGGGGATGCATCTCACGAATCCATGTCTGTATTATTTGCAGATATTCGTTCTTTCACTACTTTATCTGAGACCATGAGCCCTGAAGAAAACTTCCTTTTCTTAAATGATTATTTGAAATTTATTGGTCCTAATATCACCAATAATCGAGGCTTTATTGATAAATATATTGGGGATGCCATCATGGCATTATTCCCTGATATCACTAACACCTCTGCTGATGATGCAGTCTATGCAGCGGTAGGAATGCAAACATCTTTACAAGATTTTAATGCACATCGTATTGCACAAGGTAAAAATGCCATTTCAATTGGGATTGGCGTGCATACAGGTCCTTTAACATTAGGGACGATTGGTTTTGAGTCACGTATGGAAAGTACAGTGATTGGGGATACAGTAAATCTTGCTTCACGGATTGAAGGCTTAACAAAAATGTATGGGATTAGCCTTGGTATTACCTCAACAACCTTAGCTGATTTTACCAACCCAGAACAATTTTTAGTACGTGAAATTGATACAGTTCAAGTAAAAGGGAAAGAAGAACCTATAACTGTGTATGAGGTCTTTAATGCGGATGCAGAAGATATACTTTCACTTAAATTAGAGAGTTTAGATAAATATAATAAGGCTTTAGATGTGTATAAATCACAGAAATGGGAAGAGGCATTTCAACTATTCTCTGAGCTAGTGAGTGTGATGCCAGAAGATAAAGCGACATGGGTTTATTTACAACGTTGTGAGAATTTTAAAAATAACCCACCTGATTTAACATGGCAAGGTGTGACACGTTTAGATTCAAAATAAATAAGATTTAAGGTGTGTAAAAAGCACACCTTATTAACTTGCAACAGCTAAATTTTCTGTCTCATGATCAGACAGTGTTTCTTTTAATAATTTATGGGTACATTTTCCACACTTCCCACATTGCTTGACAATACCAAGATCTTGGCTTAAGTCACGCATTGTACAAGCCCCTTCATTAATTGCCTTACGAATTTGATTATCTGTTACTGCTTTACATACACAAATATACATAACTTAAACCTTGGTAAGAGAAAAAAAGTTAATTCAATAGCAAAAAGTATAAATGCAAATGATAATGATTGTCAATAACAGTTAGTGTTATTTTAGATAAATAGCATTATGGGTTGCTTTATATATGGATTTATTTTATTTACATTCTAATAAATAATTGCATCTCCTTTATTTTACAAACAAATATATAATATATATGGTAACTATAAAGCCTGTTAATATTAAATATAGAAAATCATTTTCCCATTTTTTATAAAACTTTGCTAAAATACAGCAGCATTTGCTGTTTCAGTGTTGAGGCGTGTCAATACTAGGCTATTGATTGCCAAGAAATAAAACACTAAAAAACAATAAATAATTGTTGAACAGCTTTGTTTTTAAAGGAAACTTAAGATTTTTTGAGGTAAATGTACTTTAATTTTGCACATTTTACCTGTCTTAAATTACAAGCCCAAAGATAACGGAGATAATTATGAAAGTTGCTGTACTTGGTGCTGCTGGTGGTATTGGTCAAGCCCTGTCTTTATTATTAAAAAATGAATTACCAGCAGGCTCTCAGCTGTCTTTATACGACGTTGCTCCAGTCACACCTGGTGTTGCCGTTGATTTAAGCCACATCCCTACTGATGTAGAAGTAAAAGGCTTTGCAGGTGATGATTTAGGGCTTGCTTTAGACGGTGCTAATGTTGTTTTAATTTCTGCTGGTGTTGCACGTAAACCTGGTATGGATCGTTCTGACTTATTCAACATTAATGCTGGTATCGTTAAAACATTAATCGAAAAATGTGCAGAAACTTGCCCAACAGCATGTATTGGTATTATTACTAACCCAGTTAACACAACTGTTGCAATTGCTGCGGAAGTATTGAAAAAAGCAGGCGTTTACGATAAGCGTAAATTATTCGGTGTGACAACATTAGATGTTATCCGTACTGAAACATTTGTTGCAGAAGCAAAAGGCTTAAACCCTAAAGAAGTGAATGTAAACGTTATTGGTGGACACAGTGGTGTTACAATTTTACCTTTACTTTCTCAAATTGAAGGGGCTTCATTCACTGACGAAGAAATCGCTGCCTTTACTAAGCGTATCCAAAATGCAGGAACTGAAGTTGTTGAAGCTAAAGCTGGTGGCGGAAGTGCAACATTATCTATGGGTCAAGCAGCTTGCCGTTTAGGTTTATCTTTAGTACGTGCATTATCTGGTGAAAAAGATATTGTAGAATGCAGCTACGTTGATGGCGGCAGTGAGCACGCTACATTCTTTGCACAACCTGTAAAATTAGGTACAGAAGGTGTTGAAGAAGTGTTATCTTACGGTGAATTAAGTACTTTTGAAACAGAAGCACGTGATAACATGTTAGAAACATTACGTGGTGATATTGAAATTGGTGTTGAGTTTGTTAAGTAACACCTATTTTAATGTATAAAGTTGTATAACAACTTTACATTACATTCCCGTTGTCATTACTTTATTTTGACAACGGGAAGTTATCCCCTTCCCTTTTGGTTATTTTTTTATATTGCAATCGCTTCTGTATAAACTGGCAATTGTAATAAGATATCCACTCCAGATGTCTCTACACGGTTTGATATACTACATTTTCCCCCTGCTCCCCAAATCAGCTGGGCAATCATTGATAAACCTAAACCCATTCCTTTAACTTCTCCTGTAAATGATTTCTCACCTTGATAATAAGGTGTCCACACTTGTTTAATATCCTCCTTACTAATATGTATCCCATCATCTAAAATATGTATGTCTACATAATTTTGACTATGTGGAGGGGTTGTGACGGTTAATGTAATATTAGGGGCGTTGTTTGGGTGGAATTTATGAGCATTAGAAAATAGCTCTCTAAAGATAAGTTCCCATGAACTAGCAGATAAGGGTAAGAAATAATTTTTTAACTCTTGTTGTATATTTAATGTAATATTTTCTAATTCTAAATCCCACTTTATTCGTATACTCACCTCTGCTAAAGATTGAATTTGTATACGTTCTTGATTAGGAAAGTTTTTAATATTATCAACATAGTGTAAAATTTCTAATACCTGATCACGTAATCGCTGTGCACTTTGTGCCGCAATATCTAACATAGAATGGGCGCGTTCAGTATTCAAATCTGGGGTTTCTTGTAATAAATTAAGGCAAACTAAACCATTTAATGGTGCTCGTAACTTATGTGATATGAGTGTCTGAAAGCTCCACATACAGCGTTGTAAGTTCATATTTTCACTGATATCACGTAATAAAACTAAGTACTCATGGTTTTTATCTGAAGGAATATGCAAGGTTTCTACTTGTAACCATAATGCAGGTTCTGCTGCTGTTTCTGGGCGAACAAGGTAACGCGGTTCTTTTCCTGCATTAGAGGCTGGCCATGCTTCCCATGCATATTCAGATTCACACCGATAAAACTCGTTTACTTGTACTAAAAAAGAGGTATCTAGCTCATTTTCATTGAGTTCTTTAAGTAAATTAAGGTATAAACGGGCTGCTGAGTTAGCATAAGTAATATAATCTTCATCATTAATCAATACATAACCATCATTAGACTGCTCTACTACCCATTCAAAGCGGCTACGTTCTGCTAATAAACGACGGTAACGGTTTAAACGCAAAATTGTACGTACACGTGTCCGTAATTCAGTCCGATCAAAGGGTTTGGTGACAAAATCATCTGCCCCCACTTCAATACCATACAAACGTGATTCACGATCATCTAATGCTGTGACCATAATAATAGGCACTTCTGCAAGCAGTGAAGTAGCACGTAAACGGCTACATACTTCATAACCATCCATTAAAGGCATCATAATATCCAATAAAATAATATCTGGAATATATTCATTGGCTTTATCAATGGCTTCTTGCCCACTGCTGGCAAAATATAATTGATACCCTTCTTGTACTAATAGAAGCTCTAAGGCATCACGCCCCATATCTTCATCATCAACGATTAAAACACTGCTTTTTTGTTGCATAAACTAAGACCCTTTTAACATCCTTATTAATAGAGAGTAAGGCTAACTAATGAAGCTATTTGCTATTATATTTTAAAACATATGACTATTTTATAGAGTGTAGTTGAAATATATGGTAAATCATAGTTTAGGCGTGGTTTTTATATAAAGTGAGTTTTATATTTATAGTTAATAATTCTAAATATGCAATGTTTTTATTGGGGATAGTAAGTAATACTTAGAACTTAATTTGCTGGGAGAAGTATAGGACATATACAGCTAGAGTAAAATTTGTTTTTAGCTACTTAAATGCAAATTAAGAGCTAAAAATCGGTAGCTAGTTCATTTAAAACACTCCTAAAATCAAGATAAATAACTACAGTTTGATATCCCCCCCTAAAAATCTTGATCTTATTCCTTATATTTGTTTTGATGTAATGACACAAAGTCAAGGAGGATTTTATGATGGTAGGTGATCATAATGTCGTAGCTGAATAGTGATGGTAATAAATATATTAATAATATGAAAAAAGGGGAGTATCACTTTTTTCAGAGGAGAGGAATAAATAAATGTCAGATTACCAAGAATATAAAAAGCTGAGTGTTGTTGATTTAGAAGCTAAAATTAAAGATGGAGATTTGTTTGCATTATTTTACTTAGGGTATCAATTACTTGACTCTATAAATAAAGACGCGCAGCAAAAAGGGATAGTGTTACTTCAAGAGGCAGCAGAAAAGGGGAGCAGTGCTGCACAAGTTTATTTAGCTATTTCTTATCAATATACAAATACATCTCCAGATAAAGAGCATGTTTTATATTGGCTTAATCAAGCTGATCAACAGGGGGATTTTAGAGCTAGTTACACACTAGGGACACTCTATCATAGTGATAAAGGGGAAGTTGTAGAGCAGGATTATCAAAAAGCCTTTGAGTATTTTAAAAAATCATATGATAGGGGGCATATCCCTTCCTATTTCTTAATGATTATGTACATGCTTAAAGGTAGAAGAGGTTTTTTAAAAAGATTTACAGGTATTTCCTCTTTTTCTGATTTATATGACAAGCTATCTTTTGCTGTAGAAAATAATCAGTGGGAGAAGGAGTTATATAGAACCCATTTGATATCTTTTACTCGCTAGTATTAAAATAAGAATATGGAATATATATGGAGAATAGTACTAGGATTATGAGATATTCAAGCAGTGTAACAGACTCAGAATGGGAAA
>Ga0193958_1000273_pt1 | contig 20881 bp, 9 predicted proteins | sample FB_1_MG_FD_140320 | JGI IMG/M metagenome (GOLD analysis project Ga0193958, IMG submission 140320) | Microbial mat bacterial communities from the Broadkill River, Lewes, Delaware, United States - FB_1_MG | ecosystem: Environmental > Aquatic > Freshwater > River > Microbial mats | place: USA...
AAGTCAAACTGACTTAACGTTTGAGAGTAGGGTGCTGTTTGGCCAAATCGTTTACCATCAACTACCGCCTTTCCAGCCTCTGAAATTCCGTAGAATATCGTTCGGGCAGAAGGATCTGCAGGATTACTACTATTAAAGACATCAAAGCGGGGAAAGTCGATATTGTATTGAACCAATACTACATCTTTTACAGCAGGGGTAGCGTAAACCAAATTATAGACATATTGGTTTACATAGTTAAAATTAGTCTGCCCATAATTAGAGAAATGTTCTAACAAGACATTACGACTACGGTTACCGATCCAAACATTATCAAAGGCGAACCCTTCTCTAGTTTGAGAAGCTCCCGTACTTCCAAAGGCCACCCTAAAGCGAAACTTATCATAATGAGCAAACTCGTCTAATGAATAGCGTCCATTAGTCCAATTAGCAGAAGTACTTCCTGACCAACCTCTTGGAGCTAAAACTTGTATACCAGGCTGACCCGCCACAATCCCATCATAGTACCAGTTTATTCCTCGATTAGCTTGTCCTAATGGCTTCCATTCATTCAGATCTTCATCAAAATATTCAATGACAGTACCATCATTTCCTTCATCTGTATCATTGATATAATCTAAAGAAATCATTGGGCGGTTTAAAGCTGTAAGGTCTACACAAGGTCCATATATCCAAGCATTGTTAGTGCTTGCAGCAGCATTTAGACGGGTGGCCCAGACCTTTTGATGCGTATCTTGTAAAGTGTTAATCACACGACCTGTAGCCGTCCCCCATTCCCAAAGATTACTAGAAGTTGTAGCAACTTCTGACTCCTCTACCCAATGTCCTGTTCCTACATTAAAGTCTTCATAATAGGGAGCTAAAGCTGTAGGTTGAACATAGGGCGAGACTAATACCCTCAAAGTATCATTATCTGTACAAAACCCTCTATTTTCTATAGAAAGAACGGCATTATATTCTCCTGGTGTCGAATACTGGTGAGATATAGAATTCACTGTTATCGCAGTGTGGCCTGTTCCTGTTTGTAGAGTTCCATCCCCAAAATCCCACTGGATAGTGGTAATGCTATCAAAACCCTGTCCTTGGAAAAATCCATTCAGTCCTAGGCTAATGCTATCCACATAAAAAATCGTTAATGTATCATCACAAGTCCCCGTAGATGTGAGTCTAACATCTGGAGTACTATAGACCATAAAGGTATCTATATAGCTAGCTTCGCAGCCTGTAATCGAATCAGTATAACTATAATTTATTAAATGTTTCCCTACCCCTGCCAAACTAGACACAAAATAGGGGCTTTTATAAATCACTCCACTTCCTGTAAACTCTCCCCCAGTTATATTGGGATATAATTGAATTGTATCTCCCCCTATACAAGACTGATAGGTGGTATCTCCAGAAAGTAAACTTTGGCCAATGAAACTAACAATAGGATTAGGATTAACTTCTACTATTTTCGTAACCGAACTCTCACAGCTTGCATTATTAACTATGTAAGTAAGTGTATCTTGAAGAGCTGTACTAACTCGATGGCTAGGATAAAGAGGATTAGGGTTATATAGTGGACTAGTTAAACTATCTCCATTTTGGATAAATACTCCTCCTATAGGAGTTCCAACCAATAGCTGGTCTCCATCTGATTCACAATAAGTAGAATCAACTATAAAATTAGGTGCAGGTAGCTGATATACCGTATAATTATAGGTTACAGAATCTCTACAACCAAAATTATTAGTTGCAACATAAGTTATCTCATGTATTCCTGGGCCTGCCAATCCTGGGTCAAAAAAATAAATCGAATCGGGAACAGAAATAGTATACGGGGTCCCATTGATATAAATTGTCGTGTCGTCAATCTGTATAAACTGTCCAATAACTCCAGAACCATAATAAAAAGAGTCTTGCAGACTTCCCATATTTTGAATTTGCCCTAACACTCTAATAGCAGAATCACTTTCACAAAAAGCAGCATTATCACTAGGACTTGCGATAAAGGGAACAGGTAAGGGGCGAACCTGAACTGTTTTCACTGCGCTTTCACTACAGATTACCAGTGTTGTACTATCAAAGCTTAAAACATTAGTATCCTGCACAGTGTACAAAATATCATGTACTCCTCCACCAGCACGGAAAGGCAAGAAAAAGTCTGTTCCCTGTGAGGTTCCTACACCACTAAATGAACCTCCTAAGGGAGAGCCCTGCATTATAATAGTATCTTGTACTTCACAGTAATGGCTATCTAACTGTGTAATAATAGGCTGAGGCGGACTAAAAAACTCTAAATGCACAGTATCAAAGTTAGTACACTGATTTCCATCGGTATATTGGTAAATCACGTAGTATGGTGCATTTGTATTAAGGCTACTTGATGTAGGTTCTATAGATGCTCTAGCATCTGCAGAAGCCGTAATATTAAAGGCACTACCCAAAGGAATATTAGTCATATAAGATGCATTCCCTCCTTGTATAACATTGCCAACAGGAAACCCTTGAAACTCTATAAGGTCTCCATTGGTACAATACCCCTTGTCCAAACCGATAAGCTCTACTACAGGCAATTCTTCCAAGATATAGTTCCGGCTAATTTCATTACTACAGCCACTAGTATCTTCAAAGTACATGCTAATAGTTTGCAAACCAAAGGTATCTGTTTGCGCAGCACTAATAGTCGATAGGACACCTAAATTTTGGTCAATAATACCTGGTCCTTGAAATAAAGTCACACTAAAGGGACCACCAACAATATTTTGAGCTAAAGTATCTAACTCTGTACCCAAGCAATAACTACTGTTAATCCCAAAATTAGCCTGAGGCAAAGCAATGAGGCGAGTAGAGTCTGTAACAACCCCTATACACCCATACGCATTTGTATATGTGTAACTAATAAAAATACTTTGTCCTGTCCCTGATTGTTGGGAGGCAACTAAAGGATCAAAAAAGTATTCTCTATTAGCTACATCAAAGGTCACACCTGGACCTTGAAAGTATGCTGAGGCGCCTACGGCATTAAGAGGAGGCAATATCGGACTACCGACTAAGATTGTAGCAGTATCATTAATGCAGTAAGTTGTACTCAACCCTGTATAACTAGAAGAAGGAACTGGGTTAATATGAACTTCCTGTATGACACTATCCTTGCAGCCATAAATATTCGTATGTACATACTTAACCGTATCTACTCCCACTCCTAGCGAAGAAGGGCTATAGATGTTGCCCGAAATTCCATTACTATAGAAAACTGAAGATGAAGTTCCTTGCCTAGTCTGATCGACTCCTACAATAACAACACTTCCACTATTTTGGCAGTAAGCCGTATCTAAATTCTGTATCGAAGCTCTAGGTGGCGTTTGTATTTGAAGAGAAACAGTAGCTGAGTTCTCACAGCCTATGCTGTCTATATAGGTATAAGTAACATTAGCAGCCCCTAGTAAGACTCGATTTGGATGGAAGACATTGTCTCCAATCACGCTAATCCCTGAATAGACCCCTGTCCCGCCATTAAGCGTGTCTGGAGAACCTATTAAATAAGCAGCTGTATCACTTGCACAATAAATTAAATTCGCATGATCAGCAGTTAAACTGACTACGGGTTTTTCGAAAACCTCTATTTGTTGAGTTACCTCCGATTCACAACCGTAAAGATCTTGATATAAATAGGTGATATTATGTACGCCAACACCCGCTTCAGTAGGAGCAAACATATCACCTGATGATGGTGCACCCGTGTTGTTAACCCCTATTCCTGAACCTGAAAAAGTCCCTCCCAGACCTGTTGACACTCCTGGTTGTCCAGACAAAGTGACCTCTGAGCTATTAACACAATAGGGGCCTTGAGGATATGTAAATGAAGGCTCTATAGGAGCTACAACAGTAAAAGTATCTGTATTAGCACTCATATCACAACCATAGGCCTTACTGTACTCATAGCTAATAATATAGCTGCGATCCAAACTATCTATAAAAAAACTATCATTCTTAATATCTAAAATGCCTGAGGGCAAACTATGGGTTCTAGGATTAAGACCTATACTACGAACAGAGAGATTAGAAAAGCCTACCTCATAAGCAGGTAATGTCTGAACTGGGAAACCTAGTTCACTACTACAATAGTAAGGATCAAGTAAAGAACCTATAATACTAATTGGTGCTAAATCAACAATCTTAACCAACTGAACAGCTATGCTTTCCTCCGTATCAGTCACTATAGCTTGACTCGAATCTATCATAGTTCCTGTTGAATCAAAATATTCAGTGGTACGAATAGATTCATAATGCATGCCTATATAAAAAGAGCTATCACTATATGCAGGATTACTAGTTATAAAATTTTGAATAACTCCAATCATAGCACGGAACTCCTCATTACTAGTATTCAACCCATTAAGACTATCAACCCCATTAGGAATTAGCTTAGGCGAATTTGTTACTGAAATATCCGCCGTAGGTACAGTTCCATCATCAGCAAAAGCTTCTACTTTAACTAACCTATTAACTGTCGATCTATACCTTTGAACAGGTCTACCCTGCTGAAATAAAGTATCTATTTCCACAGCATACATCTTGCTACTATCCCTAACAAATCCAACACTATCTACTGTCGCACAAATAGTCGAAGGGAGACTAGGTATTTTTGCTTCCTCCTGAATATAAAGATGAATCTCTGTTCTGGCTATACAGCCCCCTTTATTCATCTCTAAATCTAGAGTGTAACTACCAGATCCTGCGGCAGCTGTTAAAAACTCATAACCTCCATTTATAGAATTTAACTGCACAAATGTTCCACGAAAAGTAGTATCTACCTCTCCTAAATAAGGAGAAACAGGTTCCGGAAAAATGTTCTTTATATTTTCTCCCAAATCATAAGTTCCAGTACTATCAATATATACAATTGGGAAATATGCTGATGTCAAACGATTATCATGCAAACTGAAATCTTGATTTGTAACAATAGAATTTGGACAAGACGTACCATTTATATAGGTCGGCAAATATTTATACTCTAATTGAATTATCCCTCCCCCATTGTTTTGAACCGCATTGGGAATGGTCCACTTATTCCCATACAAAATAGAGTCATCCTCTACCATCGCATAATTGGGCGAATAACTATTCGTAGAAGAATTATACTCATAAGCAGTAAACGCCCCATTAGCAGGTTGACCATAAATTTTTATGGTATCATCATAGCAAATAGGTGTCTTTCCTGTAAAAATCCTTAAAGGTGGATTATTTATGACTATTTGACGTGGAACAACATAAGAACTATTCGTAGGCATATCAACCAAGCTAATACTCCCACCAACATCGGTAGGCTGAATATTAAAACTTACAGATCCGCTAAAAGGTGAATTTTGATTAAAATTAGCCGTAATCCCCCCATTTGTAAAATCTCTACGATCAACACTACCATCCTGTTGCGGAATTTCAATTGCCGTTGGAGCAAATAACAAGTTACTTACAGTAATCGTTACCTGATCACCTACACAAGCCTCCCAGTTTACAGTAGCAGATGCAGTCGTATGATTGGTGAAATCAAAATCCTGAATAACGGTAGTACTAGCGTCCCCACGATAAGAACAGCCAGAACTGTGATATCCCACCACATAAATATCAACGCCCCCAAAATCTGTAGGATAATAACAATTTGTACTAATGCTCCCCAAACTATTAGTTCCAAAACCATAATCAAAATGAATGGCTGGAGATGTACTAGCCATACCTGTGATGTACTGTTCTATATCTACACAATTACTCGACTGCGAAATAGTATTCGGTAAACTCAAACCCGTAAATGGAGCTTCACCTATCTCAATAGTATCAGTTACAGGGGTTATCGCACTGCAACCTACGTTATTTTCTGCATCTACGACTAAAGTTGCTGAAGTTGAACTTGTACTAATGTGTGACAAATCGTTCAGACTATATAATGCAGTTTCCCCCTGCGTGGAGGGTGTCTTGTCTACCCCATCGATTTTCCAAGTATATACCTCCCCTGAACAACCTGGACCAAGACACTCTACTTTATAATGAGCGGTATCACCCAAATTAATCAAAGATGTTGTAGACTCCCGACACAATGGATCCTTGTGTAGCAACCTAATTTCAGGCGCCTCATCTACCATAATTGTAGTCGTCGCACTACTAACACATCCATCAGCGTCAGTGTACTCATAGGTCAGCGTATTGGCAAATCCAGACTGAACGCCTGCTGCTCCACCATTAAACTCCGAAGATGTTGAACTGTTTACTGCCCCAGCACCCAAAAACTCCCCTACTCCTCCTGCAGCATTTACTGCTGGGCTAGGACTCAAGATGACCGTCGCATTTTCACAAACACGAGGAGCTAAGCCCGTCAAGTCTATGCTTGTTGGCGCATTTAAACGAAAGGTCTTGGGGTTATTTGGCCCCATTCTCCCTGCACAACCCAAATAGCCCGAATAATTATAAGTGATCTCATAATCCTCATCTACTGCAGAATTGAAAAAAGGATCATTAAAGTCTAACTGATCGCTGTTAACAGTTAATGTTGTCACAGAAGACACTTGCTCTATAGTCAATGTAGAATTACTATTGAACGCTGGAAATAAAGGCAACTGTACTACCCCATCATTATAACAATGTACAGAAGCAAAAGAAGCTTGTACTCCCAAATCCTCACTATCCAATAAGTAAACTTCCTCTACACTATAGGTAAAAGAGGTCGTCAGGGTAGAAGTATTGCGTACCGTCACTCCATCTTCCTCATAGTAATGGTTCTGATAACGATCCTGATACAATACAACCACATAAAATCTATTGTCATTCCAAGCTCCATTTGCCCGAATTGCCGATTTTACCACATCTATATCTAAAGCCAATTGCTCAGAAGGCCCATTCAAGCTACTTGAAACATCTGCTCCAGTAATCTCATTGGTTCCAGCCTGAATAGCTGCCAAATCTGGTGGCAGACCTCCATCATTCGCAAAGGCTGCAACTTTTGTAATCTGATACCGCTCTCGCTCCTGTTTCATCGCCAAAACCTCAGTACAACCCAAACGAGCCGCTTGTTGTAAGTTCGAATTATATGCAAAAGAACTACTGTCTCCTACCCAAATTGCCCCCAAAGGCAATTGAATACTACTATCCGCATACAAGTTCTGCCCCAACTGACGACCTCCGCCTCTAACTACTGCCATCGGACGCAACCCACTGACTTCCTGACCACAATCAGCCCGATCAACTGTAGCAAAGTTCGGATCTAAAGGCGAATACGGTAAATTCACATCCCGACTAAAATCAAATGTTCCTATAGTAGAACAAATTGTATCCACTAAAGCCTCCTCAGAAGGCTTAGCCAATACATGCACAGCAGCCCCACCTACAGCAGAACAACCCCCAGAATTCTCTATACTAAATTCCAAAGGATGAAATCCAGCCCCAGCAGCCTGTGGCAAAAAATCATACCCACTCCCGTTCGACTGTACATAGGTGCCAGAAAAATCTCTAGACTTAGTCGCCATCGTCCCCATTGGAACTGGATAAATATCAGATATAGACACCCCCAAATCATACACCAACTGATCCTCTACTACATCAGGCAAAAAGGCCGTAAATAAACGATCATCCCGAACATCTATATTCCTACCAATAATTCTTGGAGAAGAACAACTAGAACCATCACTATAAGTAGGCGTATAACTATACTCTACCCTTATTTGCTCTATTTCATGGTTCTCACCGATATCTGTCAAAACTAACTCAGAAGCATCTATATAATCAACCCCAGATATATTCCTAAGCAAATTCGTATTTGCTACATTCCCAGGTAAATCATAAGCCAGTAAAGTCCCCCCCGCAGGCTGCCCATATACCGCCACCTTGTCCGAATAACAAATCGGGTTTTTGGCAAAGGCTAACCCTAATGAAGGATTATTAACAATTAAACGCTGAGGACTAGCCAATAACACAGTATTACTATTATCCAATATCTCTACTAGACCCGATGCCCAAGTATCAGGCACCGTTATTGTCTTGTCTAACTTAGACAAACTTCCTCCTAATGAAGTTAGATCCCCCGCAGCAATAGCTACATCAATAGCCCCCCCAGCAGCTGCCAAGAAACGCAACTTCGACGGATTACCCGGAATATTATATACCAATACCTGCAAATCATCTCCTACACAAACCTCTCTTCCCTGCCCAGCCGTACTCGCATTCAATAGATTGAACTGATCCACGACTTCAACTATCGTTTCATCACTATATACACAGCCCGCCGCAGTCGTTTCACTTACCTCTAAGGTCGCCGTTCCTAACTGAATAGGATAATAATCTTCCATCACTAATAATCCAACAGAACTAGGACCCAAACTATAACTCGCCCCAACTGATGCCGATGACTGCAAATAAGCAGTCACATCCTCTGGACTGTTCCCCTGTAGCAAAACTCTAGGTCCAACAAAATCCGTAAATGGAGCCGCCCCTAGACTAATAGGCTCTAAAGCAGATGTCCAAGAACAGCCCCCAATATTTGCCCGCACATAAACATTATTAGCCCCTCTCACATCCGCATAATTCACAGAATAGGGAAAGCTAACCCCAGTCGAACTATCCCCATTAGAAAACATTAAATCCCAACTAACTCCTCCACAATCTGTACAACTTAAATCTACCATAGAAGCAGTAGGAGTTACCGTGACCCCTACAGGATCCTCACAAATTATTGAAGGAACAATAAAACTGCTCAAACTAGGTGACTCCTCAAAATCTACTGGAATAGGTGTATTATCTGTCCAAGTACAACCATTTGCATCAGTTACCGATATAGAGGATATATTTAAAGAGGATAAAGATGCCCCAGTTCCACGTACCGTGTTATAATCAGTGCTTAAAATATTCCCCGAGCTATTTCCCGTATACCCATTACTAAAGGTCCATCCATAGTTACTACAGCCCGAACAACCCGTTTCCGTAAAGTTTACCGCCCCTACAGTAGGCGTTAAGTTAGAGCCCAACGCCGAGGCATCCTCACAAAGCCAGCCAGACGCTGTAACAGCAAGACTAGGCTCAGGACTTACTGTAAAATCCACTCTAAACTCCTTTTCAGGACTATAGCTCGAACCATTCCCACAACCCGCACTTACACGCACCTCAAAACCTGCTGTCCCTAATACTGTAGCTGTGTAAGTTGATGAAGGTATTAGCGAACTCACTGGTGTTGGACTCGATGCTGGATCATATAAATCATATTGATAGTAAGATATATGAACTCCCGTACAAGCAGTAGCAGGACTCCCCACCACCCTAAATTCTGGCGCATCCCCCTCGCATATAGTAAGAGATGTTGCTGTCCCCCCAGTATATTCAGGCACAAAGTGGGTTACTCCATCAATTTCCACCTCCAAACTATACTGCCCCCAACCTGGCACTATACACACAAATAACATTAATAATAGCGTAAGTCTTTGTCTCATGTCTTTTAGTTTAATTGTGATTTTTATTTTTTTTGGGGGCCTCCTGCCTACGGCAGGCGCTACGTTCCGCAGCTCGCTATTCGCTCGGCCCGGCGGCGGCTTTGCCGCCTTGGTCTGGCCTGATGGCCACTGCTGCACATCGCTAGGCCAAAACGCTTCCTTCCCCATAGGCACAAAAAACTTCAACTATTTACTAGCAAATAGCTGAAGCCAAAGAACCTAACTTATTAGCTTAGGCTCCCTCGGCATACCTGCCAATGAGATCTCTAAACTACTCCTTTTTTCACACTACACAAACACCTAACTAATTTATTTCAAACAACTTTTACCAAAAAAAACTTTAATATCCAATTATCAAAACACTATCAAGTCACAAAAAACCTCTATTTAAAGAAAAAAATAAATTAACTAAATATTTAACACAAAAACACACCTCAACACAACCAACCCACAAAACACATAACACTACTAATCAACTCAATACAAAAACAAATACTACCCATATATTATACTCACTTTTAAAAAACACTTATTAAACAAGTACAATATCTATCTTATAGTCATCCAAATAAAAAAAGCTGTTCAATCCTGAACAGCTATATCTCCCATATACAATCTCTTCTACTCCCCCAATTCCGTCTCTTCAAGTACCAGTTGGTAATCACTCAACTTCAAATTCTTGCTCTCCCTCTTATGAGGTACCACAGACAAATTTCGCTTGCCATACCAACTTCCATTCCCCTTACAGCGACGACGCTTTTTATATGGACTGCTACAAGAGGCCAATAAAAAGACAAGCAAACAACTTAACGCAATAATGGATTTCGTTTTCATAGTAAATATCAATTTTTTCTGAAAAAATAAAGGCCTATTAAAGAAACGAAATACCAGTCACAAATGCTGGCCATTACCTTTTTATCTAAAAAAGTAAAGAAACCTAACCTACTCCATAGATCACAGCCCCAAAACTAAATTCACCTCCCAAAAGCATAAAAAAAGCCCTGCTAGGGGAGCAGGGCTTTTCTATAAACTAGACGATTATAAGATACTAGGCTTTTTCTTGCGCCTGTACACGCAACTGAAACCCATTACCGTGAATATTTACAATCTCAATGTTCTCATCTGGCTTCAAATATTTACGCAACTTAGTCACAAATACATCCATAGAACGAGCCGTAAAGTAGTTATCTTCTCCCCAAATCTCTTTAAGGGCCACCGAACGAGGCAAAACGTCATTCACATACACACAAAACATTTTTAATAACTCCGCCTCTTTAGGTGACAATTTGTCCTCTGAACTACTGCCATCCTCTGCAGTAAAAGTCAAAATACGCAATGGATAATCAAAATGAAAGCGACCAAACTCGAACTCCTTTGCCGAACGATCCTTTTGGTCCGTTCGCTGGCTCCGTTTGAGCACCGCCTGAATCCGATACAGTAGTTCCTCCGAGGTAAATGGCTTAGAAATATAATCATCAGCCCCAGCCTTAAACCCCTTAATGACATCCTCCTTCATGGTTTTGGCAGTCAAAAATATAATCGGAATTTCCTGATCCAACTGACGTACATCTTTCGCCAAAGAAAGTCCATCTTTCTTAGGCATCATCACGTCAAAAATACAAAGGTCATACTGCCCAGCCTTAAACTGTTCTAGCCCCTGTTCACCATCTGTAGCCAATACTACGTCAAAATCATTCATTTCTAAATAAGAAGATAATACATCGCCAAAATTACGGTCATCCTCTACTAGTAATATTTTATTATTTTCACTCATAAAATCTCTTATTTTTTAGGGTTATGGTTCTTCACAGATCGATTGAACGTTTGCATAAAATGTACCAAATTTTAACATTTGACCGCTTTAGTCTTCCTGATGCTTATATGGAAAAAAAAGCGTAAATCTACTCCCCTTACCTTCTTCACTTTTCACCTCAATATGACCAGCATGGGCTGTCACAATAGCCTTAACATAACTAAGTCCCAAACCAAATCCTTTGATATCATGAATATCTCCAGTGGGCACTCGATAAAACTTATCAAAAATATGACGACGAGCCTCCTTCGAAATGCCCAAACCATGATCCTCTACAGTAACTTTTATCCCCCCAGATGCATCTCGACTATGCAAAATAATATGCGGTTTCTCTGGAGAATACTTGTTAGCATTATCCAATAAGTTGTGTATAACATTTGTAAAATGTGTCTCATCTGCCTCTATTTCAAATTGACTAGCCTGTAAGTCTAACTCTACAACCCCATCCTTTTGCGCCAATTGTAACATGATCTTTTCTGCCGCATCCCGCATGATCTGATGCGCATCAATAATCTCCATGTTCAACGAAAACTCTTTCTTGTCTATTCTCGCCATCTGCAATACCTTCCCTACCTGCGAGTTCATCCGCTCATTCTCCTCCTTAATAATATGTATAAACCGCTCAGCCTTTTCGACCTTCCCCATCTTTACAAAATTCCGAACCGCATCCGTTGCCAAAGATATCGTTGCTATAGGTGTTTTGAACTCATGCGTCATATTACTCAAAAAGTCACTCTTCATCTCTGATAACTTTTTCTGTCTGAGAATAATATGTATAGTATAGTAGAAAATAAAACTCACGATCCCCGTAAAAAATATTGTCAATATGATATTCGCCAATAAGCTCTGCCAAATATGATACTGCTTATATGGAAAATCTATATAAATCCGAGCGGTTTCCTCCTCCAGCGAAGGATACAAACTCGCCATATACTTAAAGTCTTCTTTCTTCAAATAAGCTTTCTGCTCTGCCTTCTTACAAATAGGATTCAATCGCAAAAAACTATCTGCCCGCACATCATATACTCCATAAGCATAAGGCCCCTCAATTCCCTTTTTACTCAACTCTATCTCTATCAAACGATTCAATTTAGACCAGTCTAAACGATCTGTTAAAGGGATATTTCTAACCAAACTATGATGTGTGAAATAGGTCTTAAACTGTGTCATGAAGGCCTGTCCCCCTCCTTTTTTCCAAGTCCGACTCTTTTTTTCCCGACTAAAAAAAACGGTTTGCAAACGCCCAACTCCCTCTACCTCAAAAGTGTCCATAGACACCGCCTGATTGCTTGTATCCTGATACAATAAAGAAGTATGTATCGCCTCTACCTCTGCTAAGGTCCGCAAGTCTCTACCCAAATCTTGTCCTTCCGACAGTTTAGGAAGATCATACATTTCTGCCATTCGCTTAATGTCTGCCTGCTCCAACTTGGACACTACATGCTCCAAGGCCGCATGTATATTATTGTCAAACAACTCAGCATTGAGCATAATGGCTCGCTGAATGGAATACAACTGCACCCCAAAAATTCCCAACAAGGCAATACTCATCACCCCAACAATACCAATAATAGACGATCGATTCATTCCATTAACTCATTTACTGCCTCCCAATAAAAAAAGAATCCCTGATCTTCAGAAGGTTCTATCTGCTTTTTTGTTTTTTTTAATGCTCTTTCCCCAAAACTAATAAAGCCCCAGTGGTTACGCCCTTCAGTCGTTGAACTGTCATTTACTTCGTTGAACTGATACCCCATTGGGCTATTTGTCTCAGCTCGATTTATGTTCGGTGGTTTGGTCTGATACATCCTTGGGCCAGTTGTAAGTTGGGGGGGAAGAGCTTGGGCGGGTAAATATCAGTGGATGAGGAGCATAGAGACGAATGCCATTTTTGCGTTCTACAGGCGGCAAAGCCGCCGCAGGCCCAGCGCTGCGGAGCGGGTGGCCTGAAGGGCCAGACCTAGCCGCCTTTGGCGGCGCAGGGCCGAGCGAACAGCGAGCCCCGCAGCATAGCGGCGGCCGGTACGGCCGCGGGGCCCAAAAAAAGGACCTCTAATCAGAGGCCCTATCACTTATTTACTATAACTAGATTTTCGTTTCTCTACAAAAAGTGCCGAAATCGACCGATGTTCATGTGTATTTCTTATCGCCCTAGAAAATAATTTGGCTGTAGACACCACCTTTATCTTTGCACTCCTTTCCTTCAATGGAATAGTATCAGAAACGACTAGCTCTGTCAAAACTGACTGTTCTACCCGTTCGTATGCTGGCCCAGAAAGTACCGCATGTGTGCAGACGGCCCTCACCGACCGAGCTCCCTTATCTACCAATGCCTGCGCTGCTGTACATAAAGTCCCTGCTGTATCTATAATATCATCAACTAAAATTACATCCTTACCCTCTACATCCCCAATTACCGTCATCTCTGCAATCTCATTAGCCTTTTTCCGGTACTTATCACAAATTACTAACCCACAATCAAAATGCTGAGCATATACTCTAGCTCGCTTTGTACTCCCCACATCTGGAGAGGCAAAAATGAGATTAGAAGTATCCAAGCCCTCTAAATACTCAAAGAAAATCCCCTCGCTTTTGAGGTGGTCCACAGGAATATCAAAAAATCCTTGAATCTGATCTGCATGTAAATCCATTGTCATGATGCGATTCGCCCCAGCCGCCATCAATAGATTAGCCACTAACTTTGCCCCAATAGCCACCCTTGGCTTATCTTTGCGATCCTGACGGGCAAACCCAAAATAAGGAATTACTGCCGTAATATATCCGGCCGAAGCCCGCTTGGCAGCATCTATCATCAAAAGCAGTTCCATGAGGTTTTCTGTAGGCGCAAATGTAGATTGAATGAAGAAAACATAAGCACCGCGAACCGATTCCTTAATATTTGCCTGAAATTCTCCATCCGAAAATCGCTCAATACTCATGTCTCCCAAAGGCTGACCATAGTAGTCTACAATTCGCTCCGCGAGATAACGAGAATTTTGCCCAGAAAAAAGTTTTACATCACTAACGAGTTCCATAATAGGAGGAAGTTTTAAATGAAATCCTTAACAGATTTCCATGAATGCAATCTAGGTTGTTTGTATCTGTTTACCAACAACCATAAAAAAAGCCTTCAGCCAAAGGCCAAAGGCATAATTCACTTATTTAGAGCGCAATAAATAACGCACGTTACCAATTACGATATATTTCAAGGTTTGGTTAGACCCCTCTACCAGGAATATTTCAGATTCCTTTGAAGTCAGGTCATTTTCTACTCGAAGTACATGAGCAGGTACCTCTTTTCCCTTAATTGGATCAAAAAAACGAGCTCGCTTCTTTTTCTTAATTACGAAAACTTGCTTCGGCTGTTCTCTGTTGCGACTGTCGTTAATTTTAATATACAACTCTCGCTTCTTCCGTCGTTTTCCCTTTGGAATAATTACCTCTTCAAATTCTATACTCACCAAGTCCTTAGCATAAATTCGCTTACATTCTAAATGGTCATAGTTCAACTTTAAAGTAGAAAAAGGAACAACCTTTTGTTTATATAGCTGCTCTTCATCTACCAAGCTAATATCCCCCAACTGAGAGAAATATAAACGATCCCGCTCCAACTGATAATCAGGCGTAGGCGCAATGTAATATATATGCTCTGAACTAGTTGGTTCTTCTTGATAATGCAACTTCACCAAACGCCCTCGATCACAATGAAACTGTATAAATCCCTGTATTTCAGGATTACGCAAATCAATCAAAGTCATTACAAAACCAAATGCCTTCGATTCTGTCTTGTGAATATGCATAGTCACAGGCTCTTTATTTGGTGCTGCATCAATACCTGCTGTAGAAAACCGTAACTTCTCAGTAATAGTTACTTTGGTCCCTGTTATCTCAAAAACAGCCTGGCCGTGATCTAAAGGGCTGTCATAATGCGCCCCTCGCAATTTGGCCCGATAAGGAATAATGGTGTTTCCGCGCAAATCATAATCATATAGATAATCTCGATCCTCTACATAAGTAAATTTCTTCTTGGCCACCTCTGGAATCTGAGCAGAGAGAAGCTGCGGGACAAATAATATCGTCAAACAAAAAATAAGTAGTTGTTTCATATTGGCTTATTCATTAAATTCTGTCACTTCAGTGAAAAAGTCATCAAACTCATCTAAAACAACGCCCAAAAATAGCCATTTTTTAAATGAATTCATTTAATAAGTAGGAGTTCAATGGCCATAGTTTCAACTAATATACCAAAAGCCCCTAAAACCCTTTAGTTAAAGCCGATAAAAGCTGTCACTAGTTCCATCCTGAATGTTCCGAAGTAGATCTTCTAAGCAATTTTCTACCCCATCTAAACAAGCTGCGCCCTCGTATTCTTCGGCATTATAATGATATAATTGCCAAACTTTATCTACATACTCTAATGCTGAACGATGTTCCATCCAATCGCCTGAATTTAAATACGTAATCTGCCCTGCTGCTGTCACAATTTCTCGATGTTGGGGCCGATGTACATGTCCACAAACTACATAATCATACCCCTTCTCTATCCCCAACTCTATTGCCTTTTGCTCAAAGTCATTCATCTTCTGAACAGCAGCTTTAACAGATGCCTTTAATCGCTTAGAAAACTGACTAGGCGGGATGCCAAAAGGTTTCAGTAAGCGGTTAATTCCTCTGTTCAACATAATACTCCAATCATAAAATTGTCCTCCTATCTTGGCCCAAAACCGCCCCTTGTGCACAGATGGATCATAAGCATCACCATGAAAGAACCAAGCTTTTTTCCCATCTAACTCCAAAAGTAGCTTATCCTGCAAATGGATATTCCCTAAGCGAAAAGGTGTCAACCGACGAAGACTATCATCATGATTACCCGTCAAATAATATACGGGCACTCCAGCTTCTGCCAAGTTCATAAAATGCCGCAATACGGCCCAATGTGCCTGCGGAAAAAATCCTTTTCTAAATTGCCAAATATCAATAATGTCTCCATTCAAGATGAGCATTTTAGGCGCCAAACTCTGCAAATATTGCAATAAGGCTTTTGCCTCTGAACCCTGCGTGCCCAAATGCACATCCGAAAGGACCAAGATGTCTATTTCTCTTTTATCTGCCATGGGGGAAAATTGGAGATTACTGCTTCTTGCCTACAAAACTAATGTATTCCCATACACCCATGTAGGCCGAACGTACTTTGTTCACTATAGGCTCAAAATTATCTCGCAAGAAAGGACGCAAATGCCCATCCATACGCACATGATGATTACCCATATGATTTTTGAACCAGCCTTGCCTGCTGTCATGAAAATCAACTACCGCAATATATCCCCCAACTTTGAGGTCTTTCTTTGCCTGCTTCAATAAATCTTCCCACTGCGGGTTGATCATGGTTAAAGAATAAGAAAACAAAATAGCATCATACTGCCCATTTTGCCCCTCGATATCCTGACCATAAGGCGCATGTACTACCTCTACTCGCTGACCAAATGGCGCCACTTTCTTACTGGCAATCTCGACCATGTCCGTAGATACCTCATAGGCCTTGATTTCCGCCGAAGGAAAAGTTTCTGCCAATATCTTTGTATTGAACCCCGTCCCACAACCTACTTCTAAGATCTTTATCGCTGCATTTCGCTCCAACGGGATGTCTTTGATGACTTCTACCCGCCCAAAGAGAAAACTCCAACGCGTTAAATCATATATCTTTGACTGAAATTTGTAGTACTGATCCATACTACTCGCCTGCTCTTTCGAGTCCTTATGCGCTGTTCCCATACTCTATTTTTTAATGCTATCTAAACTTATTTCACTGTCCCTAAATAAACACTGCCATAAGTCCCTACCCTATCCTGAAAATGACTCTCCTTGAGCTCATCCTCTGAAGAAACCCAACTGACGCGCTCTTTTACAAAATCAGGGAAGAAATCAATTCGCATAGCCGCAGAACGCATTAAAATTTTTGTCCCCGGACGACTATTTGCCAAGATGTACTGCCACTCTTCTTCTAAAGCTGGTACATCATGCGCCGCCAACCAATCCTGATGATCCAATAATACATAATGACTGTATTTCCCTGGATTGTCTTTCAAAAATTGTGAAAAACTAGTTGTATGTGTATGAATATTATCCGCTCGCTCTCGCAATGACAAATAGTTTTCCTCCCGAAGATAACTAGGACAACAATCTTTAGTATAATGCCCATTTACATAGACCTGCCAAAAATAGTTTTCCTTGATGTCTAATTCCGTAAATACATGCCGAACGGCATCTACTACAAAACTACTTACCCCCCCAGGATATTCTTCTGTAATCAAACGACGCTGCGCTCTAGGTACTCCAGCCAAAGCCAATGAAAAATGTCGACTGATCGTCCAACGAACTGCCTTGTTAAATAACTTGCGCTCTACCTGATCAAAATATTGCTCCTGCTCTTCCAAGCTATCTGCCTTCATCAATTTCAATACTTTGGCGTGCAAACTCGGACGCATCTGCATATAACGCACAAATAACCAAGCTAATGTCCCTGAAGACCCTCTATAATAAAAACTCTTTTTAGGCCCCTTACCCTCAAAATATGTCATTTTCTGATCCCAAAACTCCTGCGCATAAGTCGGCAAATGCGGACGCAATTGCTCCTTGTATACTTCTTGGGCCTGAGGATGCTTCCCATCACCAAAATAATCGTAAAGCTCATCATAAGAGCTATGCTTAAATAAACTCTTCTTAAATTCTAATAGGGCATTCTGCCGAGAATTTAAATCAATGCAATGAATGGCCTTGGGGTCATCCAACAAATAATCTAAGGCATTGCAACCGGCACTCGTAATCATCACAATCTCGCTATCTGGCTCAATTTGCATCAATTCACGATCACAACGAGGATCTTCCCAACAAATGTTATACACAAGGCTTCCCCCATGCACATTCTTAAATACCCAATCTCTTAAATGGTTAATCATAAAGTTTAGTTTGTTAGCCCTTACTAAGGGCGACTGAGGGCCTTTAGCTTCAAGCCCAACTGGTTTGGGCAAAAATAAACATTTTTTGCAGACTGACTAAACTAGATTTTAAGCAGAATAAACTCCTCCTCTTCCCTTGGTTCTTGTTTCTTTTGTTTTGGGGCCTCCGCAGCAAAGCTGCGGCGCTACGTTGCGCAGCTCGCTATTCGCTCGGCCCTGCGGCCTGACGGCCTTGGTCTGCGGCTTCGCCGCACTGCTTCACATCGCTAGGCCAATTACCTTAGGGTTCAATCTACAGGCATCTAGCAGGCCCAAAGGCCCACAGGCCTAGCGATGCGAAGGGGTGGCCGTCAGGCCAGACCAAGGAGCCGCAGGCGACGCAGGGCCGAGCAGACCTGCGAGCCCCAAAGCGTAGCGCCTGCCGCAGGCAGGAGGCCCCAAAAAATCAATACACTCCTTTAATTCCCTTTTTGTAGCATTCGTTGAATAGATTGGCCAAAAAGCAGAGCGCCAAAAAGAGCAAAACAACATAATTTAGAGAAAATAGCACCAAACTCTAGCGCTTTTTGATCCCAACCCACAGCATAATACAAAAGCGTAATGCCCAAAACAGGCAACAAACTCAACAGCATTTTGCCCAAGGGCAGGCGGGGCGCTTTCAGCCAATAATCACAAACCAACCAACTCAGCAAAAACATAATCACATAAGATCCTAAAGTCGTGTAAGCCGCAGCTTGATAGCCTTGACGGGGAATAAAATAGAGGTTGAGCATTAAATTTACTAAAGCAGAGAACAGCAAAATAACCGTCAAATAAATATTGACCTTTTGGTACTGAATATAGCGGTTATAGAGCAGCGACATGCTATAAAAGATATACCCCAAAACAATAATAGGCACAATATAGAGCGACTGCTGAAAATTATTTTTGCTAAAGCTAAGCAGTAAACTAGCCAAATCGACTGCAAAGAGAAGTAGAAAAACGCCCCCCAATAAACTCAACTTATGAATACTATAAACCTGTGGAGCAAGTTGCTCATATTGCCGCTCATTCATAAGTTTGTGATAAGCTGGATTAGCGGCATTTTGTAGCGCAGTAATCAAGCCCAATAAAAGCATCCCAATTTTGTAGGCAAAACTATACAAGCCCGCATCGGCATTACCCAATTGACCATTAATGAGCCATTGATCAAAAGAATTGAGCAAATAGCCCCCTATAGAGTAGGGAATAAGCGGCAAACCATAAGCCAAAGCATAGCGAAAATGCTTCGTCTCTAACTGAAAAGGCTGCACAAAAGGCCAAATTCGCCAGATAAAAATAAGGGCAAAAAAGCCCCCTGCCAACATTTCCCCAATGATTTTCCCCATGTAAACACGGCTCGTTTCATGCAAAAGGTACATCCCAACACAAGCCAAAGCAAACTTACTATATTGCCAAACTACATTAACAATACTAATTTCCACACTCTTTTGTTGCTCTCTTTTGAGCTGGAAAAAAATATAGTAAAGCACCCCAATATAGCCCGTGAATAGCAGATAGACTATTGTTTCTACGGGCAAGTTAATATAAGAAGCAATAGGGTCACGAAAAAAATAGACCAAACCACCTAGCCCAAAGTTAATCAAGCCCGTAGTCGTTAAAACTGTACTTACAAAGCCCTTTACATCAGCTTCAGCCTCATGAAAATATCGGCTAATAGACAAATGCAAATTAAAAGACAAAATAACAGAAATCAAATTGACATAAGAGAGGAAAATACTGGCTACTCCATATTCTGCCTCATCCATAAAATAGGTAAAGACTGGCAGGGAAATAATTCCTAGACCTTGCGTCAGGAGCGTACCCAAAAAGTAGATGCTACTATGTTTAAAGACATCAAAGAAAGAAAAAGAGCGCAAGCGCTCTAAAAGTTGGGCCAACATAGATAGAATTTAAATAGCCAGAAGAAATGTGTAAATTTGGAGGCCTGAATGTAAAATAAATAAATTTTAGAACTCGAATTTCATCTGCGCAAATTGCAGCTTATCCAAATATGAAAAAGAAATCACTCTTCCGTAAAGGCCTAGAAAAAGTCCTTTCTGCCAAACCTCGAAAAAAATTACAGGCCCAATATGCTGCTTGGCCCAATACGCCTCGCCCCTTAGCAGAATGGGCCGCTCTTCGAGCAGAGATTGCCAAAAGCTATCCCTATGAGCATCCACTTTCTTTGCATTATGTACCCGAAGCCGTTTCTGCCGAACTAATTGAGGTGCCAGAACTAAGGGAAAACCTAGCGGGCCGCACCATTGGAGCTTGGGCCTTAGATGTAGATAGTATTCATTTTTATTGGGCTGAGCTACTGCGTTTGCGCCCAGAAATCATTATTGAATGCGGTTCTGGAACAAGTACCATTATGGCGGCTACTTACTTTAAAAAAGAAGGAATTAATGGGAAGCTCATTTCCTTAGAACAATCAGAAGAAGAAAAAGCTAGTATTGAAGCCACACTCCAGAAATTGAACTTAGCAGATTATGTCTCGGTCTATTATGTTCCAGTTGGGGCCGACCAAAATTATGATTTCTCAAAATTTAAGCCCAATATGCCTCAAAAGGCCGACCTTATTTTGATAGATGGACCAAGAGGAAGTCGACTCAATACTTTGCCCAATCTCAAAACCTTTG
>Ga0193958_1000274_pt1 | contig 20867 bp, 10 predicted proteins | sample FB_1_MG_FD_140320 | JGI IMG/M metagenome (GOLD analysis project Ga0193958, IMG submission 140320) | Microbial mat bacterial communities from the Broadkill River, Lewes, Delaware, United States - FB_1_MG | ecosystem: Environmental > Aquatic > Freshwater > River > Microbial mats | place: USA...
CAATAGAACCTTTTTTCCACCATGTTTACAAACGTGGTCAACAATACCAGTTACTTCAATTTCTTTACCAATAAATTCACCAGCTTTTGTATCAAATTCACCTAAAGTTACCATTGGAGTTTCTACAACTTCAACAATTTTCTCTTCATCTTGGGCTTCTACTTTTTTATCTGATTTACAAGAAAAAGTAATGACACCAATTGCTAATACTAATAAAATTTTTTTCATTCTAATGTTTTTTGAATTAATTAAGCGTATTAATAAATACAATCACTAATTTAAAATAGTTTAGAATGAAATAATATGATTAAAATCAGTAAAGGCAGATTAAATATGTTACTTAAGTTGCTTTAAACAACTAATTAACAACACTTCAACTTATTATAAATAAAAAAACCACCTCTATTTTACAAAAGGTGGTTTTATAATTATTAAAAAAAAACTATTATTTACATAGTAGGTAAATCTCCATGACCTTTTGTAGGTAAATTACTATAACCCATTAAAAATTGATCAACTTTTCTAGCAGCTTCTCTTCCTTCTGAAATTGCCCAAACAATTAAACTTTGTCCTCTACGCATATCACCCGCAGTAAAAATTTTAGGTATATTTGTTTGGTAATCTATAGTTGTTGCTTTATAATTACTTCTATAATCGGTTTCAATTCCAAGTTGATCGCTTAAAGTAGCTTCTGGACCTGTAAAACCTAAAGCTAATAAAGCTAGCTCACATGGCCATGTTTTTTCGGTACCTTCAATTTCAACCAATTCTGGTCGTTGCCCAGGAACCATTTTCCATTCTACATTAATTGTTTTTAATGCTGTTAAATCTCCATTTTCATTAACAATAAACTCTTTTGTATTTATCAACCAGTTTCTATCACAACCTTCTTTATGTGAAGTTGAAGTCTTAAGCTGTAGCGGCCAGTATGGCCAAGGTGTTGCTGGACTTCTTTGCCCTGGTGGTTTTGGCATAATTTCAAAATTAGTAACAGATTTTGCTCCGTGCCTGTTTGAAGTACCCACACAATCTGAACCTGTATCACCACCACCAATAACAATTACATTTTTATCTGTAGCCAATACCTGATCTTTAACCTCCTTACCTAATACAACTTTGGTTTGCTGTGTTAAAAAATCCATAGCCTGAACAACATCTTTAGCATCTCCATTTTTAATAGGCAAACCTCTTTTTTGAGTAGCGCCACCACATAAAACTATAGAATTGAATTTTTTTAATTTTTCAATTGAGTAATTAACACCAACATTTACATTCGTTTTAAATATAATACCTTCTTTTTCAAGAATATCAATTCTTCTGTCAATAATATTTTTTTCTAATTTAAAATTTGGAATTCCATAACGTAATAATCCTCCTAATTCATCATCTCTTTCAAAAACTGTTACACTATGCCCTGCCCTGTTTAGTTGCTGTGCTGCTGCCAAACCAGCTGGTCCAGATCCAACTACTGCAATTCTTTTTCCTGTTCTTTTATTTGGAATTTGTGGAATTATCCAACCTTCTTTAAAAGCTTTTTCAACTATACTTTTTTCTATATTTTCTATTGAAACTGGATCATCTATTATACCTAAAACACAGGCTTGCTCACAAGGAGCCGGACACAATCTTCCTGTAAATTCAGGAAAATTATTTGTTGAATGCAATATCCAAGAAGCCTTTTTCCATTCTCCCTGATGTACCATATGGTTAAAATCTGGAATTAAATTACCAAGCGGACAACCACTATGGCAAAATGGAATTCCGCAATCCATACATCTTGAACCTTGTTTTGTAATATCAGCCTTGTCTAATGGTTGTGTAAATTCGTTATAATGTGTTACACGTTCTTTAACTGACTTATATGTTTCGTCTTTTCTTTCGAATTCTTTAAACCCTGTTACTTTTCCCATAATTCTTATGCTGTTAATTCTTCAACCATTGGTTCTTCTGTCTCTAAACGTTTTAACGCACGTTTATATTCAATAGGCATTACTTTTACAAAATTGCCCAAGTTGTTGCCCCAATCTTTTAATAATTCTTTTCCTCTACTACTATTTGTAAAAAGCACATGTTTTTCAATCAGCGCTTTTAATTCAATAGCATCTTCGTTTTCTATTTGCTCAAATTCAATTGTTTCTGTATTACATAATCCTCTAGTAAATTTATCATTGGAATCGTACACATAGGCAACACCTCCACTCATTCCAGCGGCAAAATTTCTACCTGTACTTCCCAATACAACAACTTTACCACCTGTCATATATTCACAACAATGATCTCCAACGCCTTCAACAATAGCTATTGCTCCTGAGTTTCTAACTGCAAAACGCTCACCTGCAATACCGTTTATATAAGCTTCACCTTTAACAGCTCCAAACAGACAAACATTTCCTACAATAATATTTTCCTCTGCTATAAATGTTGCTTTTTCTGGTTTTTTAATAATCAATTTTGCACCCGACAAGCCTTTCCCTAAATAATCATTTGTATTTCCATCAATAGTAAATGTTAATCCTGAAACTCCAAAAGCACCAAAACTTTGCCCTGCAGATCCAGTGAAATTTATATTTAAAGTATCCTCAGGCAATCCTAAATGACCATAAATTTTAGAAATCTCATTGCTAACAATTGCTCCTGTAGAACGATTTATATTTGTTATTGGATAATTTAATACAGTTTTTTCTTTCCTATAAATTGCTCTATGCGAATCCTTTAACAATTTAAAATCTAATACATTATCTAATTCGTGATCTTGTTTTTCTGTATTTTTTAAAGGCATTTCACCAAAACCTTTTGGTCTGTGTAAAATTGATGACAAATCTAATCCTTTTGCTTTGTAATGTTTAATTGCTTTATTAGAATCAATTTTTTGAGTTTGACCAATCATTTCATCCATGGTTCTAAAACCTAATTGAGCCATAATAACTCTTAATTCTTCTGCAACATAATAGAAGTAATTAATTACATGTTCTGGTGTTCCTTTAAAGTTTTTTCGCAATTCTTTATCTTGTGTTGCGATACCAACTGGACAAGTATTTAAATGACATTTACGCATCATAATACAGCCTGAAGCTACTAACGGAGCTGTTGCAAAACCAAATTCTTCAGCACCTAAAAGTGCAGCTATGGCAACATCTCTACCTGTTTTTAATTGTCCGTCACATTCTACAACAATTCTACTTCTTAAATTGTTCAAAACCAACGTTTGTTGCGCTTCTGCTAAACCAAGTTCCCAAGGTAAACCTGCGTGTTTTAAAGATGTTAAAGGGGAAGCTCCTGTTCCACCATCATATCCAGCAATTAATACAACATCTGCTTTTGCTTTGGCAACACCGGCGGCAATTGTACCAACTCCAACTTCAGAAACTAATTTCACATTAATTCGGGCTTCTCTATTGGCATTTTTTAAATCGAAAATTAATTGTGCTAAATCTTCAATAGAATAAATATCATGATGTGGTGGTGGCGAAATTAAACCAACAAACGGTGTGGAATTTCTTGCCTCTGCAATCCACGGTAATACTTTTTCTCCAGGTAACTGTCCACCTTCCCCAGGCTTAGCACCTTGTGCCATTTTAATTTGAATTTCTTCTGCATTGGTTAAATAATGTGAAGTTACCCCAAAACGCCCAGAAGCTACTTGCTTAATTGCAGAGTTTCTGCTATCACCATTTATATCTTTTTGAAATCTTTTTCTATCTTCACCTCCTTCACCTGAATTGGATTTTCCTCCAATACGGTTCATTGCAATGGCTAAATTTTCGTGTGCTTCTCTAGAAATTGAGCCATAAGACATTGCGCCTGTTTTAAAACGCTTTACAATATCAGTCCATGGTTCAACTTCTTCTATTGGAATAGGATCGTAATTATTAAACTCGAACAAGCCTCTAATTGTCATTAAATGTTCAGATTGTTCGTTTACAGTTTTTGCATATACATTATAACTATCTTGGTCGCTTAACCTAACAGCTTGTTGTAGTTTAGCTACCGTGGTTGGGTTAAACATATGACGTTCTCCTCCACGTCTCCAGCGGTAATGACCTCCAATATTTAAACCTAATCTATTTTTTATTAAAGTTTTAGGGTACGCGTAATTGTAACGCGCAGAAATTTCTTTTTCAATTTCATACAATCCTACACCTTCAATTCTTGAAGCTGTATAAGGAAAATATTTTTCTACAAATTTTGAATTAAAACCAACAATTTCAAAAATTTGAGAACCTCTATAAGAATGTAATGTCGAGATTCCAATTTTATTCATAATTTTTAATAAACCTTTACCAATTGCTTTGTTAAAATTGTCAACAGCTTTTTGCTCATTCATTCCTGTTATAAAGCCATCCTTTACCTGTAAACGAATAATTTCATTGACCATATAAGGGTTAATTGCACTGGCGCCATAACCAAATAACGTTGCAAATTGATGTGGCTCACGTGGTTCCGCAGATTCAATTACAATATCAAAATAAGAACGTTTACGTAATCTGTTTAGCTCATGGTGCACAAAAGAACAAGCTAGTAAAGCTGGAATTGGCGCCATTTCCTCGTTTGCACCTCTATCGGATAAAATAATAATGTTATTTCTAGCATCTACTGCCTTAGAAACTTGCTTAATTATATCTTCTAACGCATCTTCTAAGCCATTAACGCCTTTATCTTTCTGGTATAACATTGCTATGGTAATAGCTTTAAAATCTCTACCAATTTTAATGTTTCTTATTTTTTCTAAATCATTGTTAGAAATAACAGGATTTTGAATTCGAAGTTTTTTACATTGTCGTTTAGTAACACTAAAAATATTTCTGTCTTTTCCTAAGGCCAGACTAATATCTGTTACAATTTCTTCTCTAATTCCATCTAAAGGTGGATTGGTAACTTGAGCAAATAATTGTTTAAAATAGTTTGAAATAAGTTGTGGTCTGTCCGATAACACCGCTAAAGGTGTATCAATCCCCATAGAACCTAAAGCTTCTTTACCATTTTGAGCCATTGGCGTAATCACCTCTTGTATGTCTTCAATGGTATAATTATATAAACGAGAGCGCGTTTTAATATCTAAGGTTTCAATTGGGCAGTCTTCATTTGTGTTAGGCACATCTTTTAAGTAAATTCTTGTTTCGTCTAACCATTCTTTATAAGGTCTTTCAGAAACAATTTTAGATTTTATCTCTTCATCATTAATAATTCTACCCTCATTCATATCTACCAAAAACATTTTCCCTGGCTCTAATCTACCATGTCTTTCAACATCTTCTGGAGCAATATCTACAACTCCAATTTCTGAAGACATAATTAATTTTCCACTTTTTGTTACGGTATATCTAGAAGGTCTTAATCCATTTCTGTCTAACAATGCACCAATATAATCACCATCTGTAAATGGTACAGAAGCTGGTCCATCCCAAGGCTCCATTAAACAGGCATTATATTCGTAAAATGCCTTACGTTCTTCAGACATTGTTTGGTGTTTTTCCCAAGCTTCAGGAATTAACATCATCATAACTTCTGGCAGCGATCTTCCACTTAATGTAAGCAATTCAACTACCATATCCATAGAAGCACTATCTGATTTTCCAGGTAAAATAATAGGAAATAATTTATCTATATCGTCACCAAACAACTTACTTCTCATAATTTCTTCACGCACACGCATCCTACTAACGTTACCTCGCAAGGTGTTAATTTCTCCATTTTGACACATAAACCTAAAAGGCTGTGCCAATTCCCAAGAAGGCATGGTATTTGTAGAAAAACGCTGATGTACAAGCGCAAGTCTGGTTACTAAATCTGGCTGTTGTAAATCGGTAAAATAAGGACCAATATCTTCTGGCATAATTATACCTTTATATATTAAGGTAGTATTAGACAAACTAGAAACATAAAAATATGGAGCCTCCGACATTTTAGAAGCCGCAATTGTATGTTCAGTAATTTTACGAGCAGCATACAATTTAGCTTTAAAATTAAGTTCTTTTAAAGCAGTATCTTTACCTATAAAAACTTGTTCAATAGTTGGTTCAGAGCTTAAGGCTATTTCACCTAGTTGAGAAGAATCAACTGGAACAGCTCTCCATCCTAATATTTTTAACCCTTGGTTTTTGAGTTCTTGTTCAAATGTTTCTTTACAAAATCTATACTGATTCTTATTTTTAGGAAAAAACACCATTCCTACAGCATAATCCCTTTGCTTAGGCAACTCAAAATCACAAACTCTTTGAAAATACTTATGTGGAATATCAATTAATAAACCTGCACCATCTCCAGTTTTCCCATCTGAGCTAACTCCTCCACGATGTTCTAATTTTACCAATATCTCTAAAGCATCATGTATAATTTGATTAGTTTTTTGTCCTTTTAAGTTACAAATAAAACCAGCTCCACAGTTCTCATGTTCAAATTCTGGCAAGTATAATCCTTGTTTTGTCATATATAAAAATATTATTATCGAATAGTTACAAAAATAGACAAAAAAGCCTTTTGAATATTTTAAAAGTACGAAAACGTTATAATTATCATAATAAAATAAATAAAACATTGAAAATAATTAAAAACACTTTTTAAGCTCTAATTTTTAAGGAATTGTTAAGTTGAACTTACTCTAAATTGAAGCGAACTTTTGAAAAACATCAGATTTAAGTTTTCACAAACTTTAAAATTCATAAAAAATATAATTATTAAAATTTGAAATATTATGCTAAAAAGGTATATTTATGCAAAATTAATATATATGAATATTGAATTCTGCCCAAATTGTGGATCTAACAGCTATGTTAAGAGCGGTATAGTAAAAGAAAGACAACGTTATAAGTGTAAAAAATGTAGTTATTATTTTACTGTTAATAAAATTGGTAAACAAATAGACTCCTACTATGTTAATAAAGCTTTACAATTATATTTGGAAGGATTGAGCTATAGAGAAATTGAGAGAATTTTAGGAATTTCGCATGTTAGTATTATTAATTGGGTGAAAAAATATAATATTAAGCGACCTTATAGCTTTGAATATCATTCTACTTATAAAATTTTAAATGCCCAAGAATTGGCAAAATACTTTTCAGAAAATAAAAACTTAATTGGCGCTGGGGTTATAGTTACTGAGTTAGGCGATAAATTTATGCTAATTAGATGGGAGCGTTTTAAAAATTAACTATACTACTTAACATAAATATATATCTAATTTTATTTAAAATCGATTTCTTTTCATATTGTAAGGGTTAAAATTATTTTTTAATACTCATAATAAATTAACCAAACTTATATTTATGAAAAAACAACTACTGGTCATGTTAATAGCATCAATTGCATTAACAAACCTAGGTTACAGTCAGTCCGATGTGACAGAAAAAAAATTTGGTATTAAATGGAGTGGCTTTGTAAAGGCAGATTTTATGTTTGACACGCGTCAAACCGTAAACGCCAGAGAAGGTCACTTTAATATTTTACCAGCAGCTGAAAACCTTGTTGGAGGCGAAGATTTAAACGATCAATCCAATTTCAATATTCTTGCAATTCAATCTAGATTAAAAGGAGCTATATCTGGACCAGACTTTTTTGGAATGAAAACTTCCGGGGTTATTGAAGCCGCATTTTTTGGAAACTCTGATGGAACAACTGGAGAATTAAGATTGAGACATGCCTTTATTCAACTATCAAACGATAAGGTTGACATTATAATGGGACAATATTGGCATCCAATGTTTGTTACTGCTGTTTTTCCAGGTGTTTATTCTTTTAACACAGGCGTACCTTTTCAACCGTTTTCCAGAAATCCACAACTTCGTATTACTACAAAAGGGAGTGTTAAATTTATTGGAGTACTTTTTACTGAAAGAGATTTTAAAACAAGAGGCGCAAGTGTCAGTCAGTCTGGAATACCACAATTACACGCACAATTACAATTTGGAAAAGCAAGTACAACTTTGGGCGGTTTAGGTTTTAATTTAAAATCTAGCAGACCCGCTTTAGGTGAAGATAATTTAACAAGTACTGCTTTTATTGGATACTTTAGAACAAAATTAGGTGAAGCAACTTGGAAAGCCGAAGCAACTTATGGTCAAAACATGACAGATGTACTTCAAATAGGAGGCTTTGCAACCAACGAAAATGGTGATTATGTAAATAATGAAACCTTATCTATGTGGACAGAATTAAGTGGAGATTTTTCTGAAACTATGGAGTGGGGTTTATTTGGTGGTTATGCTGCAAATGGAGGATTTGGAGAATCAGTAACTTATGTTAATGGATTCTTAGGAACTATAGAAAACGCCTTTAGAGTTTCACCTAGAATTGGTTGGAAATCTGGAAATTTAAAAATAGGTATTGAAGGTGAATTTACAAACGCACAATACGGATCCATTGCCACAAATGGAGCCATTACTTCTACAGCAGATTCTGTAAATAACTTTAGATTACTAACAACAGCAATTTATAAATTTTAATACTAACTATTATGTCAAAAAAAGATATGAAAGCATATTGGAAAGAAAACCTTGGATACTTAGCGATTTTGTTGAGCATATGGTTTTTAGTTTCTTACGTGTTCGGAATTTTATTAGTAGATCAGTTAAACTCCATAAAAATGGGTGGTTTTAAACTTGGTTTCTGGTTTGCACAACAAGGTTCAATGTACGTGTTTGTTATCTTAATATTCGTCTATGTAAAATTGATGAATAAACTAGATAAAAAATATGGAGTTGATGAATAATTAATCTTTAAATAAAAAATTAAATCATGGGAATATTAACTTGGACTTGGATACTTGTTGGAATCACTTTTGCAATTTATATTGGAATTGCAATTTGGGCCAGAGCAGGATCTTCTAAAGAATTTTATGTAGCCGGAGGAGGAGTTCCTCCAATTATGAATGGGATGGCAACAGCAGCAGATTGGATGTCTGCGGCATCATTTATATCATTAGCCGGTATTGTATCTTTTACAGGATATGATGGCTCAGTATACCTGATGGGTTGGACTGGTGGCTATGTACTTTTAGCTCTTTTATTAGCTCCTTATTTACGAAAATTTGGAAAATTTACAGTACCAGATTTTATTGGCGACAGATATTACTCAAACACTGCACGTATTGTTGCCGTAATTGCAGCCTTAATTGTTTCGTTTACATATGTTGCGGGCCAAATGAGAGGTGTTGGAATTGTGTTTTCACGTTACCTTGAAGTAGATATTAATACGGGTGTCTATATAGGTATGGCAATTGTTTTATTTTATGCCGTTTTAGGTGGAATGAAAGGAATTACTTACACTCAAGTAGCACAATACTGTGTATTGATTTTTGCATTTATGGTACCAGCAATATTTATTTCATTTCAAATGACAGGAAACCCAATTCCTCAATTAGGTTTTGGAGGTGCAGGTGAAGATGGAATTTATTTATTGGATAAATTAGATGGTTTATCTACACAACTTGGTTTTAACGAATATACTTCTGGAAGCAAAAGTATGATAGATGTTTTTGCAATAACAGTTGCATTAATGGTTGGTACAGCTGGTTTACCGCATGTAATTGTACGTTTCTTTACAGTACCAAAAGTAAAAGATGCACGTGTTTCAGCAGGTTGGGCATTGTTATTTATTGCAATTCTATACACAACTGTGCCTGCTGTAGCCGTTTTTGCTAGAACAAAACTAATTGAAACGGTAAGTAATGCTGAATATGCCGAGTTGCCTGAATGGTTTGGTAATTGGGAAAAAACAGGCTTAATAAAGTTTGAAGACAAAAATGCAGATGGTATTGTACAGTATGTTGCTGATAAATCTGTAAATGAATTAACTATTGACCGAGATATTATGGTATTGGCAAATCCTGAAATTGCACAGTTACCAAACTGGGTAATTGCATTGGTTGGTGCTGGTGGTTTAGCCGCTGCATTATCAACAGCTGCAGGGCTCTTGTTGGTAATTGCCTCCTCTATATCACACGATTTATTTAAGAAAATTATAAAACCTGATATTTCTGAAAAAGGTGAATTAATTGCTGCGCGTTTAAGTGCTTTTGTGGCTGTTTTAATTGCAGGATACTTTGGAATTAATCCGCCAGGATTTGTCGCCGCCGTGGTTGCTTTAGCTTTCGGTTTGGCAGCAGCATCTTTCTTTCCAGCAATTCTATTAGGTATTTTTGACAAGCGTATGAACAAAGAAGGTGCAATATCTGGTATGATAGTCGGTTTATCTTTAATGTTCTTTTATATGGCAAAATATAAACTAGGTTGGTTAGGTGAAATGCCACCAGCGAGTGAGTGGTGGTTTGGAATTTCTCCTGAAGGGTTTGGAACAGTTGCAATGATAGTAAACTTTGCAATATCAATTGTTGTTTCAAGATTTACTCCTGCTCCACCTCAAAATGTACAAGATATTGTAGAAGATATTAGAATCCCATCGGGAGCTGGTGAAGCTAGTGGCCATTAGTTAGTAGTTCATAAAAAAGCAGTATTATAAAAATAATGCTGCATTTTATTATATTTAGCTAATTAAATTCTTTTAATGAAAAAAAGACATCAACAAAAACTCATAGTTTTAACTATTTTATTACTTAGCTTATTCAACATTCCAATAATTTTGTTGTTTGATGCTGAGATTTCTGTTTTTGGGTTTCCTTTAATTTACTTTTACATTTTTATTGTTTGGATTTTGGCAATTATAATCTCTCATATTATTTTAAAACGTTTTTATGAGTAGTTTTTTAGTCATATCTATTATCATAATTTATTTAGCCGTAATTTTTTACGTGGCTTACTGGGCTGAAAAAAACTCAAAAAGCGGCTGGGTAAACAATCCTTACGTTTATACTTTATCTTTAGCAGTATATTGTACTGCTTGGACATATTATGGCAATGTTGGTTTGGCTGCAACTTCTGGAATCAAATTTTTAACAATTTATTTAGGTCCAGTCATAATTATTCCAACTTGGATGTTATTAATGAAAAAAATTATCCGTATTTCAAAAGGTAATAAAATTTCATCTTTAGCAGACTTTATTTCATTACGTTATGGAAACGATCGTTTTTTAGGTGCTCTTGTAACACTTGTTTGTGTGTTAGCAATTGTTCCGTACATATCTCTTCAATTAAAAGCAATTTCCGAGACATTTAATGTTATTACAAATCATAATATTTTAGTTAATTCAATAATAGACGACACTACATTTTACATTGCAATTTTATTGGCTGTTTTTGCCGCATTTTTTGGAACACAACACACCGATGCTTCTGAAAGACATAAAGGAATTATTACTGCAATTGCATTAGAGTCTATTATTAAACTCGTATTTTTTCTTATTATAGGTATTTATGTCACTTTTTATTTATTTAATGGCCCAAGTGATATTTATCAACAAGCTTCAACTTTGCCAAATTTTAAAACACAACAAAGCTTAAATGGTTTAGAAGGTGGATTTAATTGGTTTATGTTAAGTATAGTATCAATGATTGCTATTATGTTGTTACCAAGACAATTTCAAGTAATGGTAGTTGAAAATGAACGGGAAAAATATCTAAAAAAAGCAACTTGGTTATTCCCATTATATTTATTGTTATTTAATGTATTTGTAATTTTTATTGCTTGGGGAGGAAATATTATTTTCCAAAATCAACAAGTTGAAGCAGACTTATTTACCCTAATGTTACCGTTGCAGCAAGGCAACGACTTTTTAGCTATTTTAGTATTTCTAGGAGGTTTTTCAGCAGCAATTTCTATGGTAGTAATTTCTACATTAGCACTTTCTACAATGTTGAGTAACAATTTAATTATTCCTTATGGATTTTTAAGAAAATTTAGTAAGGGTGAATCCGAAAAAAATACAGAATCTATTAAAAATATTAGAAGAATTTCTATTTTCTCATTAATAATTGTTGCCTATTTTTTCTATAAATCTTTTACCTTAGATCGCTCTTTGGTTTCAATAGGATTAATTTCATTTGTGTTAATTGCACAATTAGCTCCTTCATTTTTTGGAGGACTTTTTTGGAGAAGAGGATCTGCTATTGGTGCAAAATTTGGAATTATAATTGGGTTTTTAGTTACAATTTATACCTTGGTAATTCCATTTACCATTGATTCTCAAGCAATATCATCATCTTTTGTTTCTGAAGGACTTTTGGGGTTCAGTTTTTTAAAACCCTATCACTTATTTGGAATGCAAATTTTTGAACCTGTTCCTCACGCATTTTTCTGGAGTCTTTTTTTTAATATAAGTACCTATGCTATTTTATCAGTAAATATTATTGGGAGTTCTAGAGAACGAAATTTTGCAGAAATGTTTGTTGACAATAGTAAATATGCTTCTTTACACGAAAATGCTTTTGTTTGGAAAGGTGAAGCTTATGTAAAAGATATAAGAAAGGTTTTAACTAGATTTTTAGGCGATGCGCGAACTGAACGCGCTTTAAATCTGTTCTACATTAAGTATAACATCAATAAAAAAGATCAATTTGCAGATGCCCGTTTGGTTAATTTTTCAGAAAAATTATTGACAGGAAGTATCGGAAGCGCATCAGCAAGAATTTTAATTTCTTCTGTTGTTAAAGAAGAAGAAATTAGTCTTCCAGAGGTATTAAATATTTTAGATGAAACTCAAAAAGCAAAAGAATCTAACAAAGCATTAAAAGAAAGAGATAAACAAAAAGATGAGTTTCTAGATACTGTTGCACATGAACTTAAAACTCCCATAACCTCTATTAGAGCATTGTCTGAAATATTATTAGATGATACTGAAATTGATACTGAAGTTAAAAATAAGTTTTTAACAAGTATCTTAAGTGAAAGTGAACGTGTTAGTAGATTAATAAATAATATCTTAGATTTAGAAAAACTAGCTACTGGCAAAGAAAAATTAGAATTAGAAAAAAATTCAATACAAGAAACTATTTCAAAATCAATAAATTCTGTACAACAATTAGCTATAAAAAAGAAAATTAAAATTAATACTGAAGGTATAAACAACGCTATATTGTTTTACGATGAAGATAGGATACAGCAAGTAATTATAAACTTATTATCTAATGCCATAAAATTTTCTGATGAAGAAATTGGAAAAATTTCAGTTTCTACCTTTCATAATAAAAACAACATTGAGATTTCAGTAGAAGATAATGGAAAAGGAATTTCAAAAGATGAATTAGGCTCCATTTTTAATAAGTTTTACCAATCAAAAAATCAAACTATTTTAAAACCAGTTGGAAGCGGCTTAGGTTTGGCAATTAGTAAACAAATAATTGAGAGTCATAATGGTAAAATTTGGGCAGAGAATATTAATCCAATTGGAGCAAGATTAACATTTATTTTACCACTAATAAACAATAAGTAATATGAAAAAAGTACTAATTGTAGATGATGAACCTAACATAGTAATGTCTTTAGAATATATTTTCAAAAAAGAAAATTTTGAAGTATTTATTGCTAGAGATGGTTCGGAAGCTATTGAAATTGCTGAAGAAAATTTCCCAAACATTGTTTTATTAGATATTATGATGCCAAATGTTGATGGCTATCAAGTGTTAAAACATCTAAAAAACAGTTTAAAACTAAAGGATGTAAAAGTAATATTTTTATCTGCCAAAAATAAAGTTTCAGATATAGAATTGGGCTTACAATTAGGAGCAGACAAATATATATCCAAGCCTTTTTCAACTAAAAAATTAATGCAGGAAGTAAAAGATTTATTAAAATAAAAAAGATATTCAACTAAAAAAATAAGTATATGAGTTATCAAAAACACTACAAAAGCAGTATCGAAAGCCCAGAAAATTTCTGGAAAGAACAAGCTAAAAATCTAAAATGGTATAAAAAACCATCTTCCATTTTGTCTAAAGATGAGAATGGTTTTGACCGATGGTTTGCAGATGGAGAATTAAATATGTGTTATTTAGCAGTTGATAAACATGTAGAAGACGGTTTTGGAGAACAAACTGCCATTATTTATGAATCACCTGTAACTCAACAAAAAGTTACATATACTTATAACGAAGTAAAAAGTAAAGTAGAGCGTTTGGCTGGTGGATTACGCGATTTGGGTGTTAAAAAAGGAGACACCGTAATTATCTATATGCCAATGATTCCTCACGCAGCGTTTAGTATGTTGGCCTGTGCCCGTATTGGAGCTATTCATTCTGTTGTTTTTGGAGGTTTTGCACCACACGAATTGGCTATTAGAATTGATGATTGTAAACCAAAAGCAATAATTACCGCTACATCTGGTATGGAAGTTGATCGTTTAATTGCCTACAAACCAATGGTTGATGAAGCTATTAAACTAGCGGAACATAAACCAGAAAAAGTAATTGTGTATCAACGTAATTTGGGTGCAGTTAATCCAAAAACTGAACGTTATATCAGTTATAAAAAATTGGAGAAAAATTCAGAACCTGTAGCTTGTGTTGCTATGAGAGCAACAGATCCTCTTTATATTTTGTACACATCTGGTACAACAGGAAAACCAAAAGGTATTTTACGTGATACAGGAGGTTATGCAACAGCTTTAAAATATTCAATGAAAAATATTTATGGTGTTGAAGAAGGAGATACTTTTTGGGCAGCATCAGATGTTGGTTGGGTAGTTGGGCATAGTTATATTGTTTATGGACCATTATTAAATAGAAACACAACCATTATTTTTGAAGGAAAACCAATTAAAACTCCAGATGCTAGTACTTTTTGGAGAGTAATTAGCGAAAATAATGTAAAAGTAATGTTTACTGCCCCAACTGCAATTAGAGCTATAAAGAAAGAAGATCCAGATGGTAAATTTATGCAACAATACGATTTAAGCTGTTTAAAATATCAATTTTTAGCAGGTGAACGTTGCGATGTAGCAACCTTAAAATGGTTGGAAGAAAAATTACAAATTCCAGTAATCGATCATTGGTGGCAAACAGAATCTGGTTGGCCAATGTTAGCAAATTCAATGGGAGTAGAAGCGCTACCAATTAAACCAGGATCTGCAACAAAACCTGTTGCGGGATATGACATTCAAATTTTAAACGCAGAAGGTGAGCAAGTTGGTGCAAATTCTGAAGGTTTTGTAGCTGTAAAACTACCATTACCTCCAGGAAATTTATTAAATATTTGGGGCAATACAGATCGTTTTATTGATGGTTATTTAAAGAAATTTCCAGGCTATTATTTTTCTGGAGATGGAGGTTATACAGATGATGAAGGCTATGTTTTTATTACAGGACGTGTAGATGATGTTATTAATGTTGCTGGACATAGATTGTCAACTGCTGAAATGGAAGAAATAGTTGCGTCTAACCCTTCAGTTGCTGAATGTGCTGTTTTTGGTATAGAAAACGAGCTAAAAGGACAAGTTCCATTGGCACTGGTTGTTTTAAAATCGGGAGATTACGTTTCTAATTTTGAATTAGAATATAAAATTGTTCAAGAGGTTAGAAAGCAAATTGGTCCTGTTGCTTCATTAAAAAAAGTGTTAATTGTTAAGCGTTTACCAAAAACAAGATCTGGAAAAATTCTTCGAAAATTATTGAGAAATATTGCAGATGGGGCTGAATTTAATATTCCTTCCACAATTGATGATCCAGAAATAGTTTCTGAAATTACGCATGATTTCAAACTTCATAAAATTGGAATTTACGAACATGCTACTGAAGAAGAAAAAGAAACTCTAGACGATTTACAAGTTGATTCTTTTATTAAGTATTATAAATCTTACCAGCATAGTGTTAATGATCCAGAAGGATTCTGGGCAGAAATTGCAGAAACTTTTACCTGGCGTAAAAAATGGGATAAAGTTGTAGAGTACGATTGGGACAAACCAAAATTTGAATGGTTTAAAGGAGCTAAATTAAATATTACTGAAAACTGTTTAGATCGACATTTAGAAAAAAGAGGAAATGACCCAGCAATTATTTGGGAGCCAAATGATCCAACAGAAGCAAATAGAATTTTAACTTATACAGAATTACATTCAGAGGTAAGCCGATTTGCTAATGTACTTAAAAATAACAATGTTGTAAAAGGCGACAGGGTTTGTATTTATATGCCAATGGTTCCTGAACTAGCAATTGCAGTATTGGCTTGTGCTAGAATTGGCGCTGTGCATTCAGTTGTTTTTGCAGGTTTTTCTGCAGTAGCACTTTCAACAAGAATTAATGATGCCGAATGTAAAGTCTTATTAACTACAGATGGTGTAAATAGAGGAGCGAAGGCAGTTGATTTAAAAATTATTGCAGACGAGGCTTTAGAAACTTGTCCAACTATTGAAACTTCAATTGTTCTAAATAGAATTAACTCTGATGTTACAATGAAAGCTGGACGTGATGTTTGGTGGCATGATGAAATAGCAAAAGTAGATGATATTTGTCCTGCTGAAGAAATGGATGCTGAAGATATGTTGTTTATCTTATACACTTCAGGATCCACAGGCAAACCAAAAGGAATGGTGCATTCATGTGCTGGATATATGGTACATACTGCTTATAGTTTTAAAAACGTTTTCCAATACCAACATGGCGATGTATATTTCTGTACGGCAGATATTGGTTGGATTACAGGACATTCATACATAGTGTATGGTCCTTTAGCTGCTGGGGCAACTACATTAATGTTTGAAGGAATCCCATCATACCCAGATTATAGTCGTTTTTGGCAAATTGTTGAAAAGTATAAAGTAAATCAGTTCTATACAGCACCAACAGCAATTAGAGCGTTGGCAGCACAAGGAAATGAATTAATTGAGCAAAATGATATTAGCTCAATAAAAGTATTAGGTACCGTTGGAGAGCCAATTAATGAAGAAGCTTGGCACTGGTACGATGAAAAAATTGGAAAACAAAAATCTCCAATTGTTGATACGTGGTGGCAAACTGAAACAGGTGGAATTATGATTTCTCCAATGGCTGGAGTTACTCCTACCAAACCAACATTTGCAACAAGACCGTTACCTGGTATTCAGCCTTGTATTTTAGACGATAATGGAAATGAAGTTAATTCAAATCCTGCAGAAGGAAAGTTATGTATAAAATATCCTTGGCCTTCTATTGCTCGTACCATTTACGGAGATCATAAGCGTTATAAAGAAACTTATTTTACGGCATTTAAAGACAAGTATTTTACCGGAGATGGTTCATTTAGAGATTTGGAAGGAAATTATAGAATAACTGGTAGAGTTGATGATGTTGTAATAGTTTCTGGACATAATTTGGGAACTGCTCCAATTGAAAATGTAATTAATGAGCATTCAAATGTTGTAGAGTCAGCAATTGTTGGATATCCGCATGATATTAAAGGAAATGCGTTGTATGCCTATGTAATTGTATATGAAACTCCAGAAAACGATGATTTCTTGCGCCATGAAATTAACGATTTAATAAGAAGAACTATTGGACCAATTGCAAAATTAGATAAAATTCAATTTGTTCCTGGCTTACCAAAAACACGTTCGGGAAAAATTATGCGTAGAATTTTAAGGAAAATTGCAGAAAACGAAACATCCAGTTTAGGTGATATATCAACATTATTAAATCCAGATGTTGTTGCTGCAATTATGGAAGGATCTTTGGTAAAATAGACTAATACTATAGTTTAATAAGAATAAATCCTTGTTGGTTAATTCCAACAAGGATTTAAAATACTTTTTCAAAGAAATTCTAAAACTTACCAAAAACCTAAAAAAGTTAGAGGCAAGAGACCAAAACATAAATATATAATAAATTAAAAACCACTTTTTATATCGCATCATTAAATCAACCTTCCTTGGCATTTTGAGCAAGATATTCTAATATTAACTCTCTCTCTTCTCCTTTAATTCCAGCTCTCCCACTCATGCTGTCCATAATACCATTCCATTGAGTTAGGGTGTAACTTTTTGGATTTTGTGGCGCATGACAAACAGAACAAGCATTATAAAATAGAAGTTCTCCAGGACTCATATCTAATTGAGCAAATTTACTTTGTAACTGCTCAACTTGCAAGTCTACCCCTAATGCTTCTGGACTAAAGAAGTATTTATCTTCAATTATTTCAGGTGGATTAAATGCCGTGTTTTCTTCTGCATCATTACATTTTTTAAGAAAAGCCACACAAGTATTTGCTGCTGTTGCTTGACTTAATTCACTAGAAGCTTCACTAGAAGTTAAGATATTAATACTTCCGTTATTACAACGTCCCTTAGAGTCGATTTGCAACCAACTTCCTTCTTCTAAAAGAAGAACACCCTTCATTACATCATTAGATAATTTAGCTCCGGCGATACAAGCACCACGTTCATTATATATTTCTACTAAATCACCCTCCTCAATTCCTCTTGACTTGGCATCTTCAAAATTGATAACAACGTGTTGGCGTCCCTTAATATTTTCAATATCTCTTATAGATGCGTTTGCCATTTGAGAATGCAAGCGCATATTTGGATGTGGTCCCAGTACATGTAATTGATTTTCTTTTGCATTTCCAAGAAATTCAAATGGTTCTAAATATTTTGGTATTGGTGGACATTTTTTACTTTTAGTATTGGCTATTATTTCAGAGTACAATTCAATTTTACCAGATTTAGTATGTAGTTTATTATTTTCAGGATCTGAATAGAAGGCGCCGTGTCTTACCCAATTTTCTGCTTCTGGTGGAGGTGTAAATGTTGTAATTCCTTTTTCCCAGAATTCATTAAAAGGCATCGTTGCATCAGAGTTTTCATAAGAATTTTGAATAATTTCCATTATTGTTTTACCTTCTGTAAATTTTTCTTCAACGCCAAAAATCTTAGACAATTTTCTAAAAATCTCAAAATCATCTAAACTTTCTCCTACAGGATTAATAACCTTGTGCATTGCGTAAATTTTATCGTTACTATAGGTTCCTCCAGATGTTAAGCCATTACGTTCTAAGGTAGATGTTGCCGGTAAAACAATATCTGCTATTTTTGCCGAAGCGCACCACCAAGGGTCTTGGCAAATAATAGTTTCTACTTTTTTATTTAATGCTTTTATTAGTCTATTTGTATCTTGTTGATGCGACATAAAGTTATTTCCTGAATTGTAAATTAATCGAACATTAGGATATTCGTATATGCCACCATCTTTTTTAAACGTTTTACCTGGATTTTCTAGCATTTCAATAATTCTAGAAGCAGGGCAAAACTTATTCACCATATTTCTTCCTTGTGCAAGTCCTAAAGGCATTGATTTTCCAGTTTGTATAGTTCCCCCATTTCCATAGTGAAAACTAAATCCAACACCTTCACCTTTTTTGCCTATTTTACCTAACATTGCTGCTAAATTAATAATGGCCCAATGTGTCATTTCTCCGTGATCAGCTCTTTGAAGTGCCCAACTTGGTGCAAATTGTGTTTTTTTACTAGCAAATAATTCTGCCATCTCAACAATTTTACCAGCACTAATTCCAGTAATTTTCTCAGCCCATTCAGGTGTCTTTGGAGGAGTTCCGTCGGCATCTTTACCAAGTAAATAAGGTAAAAATTTATTAAAACCAACAGTATATTTTTCTAAATAAGCTATATCATGTAAATTGTTTATATAAACGTGATAACTCATTGCTAAAAACAATGCTGTATCTGTATTTGGAATAATTTTAACCCATTCTGCATCAACTTTTTTATCAGTATCTGTTCTATGTGGATTTATTGAAATAAATTTGATTCCTTTCTCTTTAAATTTCAACCATTTTGGATACATTTGATGGTCAGCAACTCTAAATTCAACCTTGCTATTTTTCCAAGGATCACAACCAATTAAAACCATTACTTCGGTATTATCGTAAATAGTTTTCCAAGAGCTTTGTGTGGAATAAACTTCCATATCTCCAATAATATGAGGCAAACTAACTTGCGATGCTCCAGCAGAATAATCACCTTTTGTTATAGAATGCCCGCCAATTAATCCAAAAAATCTTCCTTGTAATACGTGAGGTCTAAGAAATCCTGCATGAGACCAACCACCGTAAGAGCTACTAAAAACACGATCGTTCCCATCATTTTTAATTACCTGAATAATAGCATCAGCAACTAACGCTAAAGCCTCATTCCAAGTAACTCTCACAAAAGGTTCTTTACCTCTTAAATGTGGTTTTGTATCTCTTCCTCTTCCTTCTAAATAAGATTTCCTAACCATTGGATATTTTACCCGTGTTTTATCGTACACTCTGCTAATAAGCCCATCAATAAGCATTTCACTAGGCATGGCATCGTAATCGTTTAGCGGTTGAATCCCTATTAATATTCCGTTTTCCACAACAGCTTTAAAAGGACCATAATGGCTAGCGTGTGGAATAAGAACTGTTTCTGAGTTGAACTTATGGTCACAACTAAATATGGTTAAACTAGCTGCTGCTGTTATACCAACTGCAGCGAGTGAGGATAATTTTAAGAAATTTCTTCTGTTAACACTCATAACTAATTTTGTTTTTAAAAATAATATCCAATATTTATATTAAAAAGTTGTTCTTTTTTAATTGATGTATCGAGGTTACCAGAAGAAAATGCTTTTGTCCATTCTGAACCAAACCAAGGCTGATTTTCAGCAATAATATATTCTATATAACTATAAATATTTCCTGCATGAAAAAGAATACCAATGGTATTAGATGTTGAATCTTCAAATTCTTTTTTTGATTTATCAAAATAAGCGTAGTTATTATATAGTTGTATATTGTCTATAACTCTATTATTAATTGGGAAGTTATAGGAGGCTCCTATTGTATACAATTCACCTTTTGAGGCTAATTCGTAATCTAAATTATAAGCTCCTAGCGAAACAATGGAATTTTCGGTTGCATTTACATTTTTTGGATTTTTTTTAAAAGTAGTAACCTGTGTTTTTAAATTAAAGGCATTAGCTGTTAATTCATAATGAAAAGCTAACGCACTGTGATTACCCATTTTATCACTA
>Ga0193958_1000275_pt1 | contig 20736 bp, 20 predicted proteins | sample FB_1_MG_FD_140320 | JGI IMG/M metagenome (GOLD analysis project Ga0193958, IMG submission 140320) | Microbial mat bacterial communities from the Broadkill River, Lewes, Delaware, United States - FB_1_MG | ecosystem: Environmental > Aquatic > Freshwater > River > Microbial mats | place: USA...
TGACCCTGATTATCTGCCTGACTCGCTGGGCTTTATTCCGGGTAACCCGGATCGTCAGGTTAACCGCAGTGGCTTGCCTGTCGGCTTTGCACTGATGGATGATTTCTATAACCCAATCCTGCAGCGTAAGGTGACCGCATTGGGGTTGACCTGTGCGGCTTGTCATACCGGGCAGATGGAGTATCAGGGTCAGGCATTATATTTTGATGGTGGTCCAGCCATGACAGATCTGACCGGACTGACGAAGGTGTTGATGCGCACCATGCTGGAAACCCGCCTGATTCCAACTCGCTTTGACCGCTTTGCCCACCGGGTACTGGGTGAGCAGTACAGTGCTGCAACCAGCAAGCAGCTGAAAAAAGAGATGGGCACGACCATCAAGGTGCTGCTTAAAGCGGCGCTGGAGGGGCTGGAAGCGAAAGATCATAAGGCCCTTGATGAAGCGCTGGCCAGTGATAATCCAAAAGCGTCTATCATCAAACGGGTTCGAGTGGCGCTTAAACAGAATGCTTCCCTGGCAGAGGGCTTTACCCGGCTGGATGCGTTGAACCGTATCGGGAACACTGTATTTGGTACTAACCTGCAGAACCCGGCTAATAACCATGCTACCAATGCGCCGGTTAGTTACCCCCATATCTGGACGACCTCCTGGTTTGACTGGGTGCAGTATGATGGTTCTGTGATGCAGCCGATGGTACGCAATGCCGGGGAATCGCTGGGTGTTGCTGCCGGAGTTAACCTCGAACCGACCCCTGATGGCAAGCCTGTGCCACAGTTCGCATCAACCATTCCGCTGGAAAACCTGGACTGGATGGAAACCCTGCTCGCGGGTGACAAGAACCCGTTCGAACAGAAAAAGCTGGGAGGGCTGCAGGCCCCGCAATGGCCGGAAAAAATCCTGCCGCCGATTGATAAAGGCCTGGCTTCTAAAGGTGAACAGCTTTACGTTGAAAATTGTGAGAAGTGTCATCTACCGCCGGTTAATACAGCGCGTTTCTGGCAGGAGAGTGTCTGGGCCGCTAAGGGTACGGCCGATAATCGCCTGATCGCGATGAACCTGATTCCGCTGGATGAGGTCGGCACAGACTCGGCGCAGGCAGATGTGCTGCCGAACCGTAAAGTGAATATCAGCCAGATGGAGATGAACCCGGATACATCGATTTACCTGGTGCCTGATTACGCGCTTAAAGGGCTGGCCACGAACAAGGCTGGTAGTAAGTATAACGGTGGTTGTCAGCCGTTCCCGATGAAGGATTTGGTGGATGGCGAGGGTAATGTCCTATTTGCAGCAGCCCTTGGGGCCACGGTTCAGGAGGTGAATGACTTCTGGTATCGCACTCATGGTGTGACGGGTGCTGAACGGGAGCGTATGGACGGTGATCGTCTCAACTGCCTGCAGGCTGGGGCTGGTTATAAAGCCCGGCCACTCAACGGTGTCTGGGCAACTGCGCCGTTCCTGCATAACGGTTCCGTACCTACCCTCTACCATATGTTGTCTCCAGTTGAGGAACGGCCTGAAAATATCTACCTGGGGAACCTGGAGTTTGACCCGATTATGGTGGGTTACAAGTATGATCAGGGGCCTTTCCAGCTCAATACCTCACAGCAGGGTAATACCAATGTGGGCCATGAGTTTACCGATGCACGTACTGGCAAGGGCGTGATTGGCCGCGGGCTGAGTGAAGATGAGCGCTGGGCGCTGGTGGAGTATCTGAAAACGCTGTAAGTGTTGTGATATTTACCGTTAAATAAAAAGGGGCTTGCCGGTGGTAAGCCCCTTTGTTTATCTCTGCAGGTGGCAGGCTGTCGCTTCAGTCGGCGCTGTCGCGGGTGAATACCCAGCTGTCACCTTCGGACATCGTGGGGGCAAAACGGTATCCGGCCAGATCAAAGTCTTTCAGTTGTTCAACCTGACTGAGCTGGTTTTCAATGATGTAGCGGCTCATTAGCCCGCGGGCTTTCTTGGCATAAAAACTGATGATCTTGTACTGGCCATTTTTCAGGTCTTTAAACACCGGTGTGATCAGGCGTCCTTGCAGGTTACGGTGTTTGACCGCTTTGAAGTACTCATTGGATGCCAGGTTGATCAGGGCCGGTTCTGCCTGCTCGGCCAGTAGTCGGTTCAGCTCATCTGTTAGCAGGTTGCCCCAGAACTGATACAGATCTTTGCCGCGGCGATTCGCAAATTTTGTCCCCATTTCCAGTCGGTACGGCTGCATCAGGTCCAGTGGTTTCAGCAGGCCATACAGGCCTGACAGGATCCGCAGATGCTGCTGGGCGAACTGCAGCTGGCTTTCATTGAGGCTTGGCGCGTCCAGCCCGGCATAGACATCACCGTTAAAGGCCAGAACCGCCTGTTTGGCGTTATCCGGGGTGAAGGGCTGGCTGAAGGACGCGTAACGGGCAACGTTCAGGCTGGATAGCTTATCGCTTAACTTCATCAGTTCTGCAACGTCTTGCACCGAAAGCTCGCGTAACTGCTCAATCAGTTCCTGGCTGTGGCTCAGAAAATCAGGCTGGCTGGTGGCAGTGGTGGTTGCAGGGGTGTCGTAATCCAGGTTCTTGGCTGGGGATATTACTATCAGCATTGTCAGGTATCTGTCGTTTAAGGCGGTCGCATCATGATAACGATGCGCCCTTTACCCTGTCGACAGGCAGGCAAAAAAAACCGGCGCAAGCGCCGGTGGGAATCTGGAGAGTATCGATAGGTGGGATGTGCCACGCAGGCGAGGTTATGTATACCTGTCAGTTTGCGCGTAGTCGGCTGTCCAGGGTGTCGACCAGTTCAGCCCAGTCTGCGTCCTGATCAAGCGCTTCGCGCAAAAAGCTGGCCTGTGACGCAGACCAGAAGGTTGCCTCAGGCAGTAAAATTGCGTCGCTATAGAGTTGGTGTGTTTCTATAAAACGATCAATTTCAGGATCACTGCTGGGGAGCCCCAACTGAGAGAACAATGTATTCAGGGTATGGGTTGAGGTGTCCACGGGAGATCTCCGGCTGCCATTGTGCGTTAGTCACAGTGTTGGTCAGCCGGGGGTGGCTGTCAAAGTGAGCGGAAGCCTGGTAAATAGTTTTTGTTGCTGTCTAACTTGCTGTTTTGTATGGGGTATTTTTGATTTATATCGGCAGTAAACTGGCATTGTAATAGTTAGACTGAGTTGTTATTTAAAAAGACGCAGTTGTTATTACTGCCGGGTAATGGCGCGAACATAAAAGTTTGTATCCGCTGGCTTGTCGGGGTGGTGTCAACTTGTTGTGTAATGGCCGGGAAGGTGGGGCTGAATTACGTTATGATGACTGTCATTTTCCGTACTTCAGATAAAGATTACAGATGAGCAAGCAAACAGTTCTGACCGGTATCACGACAACCGGTACGCCCCATATTGGTAACTACCTGGGGGCGATTAAGCCCGCGATTGAAGCCAGCCTTAACCCTGCTTATAACAGCTACTTTTTCCTCGCGGATTATCATGCGCTGATCAAGTGTCATGAGCCTGAACGTGTCGCCCGTTCCACTCAGGAGATTGCAGCAACCTGGCTGGCGCTGGGGCTGGATACCGATGTGGCGACTTTCTATCGTCAGAGTGATATTCCTGAGATCCCACAGCTGACATGGCTGCTCACCTGTATGACATCCAAAGGCCTGATGAACCGGGCTCATGCTTATAAAGCCTCAACGGATGCGAACCGCGATGCGGGCAAAGAGGATCTGGATGATGGCGTCACCATGGGGCTGTTCTCCTACCCGATTTTGATGGCTGCCGATATTCTGATGTTTAATGCCGATATTATTCCGGTGGGTAAGGATCAGATTCAGCATATTGAAATGGCTCGTGATATTGCCGGACGTTTCAATCATGGTTTTGAGCCGCTGTTTACGCTGCCACAGGCGCAGGTGGATGAGGCAACCCAGCTGATTCCGGGCCTGGATGGCCGCAAGATGTCGAAAAGCTACGATAATACGATTCCACTGTTTTCCAGTGCCGACCAGCTGCGCAAACTGATCAATCAGATTAAAACAGATACCCGTGCCCCGGGTGAGCCGAAAGATGCGGATAACAGTACGCTGTTTCAGCTCTATAGCCTGTTTGCTAATGAAGCAGAAAACGCTGCGATGCGTGACCGTTTCGCTCAGGGAATCGCCTGGGGGGATGCAAAAACTGAACTGTTTGAGTTCCTGAATGCCCAACTTGAAGCACCGCGTCAGCGTTACAATGAATTGATGGCTGATCTGGGCTATGTTGAAGCGCAGTTACAGAAAGGGGCTGAAAAAGCCCGTGAGCACTCAGCGCCGTTTATTGACAATATTCTGGCTGCTACAGGTATTCGCCCGCTGACCTATGTACCAGCGGTTAAAGCTGATGAGGCGGTGAAGAAAGAAAAGAGTGCTGAAGATATTGCCAGGGCTGAACAGGGCCGTCGTCGGGCAATTCTGATGCAGCTTAAGCGTGAAATTGAGCGGGTTGAAGCCGCTGATGATAAGGCTGCGGAGGCACAGGTGGTACTGGCAGAGAAAGCGTTGCAGGTTGAAGGTCTGAAGAAAAAAGCACGCCAGAAAGCTGAAAATGAGCTGGATGTGCTGCGCGACGAGCTGTCACAGTACCTGAGTTAAGCCGAATGGGTCTTGACACCTGCAGAGGTGGCCAGCGGTCCAAGGAGAAGAGCGATGTATACCACACTGGTTAGTACAGAGCAGTTGAACAATCACCTGGATGAATGGCTGGTGCTTGATTGCCGGTTTGATCTGGCGGATGGCGAAGCCGGACGCAGAGCCTATGCCGCCGGGCATATTCCGGGTGCGTTTTACCTGCATATGGAAGATGACCTGTCTGCAGCAGTTACCCCGGAAACTGGGCGTCACCCACTCCCTCACCCTGAGCGGCTGGCTAATCGGCTGGCTGCGCTGGGGTTATCTGAAGGCCGCCAGGTGGTGGTGTATGACGATGTTGGTGGTGCTATGGCCGCGAGGCTGTGGTGGTTGTTACGCTGGATGGGCCATGCTGAGGTAGCGCTATTGAATGGTGGTTATCCGGCGTGGCTGGGCGATGATATGGAAGTCAGTCAGAAGCCGGTGATGGTACAAAGCGGTGTCTTTGAGTACCGCTTGCAGTCGCAGATGGCGTTGTCTGTCACCGAGTTACAGCAGCAATTGAAAGATCAGCTGGTGACACTGGTGGATGCTCGCGCAGCAGCCCGCTTTGAAGGCTTACAGGAACCGATTGACCCCGTTGCCGGGCATGTGCCGGGTGCGTTGAATCGACCTTTGATGGATAACCTGGTTGATGGCATGTTTAAACCTGCCGGTGTGCTTCATGCTGAGTGGTGTGAGGTACTGGCAGGGCGCTCATCAGAATCGGTGGTGCATATGTGTGGCTCAGGTATCACGGCCTGTCACAACCTGTTGGCGATGGAGGTGGCCGGGCTCACGGGCTCACGGGTATATCCGGGCTCCTGGAGTGAGTGGATACGTGATCCTCTGCGGCCGGTAGCCACCGGGCCGTAGTGGTTTTCTGCGTAAAAATAGAGAGTCGCCTGGGCGGCTCTTTTTTTGGGCGTATGGTAGTGGGTGAGCAGCTTTCTTGTAGTTTTATTTCATGAATGACCTTATTTTGTCAGTTTGCGGTCATTACGTTGCCATATTTCTCAGTTAGGCTATCATTGTTTGTACTAAAACTACAAAAAACGCCAGAACGCACAGCGACAGTAATCTGCTGTGGCTGATGACAGCTTAAAAAAGGGAAAGACAATGCAAACCGAAAACACTACACGCAAGATCGCCATTCTGGCGGTTGATGGTGAAAATTTCGAAGTAGATGGTCATTATCAGGGAAGTGATCGTAAGGCGCGCTGCTACACTGTAACCAAGTCCAGTGACCGCTCGATCCGGGTTGATAATATTTCGCAGTTCCCGACCCACCAGTCTATCCGTGAGTTGATGAACTGATTTTCGGGAAGGCATAAAAAAACCTCCATGTATGGAGGTTTTTTTATGCCCGGTCAGTGCTAACCATGGATCAGAGAAACAGCGAGCGTTCCTGGCGTTTCCTGCTTAGCTGCACCCAGCTGATCAGAACCAGCAGGGTAAATGTGGCTAGCAGGATACTGGATGGCTCAAAGCCGGAAATACTCTGCTGACTGATCTGGCAGGGCTGACTGCTGTGTACGGCGCGTATCAGGCTGCTGTCTGCTGGCAGGTAGTGGGTCAGGTGGGCCAGGCCATTGTTAAACAGAGCTGTGCAGGTTTCTGGCGGGGTTTTGTGTTGTAGCCAGTATGACAGGGTGATGCTTATCAGTATCGGGGTGGCCAGCAGCAGGTTCAGGGTGGCGTATGTCTGCTGGCCTGTCCGTCTGGGGTTTTGTAACCAGGCCAGTAAAAACAGAGTGCTGGTTATTAGCAGTATGAGTTGCGCTCCTGTACACAGAGGGCAGCTGTCCTCTGTTGGCTGAGGTGCTAACAGTGCCAGGGTGCTAGCACTGAGTGCAAGCCCAATAAAATTAACGAGTCGGTAGTGCCTGGGCCGGTTGTTATACAGACTCACGATAGTCACCTGTTGTTGTGGGCTATTTCTGTCGCCATTGGCCGTTAGAGTCTTGAACAAACTGGCCTGCGGATGCTCGGTCTCGCAGGCGCTCCCCTATCCGTAGCTCTATTACTTTCAGGTTCACGCCTGCTTTCTGGGCGCGACCCTGGTAGGCTGCTCTGCGTTTACGGTTTATATCTTCTACCAGCACTCTGATTGCCGGGCTGGGTTTGCTGACGACAATACCAAGGTAACCATTACTGCGTTCACCAATCAGCCCCTGGGCTTTTGCGTCGCTCAGTGAGAGCGCCCAGGCTGATTGGCTGAATAAAAATGTTACAAAAAATGTGAGTAAAAACTGTTTCATCTCACTGCGTCTCCTAGAAGAGGTCACTGTTGTCCTTGAGCAGGTCATCAATTTCTTTGTCAACTTTAACCAGAATTTCATGCTCGATTTTTACATTCAGGTTAATGGTGATCGGTTCATTGGGTACGGTGACTTCTACTTTCGGGGAGCAGCCACTCATTATCATGGCTCCCCCCAGGGTTATCAGCAGATATAACGTTAGTCGGGGGCGATGCATTGATGGGGCTCTCCGTTTATCAAATCAGCTATATATTCTAACGGTAACGCTTCTTTAGCGATTCCGTCAATTGGTCTGTGATCTGTAATGTCTGTATAAGCTTGGGAAGGTTCTCTTCTACGTTAATGCCCAGGTTGACGGGTCTTCCGTTATTCCATCCGGGGTTTTTGCCTTTTAATCGAGTGTCCAGTAAGGCTGTTCCATCTGCCTGGTAGGTAACGCCGATATTCAGCTGTTTATATCTGAAATCTGACAGTGCTTCCAGGGCCATATTCAGGCCGGCGTTGGTGCTGGCAATTGCTGCTATTTCAGGGGTAGCTTTGAAGCGAATAAACCCGCCAGGCTTCAAGCTGCTGAGTTGGCCATCGGTAATTGTGATTTGACCGTGTTTATAGTTGAGGGGCAGTGTACCGGAAATAAGGCCATCTCCGCTGAGCCCTGGCTGTTTTTCAAGCGCAAGAATCTGTGCCAGCTGTAATTGCTCGACTCTGAGAAGGGTATCAAACTGGTCCTGTGCCTGATTGTAATGCATTGTGCTGAAGTTGATGTGGCCACCCAGAAGGTCAAACTGGGTATTGCTTAGGGTTGCGCTTAGCCGCCCCTGGCGGCTGTGACGTATTTCGTAGTCGCCAACAATATTTTCGACGGGCAGGCCTGCGTCAAGTAAGCCCAGTCGCAGCCTGCCTTTGTCGTGCCAGCTGCCGTCTGGCTGCAGCCGGAGCACGGAGTGCCAGAATCCCTGCTGTCCGGCCAGGTGGTCCCAGTTGAAACGCAGATCGCGGGCGGTCTGACGCAGGGTCAGGTTTAGCTGGTTATTCTGCCAGCGGCCAAAGCCGTGATGTTCCAGCAGGCCTGCTTTGAGCTGTAACTCTGCTGGCAGGGTCGGGTAATAACGGGCGATGAGGTGTTCAATGTTCTTTAGTCCGACAGGCTGGAGTTGCCAGTTTATGTCGGCCCGGCTGGTATCAGTATGCCAGCTGGCTGTGCCTTCCAGGGTCAGGGGGGTATCTGGTGCACTGATTTTGAACTGGTTTTGCAGGCGCTCTGGGGTGAGCTGGAACTGGTTTGTGAACTGTAGCTCGGGCCAGCGCTGGCCGGGCTGACTGATGCGCAGCGAAGGGGCTGTGATTGTGCCCTCCAGACTATTATTTTCTGCGTTGAACGGGGCCAGTGACAGTTGCAGCTGTTTGCTGTGCAGCACCATGTTTTTGTGTCGTACGGGGGGAGCGTTGAGTGCCAGTTGTAGTGAGCTGGTTGCTGTCTGTTGCAGGCTTCGGATGGGAATATCCAGGGTGAAGGGGGCTATCAGCTTTGCGGTAACCGGTGGCAGCTGTATATCTGTTATGCCAGGTGTTGCTTTGACCTGACTGGTGGGCTGGAGGGTAACGCTGAGTATGCTGTTCTCCAGTTGTAGTTGCTGCTTACTCTGGATCACTACCTGGCTCAGCTCGGGGCTGGGCTGAGTCAGGGCGATGGCGGTTATCAGCTGCTGTTTTGCCTTGAGCTGGTCAAGCCAGTGTTTATCATCGAAAGACAGAGTCAGAGGAAGTTGCAGGTAGCCGCTGCTGCTGACTTTGCCGCTGAATACCGGCCAGCTTTGAATCTCCGGCTCGATAAATGAGAGCCATTGCCGGAGTCGGGCCAGGTGGGTTTGCTGATCGATGTTGAGGGTCAGCTTATCGTCCTGCTGAATATCTCCTTCGAGGTTGATAAAGGCTTCGTCTTTGTACAGCATTTTCAGGCTGAACTGATCGTGGTTATCAAACCTGATATCGCTCCAGCCCAGCTCTTCCAGGCCGTAGCGCATATGAACCCGGCTTTGAAGCTGATAGCTGGTCAGGTCCAGTGATCCCCGGAAATGCCAGTCAGGGCGCTGAGGAGTGCTGATCTGGATTGCCAGCTCGCCAATCAGCAGGCGGTCGGCAGGGAGGAGGCCGATCAGTCGGGTCGGCAGAAGGGGGAGTAGCGCAAGTTCGCCAGCATGACTGTTGTCGGCATGGATGGCGGGTTTGTAATTTAGGCTGAGACGGGCAGCTGGAATCTGGATATCGGTCAGTTGCTGGTTGAACAATAGCCGGGCGGGGTGATAGCGAATCAGAATCGGGCCAGCGTCCAGGGCGATTCTGCGTTCTGCATCCTCCTGGCTGAGGCTTATTTCTGTTATTTCAAAGGCGTTCCAGGCTGGGTGGCTGATTGTAAAGCGAGGGTTACTGAAGCCCTGGTCTGCCAGCCATATTTCAACAAGGTGGCGGGCAGCCCAGGGGATTGCTGCATAGGCTGCGCCGAGAATCAGAATCAGTATCAGAAGCCCGCTAAGCCGTTTGCGCATCATTATCAGTCCTCGAACAGCTCCAGATCGTCCAGCCGTTCAATCGCATCACGCAGGTGATAGATCAGAGTGCTGTACAGGCGGCTGTCGGTATTGTTATCCAGATCGCACAGGCGGTCAGCTGTTTCGGCAAATGACTCGCCTTCATGCTGGATATTGTGATCGCGCAGCAGCCAGGCTATCAGGCCAGTGACCTCACCAGGGCTGTTTACCTGGTCGAGATCATTCAGGTAGTGGTCCCGGACTGTGCGAAGACTTGCCATCAGGGGGGCGCTGTCGTCCGTCTGGACGTAGCGCTCAAGTAAATCCCCCGCCCGACTAATGCAGATCTGCTGATCAGTAATCAGGATGTGATCAGTCTGGAGTGTGAAGGTCGGTTTGCTCATCAGCGCACCTTTCGAACGACGTTGACGCCGTCACGGACAGTCAGGAATACATTCTCTACGTTTGAGTCGGCAGCAATGCGCTGGTTCAATTCGACAAGGACATCGTCAATATCAGACTCGGGCTGGATCACTTTGCCGGACCAGAGTACGTTATCCAGAACAATCAGTCCGCCTGGGCGGGTCATTTCCAGTACGCGCTCGTAGTAGTTGAGGTAGTTGCGCTTGTCTGCATCGATAAACGTGAAGTCCAGCTCCATATCCAGAGTATCAAGGGTGTTCATGGCCTGGCCGAAGATTACGTCTATTTTGTGACCGTGGGGGCTGCGCTCGTAGAACGTTTTGGCGAATTCGATTGCGCGGGGGTTGGTTTCACAGCAGATCAGCTTACCATTATCCGGCATGCCCTCAGCGATAGACAGGGCGGAGTAGCCCGTAAACATGCCTATTTCCAGTGCGTTTTCAGGTTGCACCAGGTGGGACAGCATGCTCAGGGTGCGCCCAACAAGGCGTCCTGAAAGCTTCTGGGGCCAGCCCATGTTTTCGTTGGTGGCATCAATCAGTTCCTGCAGCAGTTCGGGTTCAGCGCCCGTGCTGAGGAAGGCGTAATCTTCAATTGCTTCGTGGACCAGGTAGTCAGGCATGGTGTTACAGGTACCTTCAGGACATCAAAAGGGCTGCAGCGCTCTACCAGGTGGGGGCGCTGCGAATGAATCGGGAGATTGTATCATTTTAGGCGTTATGCTGGTTGTTTAGTCGGGGTTTATTCCGAGGCCAGAATCAGGCTGGCCCAGTCAAAGTTGTGGATACGCTGGTCGGCAATATAGTAGATAACGGAGCCGGGCTTGATGCACAGGTCCAGTGCCGGGTTAAGGCTGGGGGTTGTATAGGTGTTGTCTGCGACGGCGAGTAGTGTGGCACCATATTGCTGTTTCAGGCTGTTGTAGATTTCGCCAACACGCATATTGGGGTGGCCTGCCGGGTAGGTTACGGAATACTGGGTCATGCCGCGGCCAGCATTAACCAGTTCCTGGTGCAGGGCGCTGGAGCCTGGATCCATCGCTGCTTTGACGAGCAGTTCAGTGGATACTGAGGGGGCGCATTCAACTTTAGGACAGTGTTGCTTGAGCAGTTTGCTCAGGGCTTCATTGCGGAAGTAGGCGATCGTGTGTGCCTGACTGTTCAGGCTGGTAGCAAACAGAGCTGCGGCCAGGGTGCTGTCATCGCTGGGGGTGTCCACAATAATGGTGGAGGCTGCACTGGCGCAGGCGCGGGCCATTGCCTGGTCGTCGTTGAAGCTGGGGCCACGAATGAATTCGATTTCACCGGGTAGCGGATTTTCCATCTCCTGGGTGGTGTAGAGGCAGATGGTGCGTTTGAGGTTCTGATCGGCTTCCAGTTTTAACAGGTTCAGCAGTGACAGTGTACGTGGGCCGTCCCAGCCAATGACCAGAATGTGGTTTTCAAGGTCGAGTGTTTTCGCGCCCATAATGCCTTTTCTCCATTGATACGCGCCAAACGCGGCGGCTTTGCCGATGACCAGTGCGAAGAGGCTGAGGCCGACCGGAATAATAAACAGGCTGGTGACTATTTTGCCATTGCTGGTGCTGGGCGATAAGTCGCCATAGCCCACGGTGGACGCGGTGACCATCAGCCAGTAAAAGAAGTTGCTGCCCAGCAGCGCTTCTTCCTGGCTCCAGCTAAGTAAAAGCCAGCTTGATGCGATATAGATCGCCAGTAGTAACAGAACGGCCTGGCCACTGGTCTGTTTCAGGTGCCGATAAACCAGCTTGCGGATATACCTGATCACATCTCTACTCCTGATAAGTGCAAACTGTATTGTACGTAAAACAATACCCGTCGCCAGACGTTTATCCTGTGGGACCGCCAGGGCAGATACCGTACAATGCAGTTTGAATTGAGCAGGAGATAATAATGGTTGTTGATCCGCTGTGGATTTTTCTGGTTACCGGTTTTGTTTCGATGGCTGCGGCACTGAGTGCCAGTGGTATTAATAAACTGGCTGAAGAGGATAAACCTGAATTTGCTAAAACCAGTAATGGTCAGGTTGCGGTTATTTTATCGGGTAACCTGGCAGCACTTACCCTGATCGGGGCGATGGCGTATGGGATCCGTCAGCTGGATCTGTGGATTCCGGCAACCTGTCTGTTTTTCAGCTTTCCCGCTGTATACCTGTTGCTGTTTCAGCGTACGTTAGGTGATGTGCGTTCGCTCTATCTGATGATGCCGCTGGTGTTGGTGGCTATCGGAGCGTTGTATTACTACTGGTAAGTGTCATGGATAAGGTTGTTGTGTTGCTGCTTTTAGCTGGGGCTTTACTGGCCGCTGTGTTCTGGCTGCTGCGCCAGCGCACGGTCTTGCAGCAACAGCTTCAGCTGCAGGCGTTGGAGCTGGCGCGGCTGGAGGTGGAAAATGCTCGTTTACCTGAAATATCGGGGCAGCTGCTTGAGCGTCAGCAACAGAAGGAGCAGCTACAGCGTGCGTTAGCAGCTCGTGCTGATGTTATTACGGAGCTGGAAACGCGGCTGGAAGTTGAGCGTGAGTCCCATGATGATAAGCTCAGAGCGCTGGAAGCTGCACGGGAGCAGTTGAAGGCTGATTTTCAGAATCTGGCGAACCGGATCTTTGATGAGAAGGCGGCCAGCTTTAGCCATCGAAGTCAGGAGCAGCTTGGCCATCTGCTGGGGCCGTTACGCCAGCAGCTTGGCGAGTTCAGGCAGCGGGTTGAAGACTCATACGACAAAGAGTCAAAAGATCGCCGTGCTCTGCATGAACAGATCGTGCAGTTGAAGTCGCTTAATCAGCAGATGAGTCAGGATACCGTAAACCTGACCCAGGCCTTGAAGGGGGAAAATAAAACCCAGGGTAACTGGGGGGAGGTGGTGCTGGCAAGGGTGCTTGAACAGTCCGGGTTGCGAGAAGGTTCCGAGTTTGAGGTTCAGGTTTCGCTGCAGCAGGATGGTCGCCGCTATCAGCCTGATGTTATTGTTCGTCTGCCTGACGGTAAAGATGTAATTGTGGACTCCAAAGTATCACTCACCGCGTATGAGAAGTATTGCAGCAGTGACGATGAGCTTATGCGAGCAGGCTATCTGAAATCGCATATAGGTTCGGTTCGCAGCCATATTCGTGGCCTGTCCGATAAGGCATACGAGAAGCTGGAGGGTATACGGTCGCTGGACTTTGTATTGTTGTTCGTGCCAGTGGAAGGGGCTTTTTTACTGGCGCTTGAGCAGGATCAGCAGTTATTCAGTGATGCTTTTGCGCGTAATATTATTCTGGTCAGCCCTTCAACCTTGCTGGTAACATTACGTACTATTCATAATATCTGGCGTTACGAGCACCAGAGCCGCAATGCGGAAGAGATTGCCCGTCGCGGTGGTGATCTGCATGATAAATTTGTTGGCTTTATAGAGTCGCTTGACGAAGTTGGGCGTCACCTGGATCGTGCGCAAAGTGCGTTTGATACCAGTCGAAACCGGTTACACCAGGGGCGTGGAAATCTGGTCAGTCAGGCTGTTATGCTGAGTAAGCTGGGTGCAGCGGGGAAGAAGCAGTTGCCGGATGCCATGCTGGTAACGGCAACAGAAAGTGACTCGGGAGGAATGGAATCTTGATCTCAGTGGTTGGTTATGGGTCTTTGCTGTCAGAGGCCTCAGCGCGTGAAACGGTGCCGGAGCTGGTCAATTTTCGATTGGTTGAGGTGCCGGGGTATCGGCGTATTTTCAATAAAGTCGGAGTGATCTTCTTTCGCGATTATGATGCGTCCGAAGGCAGCCTCGAAATAGCATCCTGTTCCACTGAGGTTGCTCCAGAATCGGCGATGATCTGTTCCCAGTTTGATGTGCCCGAAACGGCGTTTGAGGCCTTGTACGAGCGTGAGCATCGCTTTCGCTGGATTGAGGTTGAAACTATCGATATGCGGGGCAGAGCTGGGCTTGGCCGTATGTGTACAGGGCTGAATGACCGTGATTATCGCCTGAATAAATGTATTACGGAGTCCGAATATCAGCAGCGGGTTGGGCGGTATTATCGTGGCACAATCTGGCGGGATGATATTTTGCCATACCCCGAGTACCTGATTTTTTGTCTTCAGTCTGCTGAGCAGGCCGGGCCTGAGGTTCTGGGGAGTTTCCTTGATACAACCTTTCTGGCCGATGGACTGACGTCGATACGTCAATATCTGATGCAGAACCCAGACTTTATTGGCTGGCGTGATATGCCAGTACGTTATAGCTACAGGCGTTAGCTGGTTTCGGGTGTGCATGATGTAACTGTGTGATAGGTCGAGCTTCAGGGCTTGTACCTGCTGTTGCCTGGTCGGGTGCGGCTTCAATTGATAATACTGCCTCTCTTTATTACTGAATTTTAGTGCTTGTGAGTCCTCTGGTTGTATGGGTGGGTGAATCCTTACCGGCTGGTGGCAACTGATTGCCGATAAATGTCATTAATTAAGAGGTTAGTTATTTTTGATATAGATAATAGTCCCGCGATTGCTGGTCTGTGCTTTTACCTGGTGTTGGTTCGAATTTTGCTTGTTTGTTAATATTGTCAGCAGAGTTTGTTAGCTGGAGGCCCTGATTGGGATTACGGCAGCCCCCTGGTAGCTGATTACCAGGGGTGGAAGATGTAAGGTGTATCTGGTTGTTGGCAGAATGATCATAAGTGCCTGGTCCCGTAGCGGGGCGGCCATATAAAAATGATATGCAATTAGGATCGGTAAAAGAGGCGGGGCTCTGGTACTGGTGGCCTGGGAGGAGAACCACAAATGTTTGAAATGGTGGATAGCGTTCCGCAAAGCGCTGTTATCAAGGTGATAGGTGTTGGCGGTGGCGGCGGCAACGCCGTACAGCACATGGTGAGTTCGGACGTTGAAGGTGTTGAGTTTATCTGTGCGAATACGGATGCTCAGGCACTTAGTAATATGGCTGCCCGTACGGTGCTGCAGATTGGGGCTGAGCTAACCAAGGGGCTTGGGGCGGGGGCGAACCCTGATATAGGCCGCCAGGCGGCAATGGAGGATCGTGAGCGTCTGGCAGAGATGCTATCTGGGGCTGATATGGTTTTTATCACCGCTGGAATGGGTGGCGGTACCGGTACCGGGGCGGCTCCGGTCGTGGCCAGTGTGGCGCGAGAGATGGGGATTCTTACTGTTGCCGTGGTGACCAAACCGTTTCCGTTTGAAGGGCGCAAGCGCTTGAAGCTGTCCGAGCAGGGGATTAAGGAGCTGGAAGAGAGTGTAGACTCGCTGATTATCATTCCAAACGAGAAGCTTCTGCCTGTGCTCGGAAAGAACTGCAGTTTGATGCATGCGTTTAATGCGGCAAACGATGTCCTTAAAGGGGCGGTGCAGGGGGTCGCTGACCTGATTATTCGTCCGGGTATGATTAATGTTGATTTTGCTGACGTGCGCACGGTTATGTCAGCAATGGGCATGGCTATGATGGGGACAGGTCGCGGGCGTGGTGACAGTCGGGCAATCCAGGCAACCGAGGCTGCAATCAAGAGTCCATTGCTGGAAGATGTTGATCTGAAAGGAGCGGCTGGCATCCTGGTCAACATTACCGCAGGGCTTGATCTGAGTCTGGGTGAGTTTTCTGAGGTAGGTGAGATTGTTGATGAATATGCTTCGGACGAAGCCACCATTGTTGTTGGGACCGTTATTGATCCTGAGATGACTGATGAGCTGTCGGTTACCGTTGTGGCAACAGGGCTGGGGCGCTCAGTTGATCGTGAGGTCAGGGTTGCGAACGGTGGGACGACAGCGCGGTCAGCGTCTACGTCTCCGGCCGATTACGGCCAGTTGGATCTGCCAACGGTTTTGCGTAATCGGCAGCCTGGTATGACTGCTGTGCAGGGTGGGGCTGGTACCGATATTCCGGAGCCTGCATTGAAAACAGGTACTGATGACATGGAGTTCCTTGATGTGCCTGCCTTTCTTAGGCGGCAGGCTGATTGAGGTGTGGTGAAAGCGTTCCTTGTGTGCGTGATCGCTCTGGCCGCCTGGGAGGCGGCTTTTTTATATGTGAGCATCTGCTAACTGGGTGGTTGTGCATTGGTGGTGGAAACGCCATTGTGATTTGAGGTTATGTGCTGGTGTTTCAGGGGGGGGCTGTTTCTGGCAGCTGGCCCCGCCTCTGTCAGGCAACAAACTTTCGTTGCTGGATTCGTGCCCGGCGTTCTTCCCAGTCGTTTTTTGCCTGCAGTCGCAGCGGGATGCCGCGTGATTTCATTGACTTTAGTTGCTTCTGGTAGTGGGCTTGCTCCTCTTTTGTTCTTGTCTGATTGTTGGATTGTCTTAGCCGTTCCAGTTCTTGCTCTTTCTCCTGGTCGGACATCCTGGTCTCGACACGGGTTGCGCTACCTGGTCGGTCTTTGCTGTGGGTAAGTAATCGTTGGAATATAACCACGAGTGACTCCTTTCATATTTCGCTATCAGAATAAAGCAAAATATGTGCCTGGATATGAGTGGGGTGCTGGTCGGAAATCAACAGGTTAGGAGGGGGAGCGGGAAAAAACTTGCCGCATTTGCCGGTAATTTAATATTGCTGATAAATTGCTTGCGTTATTTCTTTTATCTGTGTAAATTACGCCTCCTCTGCTGGTGAGGTGTCCGAGTGGCCGAAGGAGCACGCCTGGAAAGTGTGTATACGGAAACGTATCGAGGGTTCGAATCCCTCCCTCACCGCCATAAATAGCAGTAAAGATCTTTCTGTTCTTTATTGGCTCACTTCCTGGTTTTATCCAGACAACTTCTGATGAGTACAGCTTTTCTCCTGCTTGAGGGAGTATGAGCTGGCAGCACTCTGATTTACTTAAGTTTTAGGGTTTTATCTACCCGCGTGAAATCGTAGAATCTGCGATCAAAATTATGTGCTTGTGTTTAAATACGGACTTTTTATAAGTTTAAACGGTACTATGGTCTAGTGGTGCTGGTGGAGAACTGATGCAGGGATTAAGTGTTATGCGTCCACGAAAGACATTGCTCGAACAATCAGGCTCTGGCTTTATCTACTGGGTTCAGTGGGTTTTAGCACAAGTGCTTACGGGTTCGATTTTGTGGGGACTGGCCTGGATAGAGTACAGCGAGTTTCCTGCTCAGTACCGAGGCTTGCTTATTCTATCATGTGTAGTTTCTGTGCCTGTTACTCTGATTTTGTCGCCATATAGAAAAGATCTTAGCTCCGTCCAGGGGGGGCTTCGTATAGCACTTACCTGGATGGTGGTTTTATTCAGTTGCTGGCTTTCTGCTGGTTTCACTTCCAGCCAGGATATGTTCGATGTAGCAACGCTTAAGTATTGGGCGGTGGCTTCCCTTTGTGTTCAGCTGCTGGCTTATGTACCAGTCCATCATCTTGCTCGCTATTACCGTCAGCGTCTTATGGGCGATGCTGGAATTGTGGTATATGGGGCTGGAGACCTCGCATCTTCTGTTGCTGAGCGCCTGCTTCGTGCTGAGAGGGGGCGTTTTCTGGGTGTTGTCTCCAGTGATGAAAGCTCTGACACATGCTTTTCCTATCCTGTATTAGGTAATCAGCATGATCTACAGGCTGTTATTAAGCGCTGTAAAGTGGGGCGTTTGTATATCGCGTTGCCTTTGTCCGACGCTCAAAAGATAGAGAGTCTTTACCTTGAGCTCCTGGATTCAAGTGTGGATGTTATCTGGGTGCCAGATATTGATAGCCTTGTACTGCTTAATCATTCGGTTACAGAATTGGATGGTTTGCCAGTTATTAGTTTGAACGAGAGTCCTTTAACTCGCTACCCTCTTGCTGCACTTATGAAGTCCGTTCTGGACAGGACGTTGTCCTTGTTCGGGCTTGTTGCTTTAAGTCCTTTGCTTCTGTTAATTGGTGTTGCTATCAAGCTAACTTCCAAGGGGCCTGTTATCTTTAAGCAAAAAAGGCATGGCTGGAATGGTCAGGTTATCGAGGTCTGGAAATTTCGCTCAATGCGTGTGCATGAAGATCTTAAGGTTGCACAAGCGACCCGCGACGATCCCAGAATAACCGCAATCGGCCGTTTTATCAGGCGTAGTTCGCTTGATGAATTACCTCAGCTTATTAATGTTCTGCAGGGGCGTATGTCGCTGGTTGGGCCTCGTCCGCATGCTGTGGCTCATAATGACTATTACTCGGACAAAATAATGGCTTACATGGCTCGACACCGAATTAAGCCGGGTATCACAGGTCTGGCGCAGGTTAGCGGCTATCGTGGTGAAACAGAAACCATTGACAAGATGGAAAAGAGAGTGGAATTTGATTTGAATTATATTAATAACTGGTCCCTTTGGCTGGATATTAAAATTCTTTTCAAAACACCGCTAAGCCTTTTCTGTAAAGATATATACTAGAGTATGAAAAAGAGCTGGCAGGTTAGTTTATGGGGGTTTTGAGAGGGATTCTTGTTCTCATCGTTCTTAATGTAAGCCCCGCGTTTGCTTATAACTCTATTGAATTTCCAGTGAAGTTTGGTGGCTGGGCCGAGCAGTCTTCAGTCTTCTTTGTCAGGCCTAATCGTGAGTCGCAGGAGTCTAATGATGCTAAAATCCATACTGGATTTCGTCTGACATCTTCATATACGAATGGGCATAGCTCAAATATAAGCGAGATGTCCGATCGTATCGCCTCTAGCTACCAGAATTTATCTGCGGTAGCAGGTTATTATCTTCCAAGCAAAAGCCACCGTTATGCCTCGTTTGTTGTCGGAAAGTTCAGGAATGACTACTCTGTTGGTGGTCGATACAAGAAAAACAATACTTTCATCAGAGCGAATGCTGGCTTTAGATTGGGCTATCGATCAAGGCTAAAGGTAGCAGCGCTGTCAAGTTCGATGACGCAGAGAATCAATAGTGATAATATAAAGTTTGGTGAGCGGCCCGATCAGGCTGAACTCAATAGTGTACGTGTTGATTATAGTATAGGTAGAGAAAAGGCTAGGGGGTTTTTAAATATTACAGGTGAAGTTATAGAGTATGACTTTTCTAACAATGACGACTCTGGTTCATCTGATCGTTTGAATGCTCTCAAGAGAACATCCACCTCTGTTACAAGTTATCTCAGGTATAGAAAAAGCTCGCGCTCTAAGCTAGAGGCTCTATTTTCATTTACTGATTTTAGCTATAAAGAATCAAAGGATTCATCTTATCAGCTTTATAAATTCCTGGTTGGGGCGGCTGGAAAGCCATATGATAACCTTGAGTTAAGTGCAATTACCGGGTTAGCTTTTAGGGATTATAATACTTACGATAAGCTTATCTGGTCATCCAGGGCCAGTGCATTCTGGCGTTACTCGCCAAAGGTTGTTACCGCTCTGAATTTGAGCGACTACTTTGATGATGGCGGTACTTCTGGGCGGAGTTCGTCCGTAAAAGGGGTGAATTTAATGCTTTCAGTCTCCAGGACCCCAAAGATCTGGTTTGGTGGTGCTTTGGCGTATTCGAAGGTTAAATCTGACACAACGAATACAATTCAGTCAGCTGCTGAGATTGCTGCATCCTATAGGTATAGTAAAAATTTTAGTTTAAGTGTTAAGTATAAGTATTTGAATAATTATGCAGGTCGTGTTAGTGATGTGTTTGACGATTCTGTGATTTCGGTCTCAGCTGGTCTTGTATCTGACTTTGGAGGGCTCTGATGAGATTATTCCTGCGTAGCTTTGTCTTTATTTTGTTGGCTTTCCCTATGTTAGCTTCTTCAAGTGGTTATATATTAGGTGTAGGTGATGAAATATCAATCCAGGTTTTTCAGGAGGAAGAGCTTAGTTTTGGTTCTGTTGTGATTCCAGAAAATGGCACAATATCCTATCCGTTTCTAGGTGATCTGTCTGTTACTGGGCGTACGGTTGATTCATTGCAAAAAGAAATTACAGAGTCGCTCAGGGGTGACTACCTGGTAAGCCCTAAAGTTTCAGTTTATATCAAGCAGTATAGGGGTTTTTTTGTTGATGGTCAGGTTAATAACCCGGGTCAGTACCCCTATGAGCCAGGTTTAACTGTAAGGAAGGCTATTTCAATCGGTGGGGGGGTGAATGAAAGAGCAGCCTCAGACTCTGTATACATTATTAAAGATGGCGATAAGGACAAAAAATCAGTAAAAGTGAGTCTGGATACTTTTATGAATCCAGGTGATATAATCTTCGTTGAAGAAAGCTTTTTTTGAGGAATTGTTTTGTACGGACGCCCAGACGATAATAAAGCCTCTCCTTCAATAGATGAGGTAGACATTTCCTCTATTCTGACTGCGGTTGCGGCCAAAAAGTATACTGTGATTTTATCAGCTATTGTAGCGATGATCATTGCTGCATTCTTTGTGTCTACGATAGCGCCTGTTTATCGTTCTACGGCGACCCTGCTGATTGAGAAAGACCAGAAGAAGGTTGTATCCATTGAGCAGGTCTATAACCTTGACGATACAGGTAAGGATTATATTGTTACCCAGATTGAGCTTCTGCGCTCTCGGTCGCTTGTTGAGAGGGTCGTTAAAGAATTAGATTTGATGAACAATCCTGACTTTAACTCTTATCTCAAAAAGCCTGAAAAAAGCGCGATGGGAGATTTTTTATCCAAATTTAAAAGTTATTTTGTTGGCGCTAAAAAGAAACCTGTACGTCTTTCTGATGAAAAGCTTCTGGTGGCAGTTGTAAATAAAGTTAGAGGGATGGTCGGTGTTTCTCAGTTAGGTAAGACGAGAATTGTTAAAGTTTCTGTTGAGTTTACTGATCCTGTTGTTGCAACGGATATCGCTAATTTACTTGCTTCTGGCTATATTGAGAGCAATATGGAATCCAGGGTTAGCATGAACCGCGTCGCCTCAAAGTGGATTAACTCTCAATTATCAGTACTGAAAGGTAAGTTGGAAGAGTCAGAAATTCAGCTTCAAAAATATAGAGAGCAAGAGAA
>Ga0193958_1000277_pt1 | contig 20678 bp, 19 predicted proteins | sample FB_1_MG_FD_140320 | JGI IMG/M metagenome (GOLD analysis project Ga0193958, IMG submission 140320) | Microbial mat bacterial communities from the Broadkill River, Lewes, Delaware, United States - FB_1_MG | ecosystem: Environmental > Aquatic > Freshwater > River > Microbial mats | place: USA...
GGAAAGTTAAAGCATTATCGCCGTGTTTTTTCTCGGTTTGATAAAAAAGACATCAACTTCATGAGCTTTCTACATTTTACTTCAATTATGATTATGACTCGATGAAATATCAACAGAGCCTAATATTACTTTAATACAAACTCATAAATTGATTGAGTTAAGTATCTCTTTATCTTCTATGGATAAACAACACCTTCAACATTTAATTAAGCTAGCCCAAGATCCTGCTTTACCAGATTTTATGGGGTGGGATACCTATTTTGAACTTTCTGAAACAGATAGATTTATTGAGGAAATCGCCTGTTTTACATTACCTTATTCTCAACAGAGTGAGCCTGTGGTATTAGGTATTTATGTAGCATCAAAAAACTTACCAATTGGCTATGCTGTTTTAAAAGGTTTTAATCAAGAACTTGGAACGGTTGAAGTGGGGGTTGCAGTATTAGATAAAGCATATAAAAATAAAGGACAGGGTCGTTTAGCTTTACAAAGGATCGTGCGCTATGCAGTGGAAGATCTTGGTATGAAGACTGTAGCGGCTACAATTTTAGCCTCAAATAAATATTCATGTAATATGGTGAATAAAGTAGGTTTTGCTGTTAAAGAGTTAATGCCAAACTCATGGACAATGCCAAATGGAGAAATTGTTGATATGTTATGGGTAGAGTATAAAAGCTAAAAAATTTTTTCCTCATTCACTATACTCTACATTTTGAGCTAGCTCTATACTAAAAGCACTAAGGAAAATATTACTAAACCATTAATAAATAAAAATTATTAAGAGCCTACTATGCTTTTAAAAAGTATTTTTCACACTTTTCCTTTACCTTCCTAATTTTATTTTCTATAGTTAATTTTCCCATACTTATTTCTTAAAGGTTTATATCAATGACGCTCATGAATAGAAAAGCATCCATATTATTAAGTTTTGTATTAAGTTTATTTCTCTCTAGTAGTGTTTTTGCTAATGAAGCAATCAGTGCGGTAAAAGAAACCGTGGCGGGATCGGTAGATACAGCTAAAACAGAGCTTATTCAAGAAGCCACAGAGAAAGCAAAAGCTGTTGCAACAGAAGCAGTGACAGAAAAGTTAGTAGATACTGAAAAAGAAAAAACACCTTCCACTAATGCTGAAATTCGCCAATGGTATAACGATCAGGTCAGTACCATTCCTGAGCAAGATAAAAAATGGGTTGCAGAAGGTTTAACAGTACAACAGCGTGCTCAAAAAGCCTATGATATTCGTCATCATGCTCGAATCCAAGCCCGTGAGTTTATGCAAAATAAAGAAGAAGTCACTGCTTTACAGGCACGTGATACAGCAAAATATGGTAATCCAGATGGTCCCACTTTTGAGTATCTTGTGAAGAAGGGAACAAGTAAAGGCTTAAGTGAGGAAGAGGCTTATCAAAATATTATTGGGAGTGCGAATCGTACCAATGCTGCTTATAATAAAAAATTTGGTGTCAAAAAAGAGGGTGAATCTCAATGAGCAATCTCCTCTCCAATTACTTGAATACACCTGCTAATTGGGTAAAAACAGCTCATGCAGAGTATCCTTACCAAGTAGAAATACAAGGGAAGACATGGCAGATTCGTATTAATGATTTTCCAGCTGAACCTATGTATACCTTACTTGTTGAAGGAAAAGTAATAGGCAGCTTTGATGACTGGTCAAGTCAATGGCAACGTTAGCATTACTTTAATCATTTTTCTCTTTTATTCCCGCGAATCCTAACGCGGGAATATCTTCCTTATCTATATTAAGACACAAGGGTTTAATATTTGTTTTTATAGGGGTATACTGTAATTTTTTAAAGGCATTAAAAATAATATGGAAAGTAAAAAAATATTTTGTAATGAGTGTAAAAATGAAACACACCATAAAATAATGTATAAACATTCTACATGTTCTTTAATAATAGAAATGGAAGGTCGCTATATTGATGAAGAATGTCGTTATCAGCAAGATAAATATTATGAAGAAAATATATATCGCTTTTTAGTTTGTCTAGGTTGTGAAATGGCAACTATGGAACATAGTCATATCCCTGTAGAAGCAAACTGGACTCCATATCTTCAAGAAGAATATAATTTTCGTTACTATCCACCACGGCTAAATTCAGATAAATTAATACAAAAAACATTTAAATCAATTATACCTAATCATAAAAGAATTTATAATGAAATTATTGAATCTTTTAATGCAGGATTAAATATATTGTGCTCAATAGGAGTACGAGCATTATTAGAGGGGATTTGCATAACTCAAAACACTGTAACAGAGTACACTTTATCAGGAAAGTTAAAGGTTTTAAAAGATGAAAAACATCTACCTAATAATATTATTGATGGTTTACAAAAACTCAGAGTTATTGGCAATGATGCTGCCCACCAATTAACAACCCCCACCAAAGAAGAATTAAGGTTAAGTATTGAAATATTGGAGGATATACTTAATAGACTATATGAAACTGAATACAGAATTAGAAGTAACTTAGATAAATTAAACTTAAAATAAAAAATATAGATAGGTTTGTAGCAAAATATGCTTGGAAAGGGATTCCCGTACAAGAACATACGGGAATTAAAGGTATATTTTATACTTTCAATATTTTACTCCCAAGCACGCGACCAACGTGCTTTACGATGGGTTTCATCCCGCAAACTTGCATCCAAATCTAAACGGGTTTCTACTAAACGCCCTAACAGCCACAACACATCCGATAAACGATTCACATACGCCAATACATTGGGATTCACTTCTTCCCCTGAATCAATCAAGCGTACAATGCAACGCTCTGCACGGCGACATACAGTACGCGCCATATCTAAAGAGGCAGAGGTAGGATGCTCTCCATGTAATGACCAATCTGCTAAAATACCTTCTGTTGCTTCAATTTCATGCACTGTTTCAGTTAATTTATCCACCATCTCCACGGTAATATCAGGGGGTGTTTTTTTCCCATTTGGCGCAGTTGCCAAGGCAGAACCCACACGAAATAACTCTTTTTGTAATGATTTAATCAGCTCCTTAATATCCGCCTCTTCACACATAGAACGTGCAAACCCCATTACGGTATTCAGCTCATCAATGGTGCCGTAAGTTTCTACCCGCAAACACCCCTTTGATACACGTACCCCACCCGCTAAATTAGTTAAACCACCATCACCACGTTTAGTTGCAACTGAACCACCCATCACACATACTCCTTGTTCTGATTTTATTACTTATCGACTGAAAAAAAATAATGATACACAAATCTCAATTTTTAATCGCTGCACCTGCCAGTGATGCAGGCAAAACCACAATTACCCTTGCTTTATTACGCGCCTTACAACAACGAGGGCATTGTGTACAGCCCTATAAATGTGGCCCTGATTATATTGATACGCGCCATCATAGTTTAGCAGCCCAACGTCCTAGTATTAATTTAGACACTTTTATGGCATCTCAAGCCCATGTACAACAATGTTATGCACATTATCTTGCTGACGCAGATATTGGGATTGCAGAAGGGGTGATGGGCTTATTTGATGGGGCAGAGAAAGATCGCGGTAGTAGTGCAGAAATTGCCAAATTACTAAAACTACCTGTGATACTGGTTATAAACGCAAAAGCCATGGCGTATTCAGCAGCGGCATTAATTTATGGCTATAAAAATTTTGATCCTGAGGTAAATGTTGTCGGGGTCATTTTTAACCGAGTCAATAGCGAATCACACTATCAATTTTTAGTTGATGCGTGTGAAGCGGTAGGTGTGCAAGCGCTAGGTTATGTACCGACTAATGATCAACTGGCTATCCCTTCACGTCATTTAGGGTTATACACTACAGATGATATTGAACATGATAAAGTGATTAATATCACCGCAGAGCATGTTGCTAAAACGGTAGATATTGATAAATTATTAGCCTGCTGCCATGTACCAGCCCCCAGTGCTCCGCCTATTCTAAAAGAAAAAAAGGCACAACTTCGCATTAGTGTTGCCTATGATGCGGCGTTTAAATTTACTTATCATGAAAATTTACGCCGCCTTAAAGAATATGGTGAGATCACCTTTTTTAGTCCACTCACTGATACCACACTCCCCCCCACTGATTTTTTATATCTTGCAGGCGGGTATCCTGAACTCTATCTACAACAACTCAGTGACAATACAGAAATGCGTCATGCCATTCGTATTTATTGTGAAACAGGCGGGTGTGTGTATGCAGAATGTGGCGGTATGATGTACTTAGGAGAAGCTATTTTTGATAAAACAGGACAAGCGCATTCAATGGTAAATTTTTTACCTCTCACTACATCTATGGAAAAAGCACGCTTAAAACTTGGCTATCGACAAGCACAATGGCAAGACTGTGCTGTACGTGGGCATGAATTTCATTATTCCACGGCAACAGTCACAGAAAATTTAACTATTCATCAGCCATTTAATAATGCAAAAGGGCAGGCAGTGGAGACAGATTTGTATGAAAAACAAAACTGTTTAGCCTCTTATGTGCATACGTATTGGGGGGATAATAGTGCATGGTTAGAGTATTTACTTAATCATCAATCTTAAGTTTAGATTTTTCACACTATCCTTACAGAGTGTATAATATAATTCTTTGTTACTTCCTGTTTTCCTTGCTGAGAATCATCATAATGCAAAAAAAATGGCTATATTTACATGCAATTGTTTGTCTACTTTTGCTACAAGCTGCCACGCTCTATGCAGAAGAATCTTTAACAATAAACTATCTCAGTACTGATCCTGCACGCTGTCAATCTTTGCATTGGTATTGCCCACAAGGCAGTGCTGCGATCATTGATACAAAAGGCTGTGGCTGTTACCAAACAGAAAAAACCTGTGATATAGATGATAAAAAACCAATGCCTTATTATGATAAACAAGCGGGCATTGTGTTGCACCCAGAAAAAAACCTGATTACACTCGCACCTGCTCAATGGCAAGTGAATGAAAACAGCACAATTCAATTTAAATCTTTTGCTTTACCAACAACGTGGGAAATACAGGATTATTTACCTGAAAGTTTAGCCAATGCCACCCAACAGCCTTTCCAGCATGATTGGGCACAGGGTTTATCTTATACACACCATGATGAAATGCAGCATCACCAGCTTGTGATTATTCCACGTATTGATGCACAACGTTTATATCAATTTAGCCTACTCTCCCCAAATTTAGAAAGCTACAATACCGCTTACCCTGATTTTTTAGCTCTAATTAAACACGCAAAATTAGCCCAAGTGGCTTTATATCAGCAAGAAGCTTGTACTGATACATCGCCAACTTGCTCCCAAGATCACATTGCCTTTCACACTGAACAAGGCTGTGGCTGTTATGTTTTTCCCTCTCACCCCTAAGTGGTAGGATGTGACCCAATAATGATTAAATTTAGTTTATTACTGATTAGTACTTTTTTAAGCTTTTCCTCTGTTCATGCAGCAACTGTCATTAAATGGCAAAATAAACAAAAAGGGGTACAAGAGGTGGTGATCAATGCCTCTTATGCTCGTTTACAACACAATGATTCAGAAGATTTTACCCTACTAGATCGCCAAGCAGATACCCTTTACCGTGTTGATCAGAAAAGACAATTGATTATTGAAACCAATATTACGGAAAAACGCGCCGAAGCGAAGAAAAATTACAGCCAATTACAAAAAGTAGATGCTTATTTAAAACCTAGTAAGCAGGGACAAACTATTGCACAGCAGGAAAGTCAGGCTTATACCATGCTGGTTGATATGTTTAGCTGTTCAGAGGAGTTTTTTTCTAAACAAGCCTTAACGATTGAATACATGCCTATTTTTATTGAATTAATGACCATTATTAATGCCATTCAACATATTCAAATGCAAAAAATTCCTTTTATACATTTACACCCCTGTCAACTGGCGTATATGCATTTGCAAGAGGAATTTAAAACGCTGGGGGTTCCGATGAAAACTGTGTTAAAAAATGGGCAAGTACATCATGAACTACTGAGTATTAAAACCAAGCGTATTATTCCCCCTAGCTTTTTTAAACTGCCTAAGTATAAGAAAGTAACAGATAAAGCCATGAAAAAAGTACTTGAAAAAGAGCTTTCCCAACGTATACAGCACAGTATGCAATAATTTTACTCTCTTAAATATGAAGGCAGGACGCTTAATTTTTTCATGATAAAACTTTTACACGTGACACGTGAGCAGCAGGCAGATAAACGCTATGGTTTAGGGCGTAGTTTAGCCCCTTTGATTGATACTTTAACTAATCGTGGGCAAGAGGTAGGTTATATTTGTCAAGCTGATGCAGGAGAACAAGGGATTCAAGCCTTGCGCCGTATACATCGCTTTTTCTGCCCTTTATTACAGCGTATTGATCGTGATAGTGACATGATTGGTATTACATGGGGCATACTAGAGCGTTTAAACATGGGGCGTTTAGCTGCCAATGTTGCCGCACGAGAGGCTTATACTCACATTCATTGTCATGATCCAATTATTGCCGCAGGGTATCGCCGTTTTCAGCGTTTTTACCGCTGGCGACATAAAACAAAAATCAATACACCACGCTGGGGACTCACCGAACACGGCTTTGGGAGTTATACCCAAGCTTTTCATGAAGACGGGGCTGTATTAGGGCGGCGGATGATGCGCTGGCTGCGTAACTGGGAAGCTAAGATTTTATTAGCCGCTGATTGGGTGATTTCTCCCACTGATTATGGTCGGGAACAATTGGCGCGGGACTTAGCTGTATACCCCATCCCTGACACATGGCATACCGTGTATCATCCCCGTCCTGAATTTAACCAGTATACAAAAGCTGCTGCACGCCAACAGCTAGCATGGCAACCTGAGCAACACTATATTATCGCGGTAGGACGTTTTGCCGCATTGAAACAATTCCCCGCCTTGATTCAAGCCTGTGCGCATTTACAAGTGAATAATTGGCAACTGGTTTTTATCGGTGAAGGCGATCGTACTCCATTACAACAACTTGCTGAGCAATTAGGCATTGCAGATAAAATTCACTTTACTGTGACCGATGACATGGGACTGTATTATGCAGCGGCGGATATTTATATCAGCTTAAGCACGACGGAATCTTTTGGGCTAGCAAATTTAGAAGCACTCACCGCAGGGCTGCCCAGTATTTGTACCGCTGTGGGAGGAGTCCCCGAAGTATTAGGTAATGGTGCATGGTTGATTCCCCGTCATAATTGTCGCGCCTTAGTACAAGCTTTGCATACCTTATTAGACAGTGCTGATATACGTCACCAATGGCAACAACAAGCCCTACATTGGTCACAAACATGGTTAGATAAAGAAGCGATTACCGATGTTTATCAAGCCATTTATCATAAACAACTTTTACCCAGTATTCACCGCCCGCCTGTTCCTTTACATACGAATTATCCACAGTGGCAAGGTGATGTACAAACATGGGGGATTTGTCCCTTACCTAAAGCCTTGCCTTTACCTGAAAAAGCAAAAATATTAGTCATTGCCCCCCATCCTGATGATGAAACTTTAGGCTGTGGGGGTACATTAGCCCTATTAGCACAACAACACTGTGATATTCATATTTTAGTGGTCACCGATGGGGTACAAGGTGATCCTGAAAAAATCTGTGATGGGGATATTATCAGCCATCGTCAACAAGAAACCCGTAATGCATTAACCCTACTTGGGATTGATTCCGTTGAGTTTTTAACCGCCCCAGATGGCGCGTACAGTAATACAGTGGAATGGATAACTCACTATCATCGTTGCATGAATGAGATGCAACCTGATTGGATTTTTATCCCCTCGCCCCTAGATTATCACCGAGACCATGTGGCGATCAGTCTCGCATGGGCGGAAGCATGGCAACAAAATGCCCACCCTTCCCGCTTGTTTTTATATGAAACATGGGGCACATTACCCGCCACATGGGTGGTCGATATTACTAAGACTGTGGCACAAAAACAGGCGGCGATTGATGCCTATGGGGTGCCTTTACATTATTGTGATTACCGTGCCGCCTTAAGTGGGCTAACAAGGTATCGTAGTTTGTATTTAAATGACACGGGATGCTGTGACCATGCAGAAGCTTTTTATGAGCTATTGCCCGCACACAGCACAACCCAATTAACCCAATTATTTAACTTACGTGCACAGCAAGCCGACTGCTTGGCGCACTAAATACGGAGAATAGCACAGCTGTGGATGCAAGCCATTTTGATCAGTTACGTCACCATATTCAGCAACATTTAATCGGTCAACATCATCTTGTTGATAGTATGTTGATTTGTTTGCTTAGTAATGGGCATATGTTAGTGGAAGGGATGCCGGGATTAGCAAAAACCACGGCAATCAAAAGTTTATCAGGTGCGATTGAAGGAGATTTTCACCGTATTCAATTTACCCCTGATTTACTGCCTGCTGATTTAATCGGTACGGATATTTATCATCATGAACGGGGTGAATTTGAGTTTCGTCAAGGGCCTTTATTTCATAATATTTTATTGGCCGATGAAATCAACCGTGCACCACCTAAAGTACAATCTGCCTTATTAGAGTCAATGGGTGAACATCAAATCACGGTAGGACAAACCACCTATAAATTGCCTGATTTGTTTATGGTGTTAGCGACTCAAAACCCTGTGGAGCATGAAGGGACTTATACCTTACCAGAAGCCCAATTAGATCGCTTTTTATTACATGTACACGTTGATTACCCAACACGAGAGGAAGAGCTGGCAATTTTGGCTTTATCTGAGGGGGAAGCAGAAAATAAAAAGCCTGTTTTAGAGAGTCCAAAAATCAGCCAAGCAGATATTTTTGCTGCCCGTGAAGCCGTGAATGCAGTGTATTTAGATGAAAAATTGAAAGCGTATATTGTCGATTTAGTTCACGCAACGCGTGCACCTGAGAAATTTGATAAGGATTTAGGGCGTTGGCAACGTTTCGGCGCGTCCCCCCGTGCGACTTTAGCCTTAACCCGTTGCGCTCGCGCCTTAGCATGGTTGAAAGGGGATCAATATGTTTCTCCTGAGCATATCCAAGCTTTAGCGGAAGGCGTATTACGTCATCGTATTTTATTATCTTTTGAAGCAGAGGCGGAAGGGATCAATGCAAATATGTTTATCGAGCGTTTATTAAGCGTTGTTGCTATTCCTTAAGTTAGATAATCTAAGGCATTCGCTCTTGAATGCCTTAATATTTTTTTAAACATATTGATTAATGTGTGAATTATGTAGAAGGAATAGGAAGCGATTCTTTTGAGATAAGAGCTAAAATATTTTCATATTCTGGTGCATTTCCCCACAAATCAGCACTGTTATCACGAATGACTTCATGATCTAAAATTTCTTTAAGTTCACAAGTTAGGCGATTGAAGCGATACACATGTTCACCTAGTGCCATAGCATAACCCAGTTGTCTCACCCAAAAATCACGCCCTTCACGTGTTTGACAGCTATCACTTGCGATAATGTTATATATTTCTAGTAAATAGTTTTGAAAGATATTTTCAGCAATACCTGATGTAATTTTACGGTGTGATAGTACGGATGTTCTCCATAATAAAACTTGCGTAACAGGCTTTGTATTTAAGTGTATATCATCAAAAATAATACATTTTATATAATAAACAATTTCTTCTGTGGTATCTGAGAGTAGAGCAAGCTGAAAGTTATTTTCATCAGTATCAACTCGAACAAAGCGATAAGAAGGGGGGAGGATGATTTTTGCCTGACACGCAATATCAGAACTCTCAGCAGAGGCAAGTTCTCTATATTTAGATTTATTTTCAGTTGTTTTATTTAGAAAATCTAAATTCATAAGATATATAAACAATTACCAAATTGAACTATTAATATAAGCAAGTTGGGCTTTTACTTTTTGCACTGATTCATTAACAGTGGTGCGCACTCTGTTAATTCTCATAGATTCCCCCGGTTCTAATAAAGAAATTGGTTTAGAGAGTGCTGTTGATATACGACCTGTACCAAGAAAATCATCAAGTAATAGAATATGATTATCAGGGTCGTTTGTTGTGAAGTGCTGAATATTTCTATTGACAATATCCCTAATTTTTTCTACATACACTTTAGTTTGTTGATTGGGTACATTACGCGCCCCACCTGCTGTTGACCATGTGCAGTGTGTTAGTACAACAAGTTGAATTTGAGGTGTATGCCCATCTGAAGGGATATTGCGTCTAAATTCACTGGCTGGATTTGAAAGGGTATCTAGTAATAAGTTAAGAGAGTTAATTGATTGTTGATCTGTTCTCACAGGGACAATAAGTGCATCTGCCGCGTGCCAAGATAAGTGGGTTGCGCCTGAGAAAAAGGGGGAGGTATCAATTAAGCAGCGTTCGACTTGTGTTTCTTGCATTTCTCTGTCTATTTCATCTCTTAGGGAGTAGAGCATGGAGTCAATAGCATTAATTTGTGTCGCACCAGAGAGTGAACGTGCTTGTGTGAGAGCGGTCGCCATTTGGGAGGGTAGCGTATATAAATCATTGGAGGATGAAATATAGAATGTGTTTTTATCTGCAAAGTGAGGGTTTGTTGCAGAGACGCGTTTGCTGACTCGGGAGGCGCGTCCAAGCCCCGGTAACATATAAGGCAAGATTAAATCTTTTGTTGAGGTTGTATTGTTTTGGTAATACAGGGAGTCATAGAAGTATGATAGGTTACCTTGAGGGCATGTATCAACACTTAAGCAGTTTGTTGCTTCATAGGAGAGATTAAATGCGAGACTCGTTTTACCAATTCCCCCCCTTAAGTTACAGACAGAGTATTTTGAAAAAGGGGGAAGTGCTAAAGGTTTTAAGTTTCCATTAGCAATCTCATATTGTCTATCAATAATATTTTTAATGGTTGAAGTCATAGCATATGCCTTTTTACAAAAAGATTAAACTATTATAACCATTTTAGTGTAAATTTGGAAAACTAATTGCTTAATATTGATGTATTGGGTATGTATTTTTGTATGGTGTATTTTCTTTATATTCATGTGACATAAAACCGCTTCCCATTGCCAAAGGTGTCCCCTGAATTAAAAGTATGCCATTTTCATTTGTTATATCTTTTACAAAAAAGAGAACAGCTGTACGCTGGTGCCCACGAAATGAGCAATGAAGTGCTGAACTTCCAAACATATGCCTAGTATTAGCAATAAAACGGATTTCTATTCCTCTAGCTTTAGCATAAACAGTTCGATCTTCTTCTCCATTGTTTTCTTCTCCAGATTTAAACCTAAAACCCCTCATGCAAAAACATAACATACCAGGTTTTATTATTGATTTTATCTCTGTTTTTTTCCATATAGCCCCCAGCTCTATCGGAGGTAATGATAATATTAATTTATTAACTGCTTCAGAGTACAAATGATGTAATCGCATAGCATCATCCCACTCAAAACGATCATATATTGTGGTATGCCCTTTTGTTTTTATAGGCTTCTGAAAAGTTGGTATTCCATCCCTATCCACTACATTTCTTTCCTGTAAAAGTATTAAATTATCTTCATTAAAACTAATATTTTGTACTTTAAGTACAGCAAGTAAACGTTGGTGATTTATAAATGTCCATATACTATTTGAAATAGTATTCGGCTTTATTATTGCTTCACTAGATCTAACTTCTACTTCTTTTTGCCATTGTAATTTAGCTTCAAATAGTCGATTTGGAGTAAGATTATTTGAAAGGTCACTTTTAGTATGTGCTATAGCATGATGATTCCTGCATAGTACAACTAAATTGTCTTCAATATTATTAGAAGGGTTTTGATCTATATGATGTATTTCAGTAGGAGCCTTAGCATCCCTACATATACAACATGTATACGCTGATTTATAAAGAATATTGATTTTTAAGGATTCAGGAATTGGCTTTCGAGTTTTTTTCATAATTTTATATTTTAACTTCGTTTAAATTTTTGAAGGTTACCCCAAAAAAACCACAATTACAACGGTAAAATAAAGCAACGCCTTCACACTAACTAAATAATCCACCTTATCACTTTATTTTTTCTCACCACTCCCCTATTGTGTACACACTTCATTCCCTATTTACTTCATAGCGTACCGCAAACGGTACAGGACTCATCATGTTGGATGCTGAACACCTCTTTAACGGCTACCGTTTTGCTGACTTACTTAAACCTGATACATTACGCGATCTCGATACCCAATTTTTACAACAACTCAGCGAGCATGATGCCTGTTTAACACCCCAATTGCTCGCATATCGCGCCAACCCCAACAGCCTCACCGCTGAACAAACCAGCACCTTATTATTAGCCTGCTCCCCAATACTTGACGACTTTCTAACTGAACTATTCTCTATAGAAACCGCTGTTAACCAATTAAAAACAACACAAAATGATCTCGCCCCTCTATTCAGTTTCAAAAAATGGTTTGTACAACGCCGCGCTCGCCGCCGCTTAAAACGTACCAACGGTTTAGCCTCTTTTACTGAACTCTCCCACTGGTTAGATCAACAACTACAACAACATGAACACATCGCAAAAATAAAAGATAAAGAACTTGCTATTGCCGTACTCGGTGAACTGTACTTAACAGATAAAGCTACTTATGCAGATGAAATAGAACAACTCACCGCATGGTGTGTACGCGCCTTAACCAGCCCAGAAGGGCAGCAAACCGTAAAAAACTGGGTCTGTTTCACCCTCCCCCAACCAAAAGATCATTTTCACCTGATCCCACTGCATAAAATTGACGCACAACGCAGTGCCGCCAGCAATCCAGATAAAAAACAACGCCAAGGATTTACACTCACTGATACACGTATGAGCCACGCACAAGTATTAGGAGAAATAAACTACTGTGTCTACTGCCATGAACATGCAGGAGACTTCTGCTCAAAAGGAACACCTGTAGAAAAAGGGCAAACAGAGAAAAATTTTAAATCTGACCCACTGGGAAATATCTTAACAGGCTGCCCTTTAGAAGAAAAAATCTCTGAAATGCAGGTGCTCAAAAAAGACAATCATGCCCTGTCAGCCTTAGCAATGATTATGGTAGATAATCCAATGTGTCCCGCTACAGGGCACCGTATTTGTAATGAATGCATGAAAAGCTGTATCTACCAAAAACAAGATCCTGTTAATATTCCTGAAATTGAAACCCGTGTACTCACCGATGTATTAGATTTACCTTGGGGGGTAGAAATTTATGATCTCTTAACCCGCTGGAACCCACTGCGTGCACAGCAATATCTGCCCAATGATTACAACGGTATTAATGTATTAATTGCAGGACAAGGACCCGCAGGCTTTACCCTCGCCCATCACTTATTAATGGAAGGCTGCGGCGTAGTTGGCATTGAAGGCTTAAAAATTGAACCCTTAGATCAGCACTTACTTACCCAGCCAATTAAACACTATCATGATTTACAAGAATCATTAGATGATCGAATCATGGCAGGCTTTGGCGGAGTGGCAGAATATGGGATCACTGTACGTTGGGATAAAAACTTCTTAAAACTTATCTATCTTAGCTTAATGCGCCGCCCCCATTATCAGCTCTTTGGACAAGTGCGTTTTGGTGGTACGGTCACCGTAGAAGATGCTTGGGAATTGGGTTTTGATCATGTAGCGATTGCCGTAGGCGCAGGGTTACCGCAAGCCTTACCCATTGAAAATAGTTTAGCCATTGGAATGCGCCAAGCCAATGATTTTTTAATGGCGTTACAACTCACAGGCGCAGCCCGTGCCAGCAGTCTTGCCAATTTACAAATCCGCTTACCCGCTTTAGTAGTTGGCGGTGGTTTAACAGGCATTGATACTGCTACAGAATTACAAGCTTACTACCTTGTACAAATTGAGAAAATCCAACAACGTTATCACATTTTAACCACTGCTTATGGTACAGCACATGTACGTGAACAGCTTGATCCCGCTTCTTTAACTATTTTAGATGAATACTTACACCATGCTGAATTACTCTATGCAGAACGTGACCGCGCTACCTCTGTAGGGGAAAAAGCTGATGTACAAAAATTACTCCATGAGTGGGGCGGTGTAACGGTTGTATATCGCCGCAGCTTGCAAGAATCCCCTGCTTATATTAGTAATCATGAAGAAGTAGCACACGCTTTCACCGAGGGTATTTTTTATGCTGAAGGGCTACAACCCACTGCCGCCTTATTAGATGAGCACGGACATGTGGACGCATTACGTTGTATAAAACGCCAGCGTGATGAAGCGGGACAATGGCATGATACAGAAGAACATTGTGTATTACCTGCACGGGCTTTACTCGTTGCCACAGGTGCAAAACCTAATATTGCGTATGAATTTGAACACCGTGGGCATTTTGAGCGGGATGGTTTTCAATATCGCCCTTATGTGTATCAAGCTGAAAAATTAACTGAAACAAAAGTCGGCGCACATTGTAAAGATCCTGATTTTGGCGCGTTTACCTCTTATGAAAAAGACGATAAACGGGTCACCTTTATTGGTGATACTCACCCCGTATTTAATGGTAATGTTGTACGTGCTGTGGCATCAGGGATGCAAACCTATCCGCAAATCATGCACAGTGTGGCGCATAAAATTGGGCAACGAGATCAGGCTGATTACCAAAAATTCAGCCAACATTTACAGCAGTTATTTAATTGCCATGTGGTACGTGTCACCCGCCATGCGCCTAAATTAATAGAGTTAGTCGTACATGCACCGTTAGCGGCACAAAAATTTCAAGCGGGACAATTTTTCCGCGTACAAAATTATGAAACCGATGCACCTGTGATAGCAGGCACACGCTTGCAAACGGAAGCCATGGCTTTATTAGCTTCTTCTGTGGATAAAACAGCGGGGACTATTTCCTTAATGGTAGTCGAGCAAGGAGCCAGCTCTCGCCTGTGTGCAAGCTTTAAACCTCAACAACCCTTGGCATTAATGGGACCCACAGGCGCACGTGCAGCAATTCCCAAAGGCGATGAAACCATATTAATTATTGGAGGGCAGTTAGGCGCGATTGAAGTGTGTAGTTTAGGCGTAGCTTTAAAAGCAGCAGGTAATCGGGTGTTATATATTGGCTATTTCCATAGCGCGGAAGAGATTAGTTTACATGCACAATTGGAAGCGGCAACAGATAGTATTTACTGGATAACAGCAACAGGTGATCCTATAACACCTAACCGCAACAGTGATCACAGTATTACCGCTGATTTTGAGGCGGGACTGATGGCATATGCAACCGCTGATAATAGCATTAATTTAACTGAAGTCACACGTATCATGATGGTAGATAATCCGAAAATGGTACGCCGTTTTCAAGATTTACGTTGTCAGCAATTACGCCCTCACCTTACCACAAATAATGTCACCGCATCCGTACATGGCAGTATGCAATGTATGCTAAAAGGCGTGTGTGCACAATGTTTGCAATGGCAAATTGATCCGAAAACAGGACAACGTACTAAAGCGGTATTTGCTTGCTCATGGCAAGATCAGCCGATTGACATCATTGATATTGAAAATATCAGTGAACGCCAGCAACAAAACCAGCTACAAGAGTGTTTAAGTAGTTTATGGGTGGATCATTTATTTCATACTCATGGCGACACTTTACCCCGCCAATAAGCGTATAATTTTATGTATTCAGCTAGGGGAGCCTTATGCTCTCCTATTTATTTTTATTCTGGTCGATTTTTTATATACAGTAGTGAACTATGTTACAGCAACGTTTTATTTTTTTTATAGCATTAATTTTCAGCGGTATCACCAATAGTTATGCCAATGCTGAATTGGACAAGGTCATCAAGAATTTCCAATCTTTAGAGGCACAGTTTGAACAGCGTTTATTGGATGAAACAGGGCAGTTAACTGAAATTTCTCAGGGAAACGTTGCGATTCAACGCCCTAAGAAATTCCGCTGGGATTATCATACTCCCTATGAGCAATTAATTATTGCAGATGGTGAACGGGTGTGGGTCTATGATAAAGATTTAGAGCAAGTGACGGTTAAAAATCTTGATGATGCCTTGCGCAATACACCCGCTTTTTTATTAAAAAGCACAACAACTTCAATCACAAAGGATTTTACTGTTAAAGTACTAAAATCTGAGCAAGGTTCACAACACTACCAACTCACGCCTAAAGATAAACAAGCCCCTTTTGCACGTATTGAGCTTGTGATTAAAGCAAAGCAAGTAATTGAAAAATTAATTCTTAAGGATAAGTTTGAGCAAACAACCATTATTCGGTTTACTCAACCACATATGAATCGTGATATTGAAGCGGGATTTTTTATCTTCACGCCTCCAGCAGGTACCGATATTATTGAAGATAAGAAATAGAGAGAGGGGAAAACCTGTGAAGTAAAGAGCACTTCACAGGATAAAATAAAACAAGTATGTTTTATAATTTATTTAGGTAATGGTTCTGCTTTATCAGCAATACTAGGTGCATCAGGGGCTAAAACTTCACCTGTTCCAGTGATAGCTTCTGCGGCATCTTTCGTATCAACAATGGGGTTATCACCTGTGTCTTCAGCAGCTGCTTCTGCATCATTTGCATCTGCTGCTTCATCAGTGACATCAGCTTCAGTATTTTCATCATCAACACTTGCAGCAGCATCATTACTGTCATTCGCTGTACTGTCTGCATCTGTTGCTTCAACAGGTGCTTTCGCAGCTTCTACAGGTACAGGCTCTGTAATGGTGACTTTTTTGATAATAATAGCATCTCTTGGGACATCTGTTCTAAACATGCCCCCCGCACCTGTTGCTACATTTTGCATCTTATCTAGTATGTTGTAACCTTCAACTACTTTTCCAAAAACCGTATATCCCCAACCTGAACGGGTAGGCGTACGATAATCTAAAAAGTTATTATCTTTTACGTTAATAAAAAACTGTGCTGTGGCTGAATGTGGGTTAGAGGTACGCGCCATTGCAATGGTACCTTTCAGGTTTTTTAACCCGTTATCCGCTTCATTTGCAATCGCATCGCGGGTTTCACGGGCTTTGTAATCAGTGGTATACCCACCCCCTTGTACCATGAAATTCTTAATCACACGGTGAAAGATTAAGCCTTCATAAAAACCACTTTCAGCATAAGCAATAAAGTTTTCCACAGTTTTAGGTGCACGTTCAGCATCTAAATCAACAACAAATGTACCTGCTGTGGTTTCAATCGCTGCAAGAGGGGCGGCAACCGCCTGCCCTACCACACCACAACATAATGCGGCACTAATAAATAACTTTTTCCACATAAATATAACTCATTAAAAAACTAGTTAATTAAAAAAATAATAACTTAGGGTAATTATTTAACGTCAACAAAGTATTGACGACGTTCTTCTGCTGTCAGTTCACGGGTGGCTGTGCTACGTGCATAGTCAATTAAACTTTGTGTATCATGAAAAAGTTTAATATTCCAAATACGCGCTGTCCCATCTGTTGCAGCAGTTAATACTTGTTGTCCACTGGGGTTAAAGTTGGCAAAACGTAAATCCCCTTGATGTCCTTGTAAAACCACTAACTCTTGTCCTGTTTTCACATCCCAAATACGAGCAGTTCCATCATAAGAAGCAGTAACAATACGCTGACCATCTGCACTAAAACTGGCATAACGTACACGTTTTTTATGCCCTGTTAATAAAGTGACTTGTTTGCCTGTGTTGACATCCCAAATACGAGCAGTTTCATCGAAAGAACTGGTGACAACATATTGACCATTTGGACTAAATTCTGCGTGATACACCACATGTTTATGCCCTGCTAGGGTAAATAATTCTTTGCCTGTACGAGTATCCCAAATACGTGCTGTGTTATCTTCAGAAGAGGTTACAATTTTTTCAGCAGTAGGAGAGAAACTGGCATGATTCACCCAGTGATCATGTCCATCCAGAATAGCAAGGGTCTCACCTGTGCGACTGTCCCAAATACGCGCACTGTTATCCCATGAAGCAGTCACAACTTTTTGCCCTACTGCATCAAAACTGGCGTAACGTACTGCATCAGTATGCCCTTTTAATATGGCTAACTCTTCATGAGTATTGGTGTCCCAAATACGCGCTGTGTTATCTAGGGAAGCGGTGAGAATTTTTTGCCCATTGGCATTAAATTCCACACTACTGATCACATTTTTATGCCCTTTTAATACCGCTAATAATTTACCTGTACGACTATCCCAAACACGGGCATCATTATCTTGGGAGTTTTCCCAGTTACCTGCCCCTGTGACAATGGTTTGCCCATCAGGACTGAATGCAAGATGATTAATGCGATCCGTGTGCCCTTTTAATACATGTAAAGCATTCCCTGTGCCCACTTCCCATATACGCGCCGTATTATCTAAACTTGCTGTGGCAACATATTGCCCATCAGGACTGAATGCCGCATACCAAATTTCCTTATCATGCCCTGTTAATACTTTATCTTTATTTTGGGCTGCGACCGCTTTTTGTAATACTAATTCGGCTTCTGATACATAAGGGCGATCTAAGTCTTTCATTGATTTAGGCAAAGCTTCTAAAGCTAATAATACAGCCGTATCAAGTTGTCCTTGTTCAAGTTTTTGCTTCGCAACTTGGGCAATTAATAAAGATTGCATAGTGAGCATGGCTTGACGCGCGTTATCAGCTTCAGCATGAGCGGCTTGGGTTTCTGCTTTACATACACTTTTATCAAGTTCTGTTTCAGCAAACAAAACGCTGGGTGACGCTAAGCCGACTAATAATACACTGGTTGCTTGAAGCGTTGTCGTCCAACGGAAACGACCCTTAAGACTGGTCATTGAGATATCCTCGCTTTGTTCTTATTCACAGATAAAGTAATACAGTACAGTGATGTCATCTCACCTTAATGAAAGTGATTTTATCATGATAACCTGTCACGATCATGTTAGCCCTGCTTTTCTAGCCATGTACTAATCGTTGTTGGAATCTCTTTTTGGGCGCGTGCACTCACATACACCCCAATATGCCCACCTTTACAACTGTATTCAGTGTATCGTTCACTGGGGATATAATCAGCTAAGGCTTGGGAGGAGGAAGGGGGAACAATATGATCATCCGTGGCATAAATATTGAGTACAGGCATGGTGATATTTTTTAGATTAACATAGTCATCACCAATACGAATTTTCCCTGTAATTAATTTATTTTGTTGAAAAAATTGTGTGGCAAATTCACGAAAGGCTTCCCCTGCTTGATCAGGGCTGTCAAAAATCCATTTTTCCATACGTAGAAAATTTTCTGCGACGGTTTTATCATTTAGGTTATCAATGACATCAAGGTATTTTTGCCCTGTTAAGCGAAATGGTTTCATTGATAAAAATGCCCAATTTAATAGCTCCCCAGGGATATTACCCATGGTATCTACCATTAAATCAACGTCAAGTTTTGCCACCCATGCACTGAGTAAATTATCAGACGTTTTAAAATCAACAGGGGTGACCATAGTGATTAAATTTTTCACTTTTTCAGGATGTAAAGCACTATAACATAAGCTTAATGCCCCCCCTTGACAAATCCCCATTAAATTAACACTATCAATACTGTGACGATTACAGATAGCTTTTACACAACGATCAATATAACCGTTAATGTAATCATCTAAATTTAAAAAGCGATCCGATTGATCAGGATAGCCCCAATCAATCAGATACACATCTTGCCCCGCTGCGAGTAAATTGCGCACTAAAGAGCGATTGGGCTGCAAATCCACCATATAAGGGCGGTTCACCAATGCATACACAATCAAGATAGGGGGAAAAGCAGGCATTTTTACAACAGGCTTGTAACGGTATAACACCATTTTATCCTCTTTATAAACTACCTCTTTTGTTGCAGTTCCCACATCAATATCTTTAATGTTGACTAATGTCTTTAACCCGTCCCCCAAATTTTTATTAAATTCTAACAGCTCCTGTACAGCTTGCTCTGGGGTAATTTTAAACGGTAACACGGTTACTCTCCTGTGGCTTTTTCTGGTGGTGCTGTGACGACAGGTGATACATTGCTCTTTTCATCTTTACTCGGTGCTACCGCTGTTTTCGCTTTACGTGCACGCGGTGTCTTTGTTGTTGTTTTGCGTGGGGATGTTTTGCGTGGAGGCGTTTTCTGTGCTTTTTTTACAGTGTCCAATTCAGCACGTAACACTTTTATTTCATGTTGTAGTTCTGAAATAACAGCACTTTGTTTAGGTTCTTTTTGTAATGCTTTCACTTCACGTCGCATTTGATGCATACGTAAATTAATCGTATCCATTTCTTTACGTGTAGGCATATTAAACATATTTAAAATATCATCAACCATTTTTTGCTCATGTTGCTTCCACGTCATCAAGCTATTAATTAAACGTGCATGAGTACTGACGTATTCCTCTGAATTAACAAATTCAGAATAAGCTTTTTCACCACATTCAACCCAAAGGTCATACATAGTACGCAGGTTATCCAATTGTACTTCGTCCCCTTTTAAGGCGGCAACATTATGTTGTAATAGATCAATGCTGCGTAAACCAATTTTACCAAATACTGCTGCATATTCTTGCTGGGCTTGCTGGTAATCTAATAATAAGCGAATACTTTCTTGTACATTCTCTTGCCATTCTTGAGAATAATTAAAATTAGGCAAGGTACATAATGGCTTTAACTGTTCATAGAAAAAACTTTGTTCATTGTTTTCCAAGTAGTTTTCTAGATTTTTTAAAAAATCC
>Ga0193958_1000278_pt1 | contig 20674 bp, 16 predicted proteins | sample FB_1_MG_FD_140320 | JGI IMG/M metagenome (GOLD analysis project Ga0193958, IMG submission 140320) | Microbial mat bacterial communities from the Broadkill River, Lewes, Delaware, United States - FB_1_MG | ecosystem: Environmental > Aquatic > Freshwater > River > Microbial mats | place: USA...
ATCACTTTATCAGGCTGCCAAAGCTGATACTGCATAGCTAAATAATCAGTTTGATACTGCATATATTGAGATGTGCTTCACCTAAATCGGGATAAGACATTTGAAAAAAGATTGTAAAAATCAAAACGGAACTTTGATGGTTCAGGGTTGTACATCCGATGCTGGCAAAAGCATGCTTGTGACGGCGCTATGTCGGGTTTTGCAGCGTAGAAACATAAAAGTGGCTCCCTTTAAACCGCAGAATATGGCCCTTAACAGTGCCGTAACCGCGCAGGGCGGGGAGATTGGCCGGGCTCAGGCAGTGCAGGCACAGGCCTGTGGTTTGCCGCCCCATGTGGATATGAACCCGATTCTGCTCAAGCCCAACAGTGACATCGGCGCGCAGGTAATTGTGCAGGGTAAAGCGGTGGCCAATATGAATGCCCGTGATTACCACGATTACAAACGCACCGCGATGGCGGCGGTGTGTGACTCCCATCAGCGTCTGACAGCGCAGTATCAGGCAGTGGTTGTTGAAGGGGCTGGGTCTCCGGCAGAGATCAACCTGCGGGACCGGGATATCGCCAATATGGGTTTTGCCGAACAGGTGGATTGCCCGGTGGTACTGATCGCGGATATTGATAAAGGGGGCGTGTTCGCTCACCTGGTGGGTACCCTTGAGCTGCTGTCGGCGTCCGAGCGGCAGCGGGTGGTGGGCTTTGTGATCAACCGCTTTCGCGGTGATATCAAACTGCTGGAATCGGGCCTGAGCTGGCTGGAGCAACGTACCGGCAAGCCGGTGCTCGGCGTGCTGCCTTACCTGCACGGGCTGCACCTGGAAGCGGAAGATGCGGTGGCGGACTCCACTCAGGCCAGTGCTGAGGCTGCCCAGGTACTCAAAGTTGTGGTGCCCGCTATGCCCCGCATCAGTAACCATACGGACTTTGACCCGCTGCGGCTGCATCCCCAGGTTGAGCTGACGTTTGTGAAGCCTGAACAGACCCCGCCACCGGCGGATCTGGTGATCCTGCCGGGCTCAAAATCGGTGCGCCGCGATCTGGACTGGTTGCGCAACCAGGGCTGGGAACCCTATCTGCAGCGGCATTTGCGGCTGGGGGGGAAAGTGCTGGGAATCTGTGGCGGTTATCAGATGCTGGGCGAGCAGCTGCATGACCCGCTGGGGCTGGAAGGCGAGGCAGGTAGCAGTGCCGGTTTTGGCTGGCTGGCGCTGGAAACCACTCTGGCCCGGGAAAAGCAGCTACGTAATGTCAGTGGCCAGCTGGCGATCGAGGGCGCTGCGGTGACCGGCTATGAAATTCACGCTGGAGTCAGCCAGGGAGCTGCGCTACAACAGCCGCTGGTACAGCTGGCGGGCCACAGTGATGGTGCCATCGGCCTGAATAACCAGGTGGCAGGCACCTACCTGCATGGCCTGTTTGAATCGACGCCTGCCTGTAATGCTCTGCTACGCTGGGCGGGGCTGACCCAGGTAAGTACACCGGATTATCAGGCCCTGCGTGAGGCGGGTATTGATCGGGTGGCCGATGCGGTCGAACAGCATATGCAGCTCGATACCCTGGCAGCCATACTGGGCTGGGAACCTTCCATGCTCAACGGGGAGAAAACAGTATGAAAGCACTGATCCTGGGCGGGGCACGATCCGGTAAGAGCCGGCTGGCAGAGCAGTGGGCCGGGCAGTGGCAGCATGGCAGTACGGAGCATGATGTGGTGTATATCGCCACCAGCGAACCGGCGGATGCCGAGTTAAATGCCCGGGTTGCCAGCCACCAGGCCCGCCGCCCGCCAGAATGGGGGCTGATTGAGGAGCCTCTGGCGCTGGCGGCAACGCTGCAGCGTGAGGCACAGCCGGGGCGCTGTTTGCTGGTCGATTGCCTGACCCTGTGGCTGACCAATCTGTTGATGCTGGAAAACGATGCCCGGCTGGAAGCTGAGCTGAACGCGCTGGTTGAATGCCTTGATACGCTGCCGGGGCGTATTTTGCTGGTCAGCAATGAAACCGGGCTGGGAGTGGTGCCGATGGGCGCATTGACCCGCCGCTACGTGGATGAAGCCGGGCTGTTGCACCAGGCGCTGGCGCAACGCTGCAATACCGTGGTGCTAACCGTGGCAGGGTTGCCACACTATCTGAAAGGGGCACAACCCGATGACTGATCGACTGGAAACTGAAAGCACCGCACGGGCCTGGTTGCAGCAGCCGGTAAAAGCGCTGGATCTGCAGGCTCGTGACGCGGCCCAACAACGTCAGCAGCAACTGACCAAGCCTGCCGGGTCGCTGGGGCAGCTGGAAGCGGTGGCCATTGAGCTGGCGGGGATGCAGGGCTGTGCTTGCCCGCAGCTGGATAACATCACTATCAGCCTGTTTGCGGCTGATCATGGCATCGCCCGTGAAGGGGTTTCGGCATTTCCGCAGGCGGTGACGGCGCAGATGATCGCCAACTTCGCCCAGGGTGGGGCGGCCATCAGCGTGGCAGCCCGTGAGCTGGGCGCGCAGCTGGAGGTGGTTAACCTGGGGACGGTGACGCCGCTGGCTGAGCTGTCTGGAGTGCGTGACCAGACGATTGCTGCGGGTACTCAGAGCTTTCTGGCAGCCCCGGCGATGACAGCTATCCAGCTGGATGCTGCACTCAACGCAGGCCGTGAAGCCGTAGTGCGGGCCCTGACAGCAGATGCACAGCTGTTTATCGGCGGCGAGATGGGGATTGGTAATACCAGCACTGCCACGGCGCTGGCCTGTGCGCAGCTGGGGCTGGCACCTGCCTTGCTGGCCGGGCCGGGTACAGGGCTGGATGAGGCGGGTGTAAATCGTAAAGTGACGGTGCTTGAGCAAGCTTTGCAGCATCACCATTCAGAATTGAATACGCCAGAGTCTATTTTGCGTTGTCTGGGTGGGTTTGAGATTGCGGCCCTCTGTGGTGCTTATCTGCATGCGGCGCAAAGGGGACTGCCAGTACTGGTAGATGGTTTTATCTGCTCGGTTGCGGCCCTGCTGGCCTGTGCAATACAGCCCGAGGTACGCAACTGGCTGCTGTTTGGCCACCGCTCAGCAGAGCCGGGGCACCAGCAGGTGCTGGCAGCCCTGGAGGCTGAGCCCCTGCTGCAGTTGTCACTGCGGCTGGGTGAAGGCAGTGGAGCTGCCGTTGCTGTGCCACTGCTGCGGATGGCCTGTACTCTGCATGCCGGGATGGCAACGTTTGCAGAAGCGGGTGTGGCTAACCGTGATGACTGATAGCCTGACATTGCAGCTGTTACGCCATGGTGAAACGACCGCTGGCAGTGCCTATATTGGCCGCAGTGACCCTGCACTGACAGAGCTGGGCTGGCAACAGATGGAGGAGGCTGTGGCTGGGGCTGCGGGCTGGCAGCGTATTATCAGCTCGCCCCGCCAGCGTTGCCTCGGGTTTGCCCGCCAGCTGGCGCAGCAGCAGGGTTGCCCGCTTTCGGTGATGGATGCGTTTGCTGAGTATGATTTCGGGGTGATGGAGGGGCTGACTGCCCAGCAGGTGCTGGACCAGTACCCGGGTGTGCTGGAGAACTTCTGGAATGATCCGGCAGGTTGTCCGCCACCGGGAGCCGAAACCCTGGCGGCGTTTGAACAGCGACTCAAAGCGGGACTGGCGCAGGTGCTGGCCGAGTCGGCGGGTTCGTCCGTGCTGATTATCTGCCATGGTGGAGTGATTCGTGCCCTGCGGTGCCTGGAGCAACAGCAATCCGTGGCTCAGCTGCTGCAGTACAGTGCCCCCCATGGCGAGCTTTACAGCCTGCAACTCACGGAGCAGCTGTTATGAGCCATCTGAAAGCGGCACTGACCGCATTGCAGTTTCTCAGCCAGATCCCGGTGCATTTCCGCAGCCCCTCCACTGAAAAAGAAGTTGGCCTGTCGTTGTGTTACTACCCACTGGTGGGGCTGCTGTTTGGTGGTCTGCTGTACGTGGCTGCATGGCTGCTGAGCGGCGCGCCGGTGCTGGTCAGCGCTGCGCTGCTGCTAATCGGCTGGGTCTGGCTCAGTGGGGCACTGCATCTGGATGGGCTGGCTGACAGTTCTGATGCCTGGCTGGGAGGCCGGGGTGACCCGCAACGCACCCTGGCGATTATGAAAGACCCCACCGCTGGGCCGGTGGCGGTTGTGGTGTTATTGCTCTTGTTGCTGCTCAAATTCAGTCTTATCCACAGTCTGCTCAGCGCAGGCCAGCTCTGGCCGCTGTTGCTTGCACCCATGGTGGGTCGGATGGCACTACCGGCCCTGCTGTTAAGCACACCCTATGTCCGTAAACAGGGGCTGGGCCGCTGGTTACTGGACTATGCGCCGCGTCGCGCGGTGTGGCTGCAGTTAAGCCTGATTGGGCTGGGTTTGCTGTTATACGCACCAGCGCTGGCACTGACAGTGTTGCCAGCGGTGGGGCTGATGCTGTGGCAATTGCGGCGCTGGATGATCTGCCGGATTGGCGGTGCCACCGGGGATACTCTGGGCGGCGCGCTGGAAATCACAGAGGTGCTGGTGCTGCTGGTGATCGTTTTGTTGCAGTTGCACATGCCACTATAGTGTAAATACGTATACTGTAAAATTACCTGGTATTGGGTTGATCCTTGGCGGGCAGCCCTCTATTCTCACTACTGATTCAATTCCGCAAAGATAAGTTCATATTTTTGCAGTGCGGTTTTCATCTATATACCGGCTACCTTTTCGCTCTGTTGTCATGCTTATGAGAGCAATCTGATCAACCAGAGGCGATGCTATGCGAAAAATTTCCGTTCGGTTAAAAGTGCTCTTGATTGCGGTAGTACCGCTACTGGTGATCACCGCTGCCCTGATGGCCATTGCCCAGGTACAGCTGGTGGATCTGGGCGAACAGGAGATCAGCCTGGCCCGTGCCGATATGATGAAGCAGAAACAGCGCGAGCTGGAAGATCATGTGGTGATGGCCTTCAGTGCTATCAAACGGGTGCACCAGGATAAAAGCCTGAGCCGTGAGCAGGCACAGCGCAAAGCCAGCCAGATCCTCACTGACCTCAGCTACGGCAATGACAACTACATATTTGCTTTCGACTATGCTGGCACCACCCTGGTACATCGACAGAACCCGACGCTACTGGGTAAGAACCTGATTGGTTTAAAAGATGTAAACGGCAAGTTGATGATCCGGGACCTGATCAGCACGGCCCGTGCCGGTGGTGGCTTTGTTAATTATGTCTGGACACTCCCTGATGGCAGTAGTGGCCCCAAGCTGAGTTACGCACGCACACTGCCAGACTGGCAGTGGGTGATTGGTAGTGGCTTTATGGTTAATGATATTGATCAGTATGTTGCACAGCTGCGCCAGGAAACCCATGCGCAGATCCAGCAGACACTGGTAGCTGTGCTGCTTGTGGGGCTGGCACTACTGCTGATTATGATGATCGCCGCCAGCTGGCTGTCCAGCCGGCTGGTGAGCCCGCTCAGCCTCACTGCTCAGGCAATGCGTAATATTGCTGAGGGGGAAGGGGATCTGACCCGCTGCCTGGAGGTGGGCAGTGAGGATGAAGTTGGCGAGGTGACCCGTGGTTTTAACCGCTTCTCAGCCAAAATCCGGGCACTGGTCACTGAGGTAAAAGACGGTATCCAGGAGCTGACCGGTGCGACCCGAGATATGCAGGGCGTGGTACAGGCGACCCATGATGAAGCGCAGAACCAGAGCATAACCACACGTCAGGTGGCAGCGTCGGTACATGAAATGGCGCTGTCGGCGCAGCAGGTTTCAGACAGTGCTCAGGCGGCGGCAAGTTCTGCGGATGCAGCAGATCACCAGGCACAACAGGGTCAGCAGCTGGTGGAAGATACCATTTCGACCATTGCTGATCTGGCCTCTGAGGTGAATACCGCGGGCGAGGCGATCGAGCGGCTGGACTGTTTTGCTGATCAGATCACCGGAGTGGTCAATGTGATCAAGGATATCGCTGATCAGACTAACCTGCTGGCGCTCAATGCCGCGATTGAAGCTGCGCGGGCGGGCGAGCAGGGCCGGGGGTTTGCGGTGGTAGCCGACGAGGTACGTTCACTGGCAACCCGGACCCAGAGCAGCACCGAGGAGATTCAGCAGATGGTTGATCAGCTGCTGACTGGTGTTGCCACGGCGGTCAGTGTGATTGACAGCAGTAAGGTACGTACCTCTGAAACGATCCAGCGTGCGCGCCAGGCGGGCAGCTCACTGACTGAAATCACCAGTGCCGTCAGCCATATCTCCAGTATGAATACCCGGATTGCTGATGCTGCCCACCAGCAGTCAGAGGTTGCTGAAGCCATTCGTCACAATGTGTTGCACATTGCTGATATTGCTCAGCGCTCTGCCCTGCAGGCTGATACCCTGGCTGGTACTACGGATGAGATGGCGCAACTGGAAAAACGGCTGAGCAATATGATTCGCCAGTTTCAGGTTTGAGCCTTTCCCTGGCGAGCACTCGATTTCTCCCCTTGCGGTGATAAGTAACCCTGGTTGCTATCACCGCTTTCTTTTCTGTGGCTGAACCTTTTTGTCACTCCTGCCGTTTTTTTTGCTCAGCAGGTACCCGGTCAGACTGCAGTCTGAAGTACTACAGTTGCAGTCAATACGGGCTGATGGTGATTGTGAAATAGACAGGTTTTCTGGGGTTAACAGAGCTTTAGCACTAAATAATAATGAAATAGATGATTATGTTATTAAACTTTGGTGCTATCTGTGTTGAGTATTCTGTCACTGTTCTTATAACCTGATCGTTCGTTCTATCGCGTTGAAATAATAACCCTGCATAAAAACTGACAATAAAAGCAGGGCAGCGCCGATGGCTTTTTCAGGCAAGAGTGTTTTAAGGGGACAGGCATGGGTGCTTTATCTGTACGGCTAAAGGTGCTGTTATTGGCCGTGGTGCCACTGGTGGTGATTACTGCCGCCATTATGCTGATAGTACAGACGCAGTTGAAAACGCTGGGTGAGCAGGAGATTGAACAGGCACGCAGCCAGATGGTAAGCGAGCGCCGTCAGGCGCTGAAAGACTACACGGATATGGCGATCAGCAGTATTGAGGGGATCTATCAGAACCGTGCACTGCCGCGGGAACAGGCGCAGAATCAGGCTAAGCAGCTACTGACCCGGCTGACCTACAACGGCAATAACTATATCTTTGTATATGACTACCAGGGAACAAACCTGGTGACCCGGCCAAAGCCGGAGCTGGCTGGAAAGAACCTGATGGGGCTGCAGGATAAGGCCGGTCGTTATCTGGTGCGTGACCTGATCAGCATTGCCCGCCAGGGTGGTGGCTATCTGGAGTACCTGTGGTCCAAACCGGACGGTAGCGGCAATGGGCCAAAACTGAGCTACGCCACTACGTTACCCGACTGGCAGTGGATGATTGGGACCGGTTTTATGATCGATGATATTGATGATCAGATGCTGGTGCTGCGGGCGGAAATGGCGGACAAGATCAGCGCTACTTTATGGAGTATTTTTGCTGTCGGGGTGGCTGTATTGCTGCTGATTGCCGGTGTTGCCAGCCTGATCAGCGGGCGGATTGTTGCACCACTAAGCTCCACTGCCCACGCCATGCGCGATATTGCCGAAGGTGAAGGGGATCTGACCCGACGGCTTGCCAGCCGTAATGCGGATGAAGTGGGTGAAGTGACGGATGGCTTTAATACGTTCGCGGAAAAAATCCATACCCTGGTCAGCGAAGTCAAAGCAGGTGTTACCGACCTGACCAGCGCGACCAGCCAGATGGAAGGGGTGGTACATAGCACCCATGAGGATGCCAACCTGCAACGGCTGGAAACCCAGCAGGTGGCGGCTGCCATTCATGAGATGGTGGCGGCGGTACAGCAGGTCGCGGGCAACGCCTCTGAGGCTGCACAGGCTGCAAGCAACGCTGATGCACGTGCCGTTGAGGGCCAGAGCCTGGTGGATGGCACCATCGATACCATTACAGACCTGGCGCAGGATGTGAATGAGGTCGGTGGTGCGATTGAGCAGCTTGATACCTACACCGATCAGATCACCGGTGTGGTTAATGTGATCAAGGATATCGCTGAGCAGACCAACCTGCTGGCATTGAATGCAGCAATCGAAGCCGCCCGTGCCGGTGAGCAGGGGCGTGGTTTCTCCGTGGTGGCGGATGAAGTGCGTACCCTGGCAACTCGCACACAGGTCAGCACCGATGAGATACAGCAGATGATCGACCGGTTACTCAGTGGTGTTGCTACTGCAGTGTCGGTTATTGAACGCAGCAAGGTAAAAGCAGGTAGCACTGTAGAGCAGGCCCAGGCGGCGGGGGAAGCGCTGGCAGAGATTACCGGTGCCGTGAATACCATCAGTGAAATGAATACGCAGATTGCCAGTGCGGCTGAGCAGCAGACTGCCATGGCTGAAGAGATCAGCAGTAGCGTACATAGCATTGCCGATATTGCGGACCGTTCTGCAGGGCAGGCGGACCAGCTGTCGGGCACAACGGGTGAGATGAGTCAGCTGGAACAGCGTCTGAACGGGCTGATTCAGCAGTTCCGGGTGTAAGCTTTCCAGCTTATCCTGTGGATGAATAACAGCGGCCTGTAAGTTTATGGCTGGCAGAAAAAACGGCCCATTGATTGCTCAACGGGCCGCCTGAAAAGAGTCTTGCCTGGTTGGTATTACGTGTTAACCGCCAAGGTACGCCTGACGTACCGCTTCGTTGGTTAACAGTGCGTCACCGCTGTCTTCCAGAACCACCCGGCCATTCTCCAGCACATAGCCGCGATCGGCGATGCGCAGTGCCTGGTTGGCGTTCTGTTCAACCAGGAAGATGGTGACACCGTCGTCACGCAGCTGCTGGATGATATCGAAGATCTGCTGGATGATGATCGGTGCCAGGCCGAGCGAGGGCTCGTCCAGCAGGATCATCCGGGGTTTGGACATCATCGCACGGCCAATGGCCAGCATCTGCTGTTCGCCACCGGACATGGTGCCCGCACGCTGGGCATAGCGCTCTTCCAGTCGAGGGAACAGTTTCAGCACCTGCTTCGCTGTTTCTTCTGCTTCAGCTTTTGGCCGGTGGTAGGCCCCCATAAAGAGGTTCTCTTCCACGGTCATACCGCTGAACACCCGGCGACCTTCTGGCACGATGGCCAGGCCTTTCTGCATGATCTGCGAGGTTGGCTGGCCGGTGATCTCTTCACCATCAAAGTGCACGGTGCCAGAGCTGGCCTGAGGGTCACCACAGAGGGTCATCATCAGGGTGGTTTTACCGGCACCGTTGGCACCGATCAGGGTCACGATCTCACCCTGTTTGACCTCCAGAGAGACATCATGCAGTGCCTGGATCGGGCCATAGTGGGTGTTGACGTTGTTAACGCGCAGCATCTTATTCTTCCCCCAGGTAGGCCTTGATTACATCCGGGTTATTCTTGATCTGATCGGCGTTACCGTCGGCCAGGGGGGTGCCCTGGGCGATAACGTAGATGTGATCAGAAATACCCATAACCAGTCCCATATCATGCTCGATCAGCAGCACGGAAATTTCGTGCTCATCACGCAGCCGTACGATCAGCTCGTCAAGCTCTTTGGTCTCATTCGGGTTCAGACCTGCTGCGGGCTCATCCAGCAACAGCAGCTCCGGCTGAGTCACCATGCATCGGGCGATCTCCAGACGACGTTGCTGGCCGTAAGACAGATTCCCCGCTTCACGGTTGGCGAACTCGAGCAGATCGACCTCTTTCAACCAGTGAGCAGCGCGGTCCATCGCTTCCTGTTCCAGCCGCTGGTAGTTACCGGTTTTGAACAGGCCGGACAGCAGATTGGTGTTGAGGTGACGGTGCTGGGCGACCAGCATGTTCTCAATCACGGTCATTTTGGAGAACAGACGGACGTGCTGGAAGGTACGGACCAGGCCCTTGCGGGAGATCTGGTAATCTTTCAGCCCGGCCACTTCGTGGCCGTTGAACATCACGCTGCCTTCGCTGGGAATATAGAACCCGGACAGACAGTTAAAAACCGTGGTTTTACCCGCCCCGTTGGGGCCGATAATGGAGACGATCTGACGGTGCTTGACCGCCAGATTGACTTTGTTAACCGCCACCAGGCCGCCGAAGCGCATGGTGAGGCCATGTACATCGAGGAGTAACTGGCTCATTGCTTCAGCTCCAGGTGGGGACGTTTCATTGGTACCAGACCTTCTGGGCGCCAGCGCATCATCAGTACCATCAGCAGGCCGAACATCAGCATGCGGTACTCAGAGAACTCACGGGCCAGTTCCGGCAGGATGGTCATCACGATCGCGGCCAGAATAACCCCGATCTGTGAACCCATGCCGCCGAGTACCACTATCGCCAGGATAATGGCGGACTCGATAAAAATGAACGACTCCGGGCTGATAAAGCCCTGACGGGCAGCGAAGAATGAACCGGCGAAGCCTGCTGTTGAGGCACCCAGGGTGAATGCAGACAGCTTGATTGCGGTACGGTTCAGACCCAGCGAGCGACAGGCGATCTCATCTTCACGCAGTGCTTCCCAGGCGCGGCCAATCGGCATACGCATCAGGCGATTGATCAGGTAGATCACGAAGATCACCAGCAGGACTGCAATCAGATAGAGGAAGATAACTTTGTAGGAGCTGGAGTAGCTGATACCAAAGAAATCATGGAACGTCTGTGCGCCTTCGGTTTTCGCCCGGCGGGTGAACTCCAGCCCGAACAGGGTTGGCTTGGCGATGCCGGAGATGCCGCTTGGGCCGCCGGTGACATTGGTCCAGTTGTTGAGCAGGATACGGATAATTTCACCGAAACCCAGCGTCACAATCGCCAGATAGTCACCGCGCAGGCGCAGTACCGGGAAGCCCAGTACAAAGCCGAACAGGGCGGCAAAACCGGCGGCCAGTGGCAGACAGATCCAGAACGACAGGCCAAAGTACATCGACAGCAGGGCGTAGGTGTAGGCACCCACGGCGTAGAACGCCACAAAGCCCAGATCCAGCAGACCCGCCAGACCGACTACGATGTTGAGGCCCAGCCCCAGCATGATGTAGATCAGCGTCAGCGTGGCCAGGTCAACCGAACCACGGGAGACCATAAACGGCCAGATGATCAGGCCCACCACCAGCGCTGCAATCAGCCATGGTTTGAGGGTGGCCATTTTCTGGCCTTTGGGCAGCAGGCCGCCGACGTTGGGTTTTGGCAGTTTGCCGAAGAGGGCGTCGACCTGATTGGAGAAAAGCTGGGAGAGGAACACCAGAGTGATGCCCAGCCCGATCCATGTCCATTGTTCTGCGGTAGCACCGCGAACAGCAAGGGTGGTGCTTTCGGTATCCAGTTTCACGCCGATCATCAGACAGGCGAGCACAAAGGTGATACCGGCGGCAAACAGCGCGCTATAGAGTTTATTATTATGCATCAGACTTTCTCCACCTCCGGTTTACCCAGCAGACCCGACGGGCGGAACAGCAGGATCAGAACCAGCAGACCAAAGGAGACGACGTCCTTGTATTCCGATGGGAAGTAGGCGGAAGTCAGGGCTTCAGTGACACCCAGAATCAGGCCACCCAGTACCGCGCCCGGGATGGAACCGATGCCGCCCAGTACCGCAGCAGTAAAGGCTTTGAGGCCCGCGATAAAGCCGACAAATGGATTCACCACACCGTAGTACAGGCCCAGTAGCAGACCGGCAACGGCAGCCAGTGCGGCACCGATGATAAAGGTCAGGGCGATGGTACGGTTGGTGTCGATGCCCAGCAGGTTGGTCATGCCCAGATCTTCAGAACAGGCGCGACAGGCGCGGCCCATACGGGATCTGGAGATAAACAGGGTGAGGGCGGTCATGGTCGCGAAAGTGGTAAACCAGATCAGCGCCTGCATGTACGAGAAGGACACCTCGAACACCGATGGATCACCAAAGGTCCAGCCGCCGGTGATCTGCGGGGGCAGAGCAACATCGCGTGAACCCTGGGCCAGAACCACGTAGTTCTGCAGGAAGATCGACATACCGATCGCGGAGATCAGTGGAATCAGACGGTTGCTGCCACGCAAAGGGCGGTAGGCAACACGTTCAACAGTCCAGCCATAGGTACTGGCCATGACAACAGCCACAATCAGCGCGACAATCAGGATGACCGGCAGGCTTACCATGCCCATGCCTAACAGACCGGCAATAACGATAAACGTTACGTAGGAGCCGATCATGTAAATTTCGCCGTGGGCGAAGTTGATCATACCGATGATGCCATAAACCATTGTGTAGCCGATGGCGATCAACGCGTAAGTGGACCCGATCGTCAGCCCGTTAATGAGCTGCTGAATAAGGTATAGAAGAGTTTCGGTCATATTTCGGGACCCGGATAGCAGAACACCTTGCTACCGGATCACGGCAGCAAGGTGTTCAGAGGTTCAGACAGGCTTACTTGACAGGGGTTTTGGAACCGTCCTGGTGCAGGGTGTATACCTGGAACGTTGATTCGTTCAGGTCACCTTTCTGGTCGTAAGAGACCTTGCCAATGGCTGTTTCAAGCGGGTTGGAGCGGATGTGCTCAGCCATCTTCTCCGGGTCAGTACCACCGGTTTTGATGATCGCATCCTGCATCAGCTCAACGGCAGCGTAAGCGGTGAATACGAATGGGCCGGTTGGGTCTTCACCCTTGGCTTTGATGTTGTTCACGCGCGCCTGGTTGACCGGGTTCTGGTCGAAGCTCTTCGGTGCTGTTGCCAGCACGCCTTCAGAAGCTTTACCGGCAATCTTCGCCAGATCGCTGTTTACGATGCCTTCAGGGCCCATAAACTGAGCATCAAAGCCTTTTTCGCGGGACTGACGCAGGATCAGGCCCAGCTCCGGGTGGTAACCACCGTAGTAAACGAAATCGACGTTAGCCTTTTTCAGTTTGGCGATCAGCGCGGAGAAGTCTTTATCACCTGCGGTTACACCTTCAAACAGCACCGCTTTGGTGCCAGCTTTGTCCAGTGTGGTTTTAACCGTAGTAGCCAGGCCTTCACCGTACTGCTGTTTATCATGGATAACAGCCAGACGGGCAGGTTTAACGCTGTTCTGAATGTGCTCAGCGGCCAGTGTGCCCTGCAGGCTGTCCAGACCGATGGTACGGAAGATCAGCTGGTGACCCTTCTCGGTGATCGACGGAGACGTAGACGCCGCCGTAATCATCAGAATGCCTTCTTCTTCGTAGATATCAGAAGCTGGCTCCGTGGAGCTGGAACACAGGTGGCCAACAACGTGCATGACGCCGTCATTGACGATCTTGTTGGCAACAGCAACAGCCTGTTTCGGGTCACAGGCGTCATCGTAGATTACGCCTTCAAGCTGCATACCATTAATACCGCCAGCTTTGTTGATATCGTCGATAGCGGCCATAACGCCGATCTTCTGCATATCACCGTACTGTGCAACCGGGCCAGTAGCTGGGCCAGCCAGACCGATTTTGAGAGTGTCTGCGTGTGCAAGAGAGGTGGTGGCCATAACAGCCAGTGCGACTGCTTTAAGCGTCGTTTTTATAGTTTTCATTCAATCTGCCCCATAGAGTGGATTCAGTCGTATTTTTTTAGTTTTGAAACCAGGATGGACTCTTTTCAGCGGTAAACACTACCGTCACATTTCTTATGAATCAATGCCCTGAGATCAATTGTTGTTCAAGCTGATTAATTAGCAAATTCTTAATCAAAGGTTGCCGGTTAATTCGTTGAATAGTTTGTAAACAATCTGTGATTTCTGTGGTCGAACTCTGTGTTGCCCCAGCTACAAATGAGTATGGCGGGCTTAGCTGGGGATGTTTATATCTGCTTGATTTTTAAGGGTAATTCATAGGCGAAAGGAGCAAGGCTGGAATGTTGCACAGCAAAGCAGCGCCTGATCAGTGATTTTCAGGGGTATGTATGACTTTAGCAGCAGAGGATTTCCTGCTCTACGCTTATCAACATCGCTAACGCACGTCGGCGTGCGGAAGGAGGCGTTATGGAGCAGCAGCGTGGAGTTTCAATACCGGGACGATTGAATCAGCAGCATTTTACCAGCCTGGTCAGTCTGTTTACGGATGTCTGTCATCGTTATGGCTCACGCCCGGCGTTCAGCAGTTTTGGCCGCTGCCTGAGTTATAGCGAGCTGGCACAGATGTCGGCGGCATTTGCCAGTTATATACAGCACTTTACCGAGCTAAAGCCGGGGGATCGAATCGCTATTCAGATGCCCAATATGGTGCAGTATCCGGTAGTGCTGTTCGGTGCGTTGCGGGCTGGGTTGGTGGTGGTGAATACCAATCCGCTCTACACCAGTGCGGAGATGCGCCATCAGTTCTGTGATGCCGGGGTAAAAGCGGTGGTGATTCATAAAAGCATGGCCCATAAGCTGGAACCGATTATTGATCAGACACGGATTCAGCATCTCTTTGTGACCCAGATTGGTGATCTGCATGGCATGTTCCGGCGGGCTGTGCTGAACGGGGCAATCAAATACCTCAAGCGGATGGAGCCTGAGTACTTGCTCCCTGGCGCTGTGGAGCTGACCGAAGTACTGCATCGAGGTCAGCCCGAGCAGCTGATGGAGCACCGGTCGCGACCGGAAGATCTGGCTGTTCTGCAATATACGGGCGGGACCACGGGTACCTCAAAAGGGGCGATGCTCAGTCATGCAAATCTGATTAGTAATCTGCTGCAGGTGTCTGAGCGGCTGAAGGGGGCTCCTGATGGCTGGCAGCAGGATGTTGTCTCCCCGTTGCCGCTCTACCATATTTACGCCTTTATTATCTCGCTGGTGGTGATGGAAGCAGGTGGCCATAGCCTGTTGATTACCAATCCACGAGATCTGGATGGGTTTACGAAAACCCTGCGTGGACGGTCGATCAGTGCCTTTATCGGCCTCAATACGCTGTTTTCCGCATTATGCAACCATGCTGGCTTCCGCCAGCTGGATTTTGATCAACTTAAACTTACCGTATCCGGCGGCATGGCATTGACTCATGGTGCGGCAGACCGCTGGCTGCAGACGACTGGCTGCCCGATTATGGAAGGCTATGGCCTGACAGAGGCATCCCCGGTGGTGGCGTTTAATCCGCCAGGTGCTGTGCAGCTGGGAACCATCGGCCTGCCTGTCAGCGACTGTGATGTGAAGCTGATTGATGAGCAGGAACAGGAGGTTATGCCTGGTGAATGTGGTGAGCTGTGTGTCAGTGGCCCTCAGGTGATGCAGGGATACTGGCGACAGCCGGGTGCAACAGCAGCCTGCTTTACCCGTGACGGTTATCTTAAAACCGGGGATATGGCACGCCGTGGCGGCGATGGCTACCTGACGATTGTCGACCGTATTAAAGACATCATTATTGTATCGGGCTTTAACGTTTATCCCAATGAACTGGAAGATCTGATCAGCACTCATCCTGATGTGCTTGAGTGTGCTGTGGTGGGGGTACCTGATCGGGAAACCGGTGAACGGGTACGGCTTTTTGTGGTGCCTGTGGATATGCCGCGCTTTGATGAAACGGCATTGCAGAGCTGGTGTCGTCAGCAGTTGGCGGCTTACAAGGTGCCGAAGGATATTCAGTGTCTGGATACCTTGCCTAAAACCCCGGTTGGAAAGGTGCTGCGTCGCGCATTGCGCCAGCCTGTTTCTGCCATGCCCCGATCAGGCGACAACCCTGGCGTCGAACAGCAGGCATAACGTTCACTCGCCAGTTTTATAACCCGGACTGTACACGGCCCTGTGTGAATGCCGGACTGAATAAGAGGAAGAGTGATATGAGACGACTGAGCTGGATTGCAGCGGCGCTGGGGGTCTGTGTGCTGGCGGGCTGCGGCGAAACCACGCCAACCAAAAAACAGTCACTGACCGCGAAGGCAACACCAGAGCAGTCTGCCCGGCTGATCTATAGCTCGCATCCCTGGACGGATGCTATTTCTGTATGGCATCGGCCCGACCTGACAACTACAGAGCTGAAAGGCTATCGGGGTTTTATGATGGAGCCGGTCGTGATGGCCCCGGAGGGGCAGATGAGCAACCCGCGGGTGCGGGCGGTGAAGGCTGATATTATCCAGACCCGCTTCCCGGCTATGATGGCCAGTGCGATGCATCCGCGCTACGAGTTGGTGTGGGAGAAGGGAGAGCGTCAGATGAAAATGCAGGTAGTTTTACTGGCCGCAGCGAAGAAGCCACAGCCTGGCGATGTACTGAAATATCTGCCCGTAACGCTCGACCTCAATGCTCAGGATAAAGCAGGGAAACCGCTGGTTAAGCGCATTACTGTTGCTGCTGCCGGGTTGCGTATTGATCTGATGGATGCACAGACCAATGCACCGCTGTTGTCGATGCTTGATACTCTGGAAGAAGTGAAAGCCGCCTGGCGTCAGGAACCCGGTGCACCTTTGATCGACCTTGAGCAGCTGGTACGGCACTGGGCTGTGAAAGTCCGTTTTAACCTGGACTCATTACAGGAGCCAGAAAACCAGCGGCTGGGAAGTGCTGGCTGACTGAAAGCTGCCTGACAAAAGCCGCTGTCGGATTTACCTGATCGCGGCTTCTGTCAGATGGGCTTGTGTTCCTTTTCAGGTGGGTTGTGCGGTGTGGGCTTTAAGCGCCATTTCCAGCCGCTCGATCAACTGGCTGAAAGATTCGTGGTGCTGATGTGTTACCGTGACCGCCTGCGCTTTTAGTTCGGCGTTATCACTGAACTGATGTTGTTCCAGTCGCCGTAGCAGCCCTTCCAGCAGAGGGCTGGCACGCTGCTCCCCCTGCTCGGGCAGAAGTATCAGAAACTTGCTGCCGTCCCAGCGGCCAAGCTGAGCATTTGTTGGCAGGTTTTCACGTATCAGCTGGCAGGCTTCGCTGATCACCAGATCACCAATGGTATGGCCGTGCTGGAGGTTGATCTGCCGTAGCAGGGTCAGGTCCAGCAGAATCAGTGAAAGCTGTACGCCGCCATGGATGCAGTGGTTAAGCTGGTGCTGCAGATCGCTGCTCAGTTTTAACCGGTTGCGTGCTCCGGTCAGTGGGTCGCGCTGAGTCAGTCGTTCGAGCCTTGCATTGCGATCGCTGAGCCGGTTATTAAGCTGGCCGAGCTGGTTGCGTGTTTGCGAAATTCGGTGGCTGCGGTAGTACAGCAGACCAATCGCCAGAATGGCCAATGCGCCAAGCTGGTACAGCAGGGTGTAATTGGGTGCTTGCTGTAGTTTTACGGTATACCAGCGTTGCAGAATACTATTAGTGGCGCTGGCGGGTAACTGGCTGACAATCGTTTCAAGCTGTTCAGTCAGTGCTGGGTCGTCTTTGCGCACGCCCACGCGAAGCTGGTGGCTGAAACCGGTGTCGCCAGCAATTTTCAGGTTGCCCAGTCCCTGTTCCTGGATCAGCCGGGTTGCTGTCAGCAGCGAGGCAACGGTTGCATCAAGCTTGCCGGAGGCAACCTGACGGAAAGCATCCCGGACTGAGTGGGCGTATACCCGCTGGACTGCCGGGTGATCCCGGATCAATATCTCGTCATAGATATAACCACTGACGATCCCCAGCTGTTTGCCATGCAGTGCTGCAAAGCCATCCAGGTAGTCGGCATCGCTGCGGGCGATAATTACAACGGCTGATTCAAGGTAAGGGCTGGTGAAATTTAGAAATTTCTGTCGTTCCGGGCTGCTGTTTATGGCGGGAACCAGGTCACATTTACCGGCCCGGGCCAGTTCTATTGTTTCTGCCCAGCTGTGGGTTGGGATCAGTTTCAGCGGGTGTGAGAGCTGCTGGCCGATCAGTTGCAGAAAGTCGGCAACAATCCCTTCGTGCTGGCCTGCTTTGTTGATCTGCTCGAATGGCATCCAGCCTGGGTCCACACAGTAACTCAGTTGGCGGTATTGCTGGGTCAGGCGTGTTGCGCTGTGGTCTGTGGGTGTTACCAGCTCAGGTGTTGCCATGGCCAGCGGTGCCAGCAGGAGCAAAATCGCCGCTTTCAGGCTTGCCTTCAGGTTGAACAGTGGAGGTAAGGTCATGCAACACTCGCTCTACAATCTGACTACGCGTATCTCCTAAATTTAGCAGCCTGTCGGCTTTTGTCGATCGTAACCGGAAGTGAGCGGATATCGCCGCGGGTGTTCAGGTATAAATTGTGCCGCTTGCTGAATGGCTTATGAATTCTGCGAGACGTTCTATCCGGCAACTCGAACTGCTGGCAGAGGTCTAAGAGGTGTCTGATATAGCTGAACGAGGTGATTTGTGAAAGCTGTTCTGGCTGTGCTCATACTTATGTTCGGTGTCGGTGGGATCACACCTGTCATGGCGTCCTCCTATTATAGCTCTGCAGACGTTATCTCTACCCATTACGCAACTGATGGCTGGGGTTTGCAGGCAGGCTATAAGGTGCATCGTACCCATGGTCATCATGGTTACCGTGCTCGCCATGGCCGCTATTACCGTTACGGAGGACGCTATTACCGTAGCCGGAACTATTACCCGGCGGGGTTTTATGGTGGTTACCGTGGCCGGTACTGCCGTTAGCAGCCGAACGTCGATAATTTGACCAAACTGTAACAGTCTACGCTGAGGCCCGCAGTCTGTGGGCTTCAGCCGATATCCATGTAGCTGGTATGGGTTGTCCCAAGGGTTATCCACAGAATATGTGCATAACACTTTGGTATATATCCGTGTCTGGGTGTTTATGCTTGCTGATGCATGGGTTGTCAACCACTGGGATGCAGGCTGATAGAGGGTGAGCCGGATGCTTATGGCGACGAGGCTTTCTACTTTGGTTTGATTAAGGGTATTTATTCGTTTTACCTTGCGCCTGATCAATAGTGAATTTTTTGTTTATGTCCCAACCTGTCCGTTTGGGAAAAGCGAACTGACGTTCTGTCACCTTTGTTTACATGTGCGGTTCATGATTCAGCACTCCTCTGCTGGTTTTACGGAAGCAAAGCTTAAAATAAAAATAGTGGGTCTATTTAAATAGGCCACGATCATGCATTTAAGGGGGCATGATGAGCGAGTCTCGTAGTCTGTATAATATTATTGAGCAGACGCTATTTTTTACGCTAACACGAAAAATTATTGCCAATGTCGCTGCGCTCATACTGCCGCAAGCTGTTTTATTGGTCTTTACGTCGTTTGTATTGTCCGGAATAAAGCAGGATCTTGAAAAAATAACACACAGTTTGCCTGAGATTAGTGCCTTTCATGCCGGGCTGGATGCACTCTGGCTGGCTCAACTGGTTGCACTGCTGGTGGTTATCCTGATGGGGGTTGGTGTGGTTATCGGGATGCGGTTTCTATTTTTGCGTCCGATACAGGGAATGACTCGGGTGCTCGGCAATGATGAAGGAAGGCCAGGGGATTTATCTGCCACCTTACCTGTGTTTACGGTAGATGAGATCTCGGGGATGGCCAAGAGTTATAATGGCTTTACTGATCAGCTGCGGCAGATGATTGTTGAAACACGGCAGCGCAGTGTGCAGGTTGGGGTGGAAGCTGCGCATCTGCAAAGAGCTTTGACCAATGTTCATCGGTCAGCGGTGAGTCAGCAGAGTCAGGCGGAGAAAGTGTTTAGTGCCAGTAGCGAGGCAGTGCAGGCGATTCGCCAGATATCTGAGAGTACTCAGGTGATTACCGAGCAGAATAGTGAGCAGCTGGAAGGAGTGCGTGCCTCCCATGATGAGCTTGGCGAGGTGTGTGAGCAGGTGCGCCTGATCTGTGAGCAGGCGAGTATTTTTCAGAGTTCTGTGATGCAGTTGAGTAATAACTCCACACGTATTACTCAGGTTTTGCAGATGGTACAGGAGTTCTCCGAGCAGACGAATCTGCTGGCACTGAATGCAGCGATTGAGGCAGCCCGTGCGGGAGAGGCCGGACGCGGTTTTGCGGTGGTGGCTGATGAGGTGCGCGGTCTTGCATCCAAGGTGAGCGAAGCCACTCAGACTATCAATAGAAATATTGGTGAAATGTCGCAGCTGGTTGAAGCGACCCGTGACAGTGCCGGGTTGATCCTGGACTATGCTCAGCGGACTGAAACAGTAATCAGCGGTACTCATGGTCAGTTCTCGGCGCTGACCGGCGAGCTGGAGGGGGTGAATGATCGCCTGTCAGGAATAAGTGCCTCGTTGGCGCAGTTGTCTGGCAGTAATAATGAGTCCCATGAGCATGTGGAAGTTATTACCCGTCAGGCGCAGTCTATTCGCTCCGAAATGGATCAGGCGCAGCAGGTGTTTGTCCACCTCGGTCATGCAACCGAAGAGTCGCAGGAGCTGTTATCGCACTTTGTGGTGGGAATGGGTGGCTTTGAGCATATGCTGCAATGCGGCCAGAGTTGTGCGGCTGAGGTGGTGGTGCAGATGGAAACGCTGGCCAGCCAGGGGCTAAACCTGTTTGATTGCCATTACCGCTGCAGTAATCCGGGGCATAAGTTTGAAAAATATACCACCAGTTATGTGGAGCCGTTTGAGCGTTTGCTGCAACCGCTATATGACCAGTTTGTAACTCGTCAGCCTGAGCTTATTTATGCCATTGCTGTGGATAAAAAGGGCTATGCGCCAGCACATCATAAGAAGGCTTCTCTGCCTCTGAGTGGCAATGACGAGCAGGATTTTCGTTTCAGCCGTCATCAGCGTTTTTTCTTCGATAGCCGGGCAGAGCAGAGGCGGGCTGAGAATGAGCTACCTTTCCTGTTGCAGACGTTTGTGCGTGATACCGGGGAGGTGCTGATTGATCTGTCGATTCCGCTTTATCTGAATGGGCGACACTGGGGG
>Ga0193958_1000279_pt1 | contig 20639 bp, 19 predicted proteins | sample FB_1_MG_FD_140320 | JGI IMG/M metagenome (GOLD analysis project Ga0193958, IMG submission 140320) | Microbial mat bacterial communities from the Broadkill River, Lewes, Delaware, United States - FB_1_MG | ecosystem: Environmental > Aquatic > Freshwater > River > Microbial mats | place: USA...
AACGAGATGGCATTCTGGTAGCATTTTGTCACGGCGGTAATTCCATTGGTGATTGTCTCGACAACAGGAACCATAAGGGATACCGCCGTTCTTGTATCTACCTTCGTGAAATATCCGGGTTAGGCTTATCAAACAGTCCGTGCAAACTGGGAAAAATGTGTTCCGGACGGTTCTACAAACTAAACGCTGAGAAAACAGAGATCAAATCCGTTAATAAATCGTACTTGCTCTATCGCGATGCCTGCGCGGTGTCTCTGGTTATTGGATTGGCTTTCTGCGTGTTAACGCAGTTACGTCATCTCTAAAAAAAATATGAGCAGCCGGTTACGCCTCCTAACAAGCGACTGTGGTGTCAACCCTTAAAAAATCACTCATGACACCACGGTTTTTGGTCTCTGACCATCGCATTTAATATCACCAAAAATTTACGCATACAGGCCGTGATCGCTACCTTTTTATGTTTGCCTTGAGCGACCAGGCGCTCATAAAACGATTTAATCACGGGGTTGCACTGAAGAGCACTTAGAGTTGCCATATATAAGACCGTTCTGACACTGGCTCTTCCTCCCTGTATCCGTCTCTTGCCTCGTAGTTTGCCGCTGTCTCTATTCATTGGAGCGACACCAGCCAACGAGCTAATTTGTTTGTTGTTCAATGATCCCAGCTCGGGCATTTCGCCAAGCAGAGTGCAAATCAAGGTTTTGCCAACACCTGGAACACTGTTCAGAAGCTCGTATTGAGTGACCCACTCAGTCTGCTCTGAAATACGACACAAGAGGCTGTTTTCGATATTCAGCAGCTCGTCATTCAGAACATCAATCACTGCTTGATGAGAGGCCTCCAACGTTTTTCCCATGATCTTCTGGCGGTTCTTTTCCTGGGTTCGCATTTGGATTAACTGTCTTCGACGCGCCAGCAGGTTTCTGATTTCAATCAGGTTTTTGCTCTTTTGTGGCGTCACTCTGGGCTTCAGGGTCGCTTTTTCTTGTGCTTTGCGGGCTTTTTCTTGTTGCTGTTTTTCTTATGGGAGCCTCAACCAGAGTAGCATCGACAATTTGGCCTCCTTGAGGCCTATAACCGTGCGCTTCGATTTGTGAAAGAAGGTGGTCGAACAGCTCATCGGTCAGATTCTTTTGGACCAGCAGCTCTTCATATTTCCAGACGGTGTTGGCATCGGGCACTGGGTCTTCAAGGGACAACTCCAGGAATCGACGGAAAGACAAACGATCCAGTACCTGGTACTCAACCTGCTTGAGCGACAGGTTGTAGTAGTGGCGCAGAAAAATCATTTTGAACATCAGCAGTGTGTCGGTTCGAGGCCGACCTTTATTGGATGTGGGTGGCATACGAATCTTGCTGAGGGTAGGCCGGAAGGCGACCCAGTCAACGAGTTCATCGATTTTAGCCAGTGGATCGTTGTGTTGATCCAGGCGGTCATTCAGATTGTCGAAATCAAAGAAACTGGGTGCATGTACCAATCTTCTGAACGGATGTGTTGATAACCTGGTGAGAGTCTATCAGACGGCGATTAAATAGATGCTCCCTACAGGAAAATCCATTTGGATATTCGTGATCATGGTGAACTTTGCGGGGTTAATCGTGTGCATAGATTAATGAAGCAAGAAGGATTAAAAGCTCAGGTTGGTTACCGAAAACCGCGGCATAAGGCTGAAGAAAGCCATGTTGTTACTGCTAACACGCTGAGCCGACAGTTTAACCCTGATAAACCAGATCACTTCTGGGTAACGGATATTACTTATATTCAAACTCACGAAGGCTGGCTCTACTTAGCGGCAGTCATGGATTTATTTTCACGGCGTATCATTGGCTGGGCAATGGGGCCAATAATGACGAAGGAACTGGTACTGGATGCATTACTTATGGCGGTATGGCGTCGTAATCCAAAACAGGAAGTACTGATCCACTCAGATCAGGGGAGCCAATACACCAACCATGACTGGAATGATTTTTTGAAGGAGCACAATTTAAAAGGCAGCATGAGTCGAAGGGGAAACTGCCACGATAACGCTGTTGCTGAGAGTTTTTCCAATTACTGAAGCGTGAGCGGTTAAAAAAGAAAATTTATCCAAGCCGCGAAGCCGCAAGGATAGATTTATTTGATTATATCGAGATGTTTTACAATACGAGCCGTCGTCATGGTTCCAATGGATTGCTGTCACCAGTAAATTACAAACAGCAATATTTTATGAAGCAGAATAGTGTCTAGTGAACTGGTAGCGATTCATAATAATTGACCTCGTTCAATAGACGACATCAAACATTACACACTCGTAATGTTTACGTCACACAAGCGACAGGTTCATCACACTACGATAATTATTAGAGCCAAGTTTCATTTCCGGCTTGACTTGAGAGTAACTCACAGGTGTTTAAACCAAACATAGATACCTTCGGTGAAGATGTTGAACGTAAATATTAGAGAGGGAAAGAGAGTCATGCAGGAATCAGTTTTTCCAGCTGGTGAACAGCAAGCAACCGCTACAGAAGGTATGCGGATGGTTGTACCGGGTATGGGGAGCAATCATTGTTCAGGTCTTGTAACTGCCTCAATCGAAAGACTCCCCGGCATATCAGATATTCAAACCAATATTGCCAATCACCAGGTGGATGTTTCATTTAACCCATCTCAGGTAAGTTTGGAAAAAATTCGGATTGCAGTTGAAAATGCAGGGTACGACGTTGCCTCTGCACAGCTATCACCGGGCAATAATGTCAAAAGTGTAACTATTACCGTTCCGGGAATGGGCAGTAGCCACTGCGCTGGTCTTGTGCGCATGTCCCTTGAGCGCTTGTCAGGCATCGCCCGAATAGAAACTAATATTGCCGCCCACCAGGTTAGCGTCAGCTTCGACCCACAAAAGTTAAATACTACGACCTTAAAAGAAACTGTAGAAAATGCGGGATATGACGTAGCAAGTGTAGAAAGTTCAGAAAGTGATTCCCATAAAGTTACTGAAGAAGCAGAAGAGCAATATTTAGATCAGGCCAGGAAAAACCTTTGGTTCTCGGCGATACCAACAACACTGATTATGTTGTTAATGATCCCTCAGATGTTCTGGCAACCCATTCCGGGCTATCTTGTGATTGTTGCCTTATTGGCATTCCCTGTCGTCTTTTTAAAAGGTGGACTCTCTACTCACCGGTCCGCATGGCGCTCGTTAAAAAATCGTACCGCCAATATGGATGTATTGATTTCATTGGGAAGCCTGCCTCCTTACCTGATCGGTTTAATTGGGTTTGTCTACCCAATGACTTCATTTATTGAAATGGCTTCTACCATCATGACCTTCCATATGCTCGGTCGCTATCTGGAAACTCGAGCGAAAGGAAAGGCATCACAAGCAATTAAAAAATTGATTAAGTTGGGAGCCAAAACGGCAATCGTTTTACGTGACAGCAACGAAGTTGAAGTGCCAGTTGAAGATTTACAGATCGGAGACGTCATGATCATCAAACCTGGCGGCAAAGTTCCCACGGATGGCGAAATTATTGAGGGTCACAGTCATCTGGATGAATCAATTGCAACTGGAGAATCTGTACCGGTTGAAAAAGGTCCGGGAGATTCCGTAATTGGCGCAACAATTAACAAGGAAGGCTTATTAAAAGTCAGAGCGACTAAGATTGGTGCCGATACCTTTCTATCCCAGGTTATTAAATTGGTTGAGCAGGCTCAGGGATCAAAAGTTCCTATTCAGGAATTCGCTGACAGAGTTACCGCAACCTTTGTTCCTGCGGTGATAGGCATTTCATTACTCAGCTTCTTATCCTGGCTAATTTTTGCCGATACCCTGCGCCCTGTATTAGATTGGGGAGGCAGTTTCCTGCCCTGGGTTGATCCAACTTTAACACCTCTGATTGCAGCAATTCTTGCCGCTGTTGCAGTACTCGTCATTGCATGCCCCTGCGCATTAGGTTTAGCAACACCAACTGCAATTATGGTTGGTTCCGGTATGGGAGCTGAACGAGGGGTATTAATCCGCTCAGGGGAAGCCATTCAAACCTTAAAAGACATCAAGGTAGTTGTATTGGATAAAACCGGCACAATCACAGCAGGTAAACCCTCATTAACAGATGTGCTCCCCGTTTCAGGTTTTACCGCCGATGAACTATTAGCAGCAACCGCTGCTGTAGAAGCTGGATCGGAACATCCTTTAGCCCAGGCAATTGTCCAAGGAGCCAAAGATAAGAACCTGTCTGTCCCAACCTTAAACAACTTCCAGTCTATCACCGCCCGGGGAGTAGAAGGAGAAGTTAATGGCAAGTTGGTGCACGTAGGAAGCCGCCGTCTTCTTGCTGAGCAAGGAGTAGAACTGAATGACCTGGACAAGATACTGGAGCCACTCGAGGTACAAGGAAAAACAGCCATGTTAGTGGCAATAGACAGACAAGCAGCGGGAGTTGTCGCTGTCGCAGACACAATCAAAGAGGACTCTAAATCCGCCATCAAGGCCATGCACGATTTGAATATCCACGTGGTAATGGTAACGGGAGATAATGAAAGAACCGCTAAATTTGTCGCCGAACAGGTAGGTATTGATGAAGTTCTGGCTAACGTATTGCCTGAAGGAAAAGTGGATTCGGTTAAACAACTACAAGCCAAATACGGTAATAGCGTAGCAATGGTAGGAGACGGCATCAATGATGCGCCTGCATTGAAACAAGCTAATGTCGGCATCGCTATTGGTGCAGGTGCGGATGTTGCGATCGAGGCCGCAGAAGTGACCTTGGTTCAGGGACAACTAACCAAACTCGTGGAAGCAATTTTACTCTCTAAGGCGACCTTTAGAAAAATTGTTGAGAACCTTTTTTGGGCATGGTTTTACAACTTAGCTGCGATCCCGGTAGCAGCTCTGGGGCTACTGCATCCTATGATTGGTGTTATCGCCATGACAGTTAGCTCGTTATCAGTTATCGGAAACTCCATTCTTCTGAAACGCGCCAAGATCACCGTTAAATAGCCGGAGGTAACCATGAGCCAGCATTCACCATCATTTTGGTTTACAGCAAAAGGGTTAACTGCACTTGGAATTATTGGTGCAGCAAGCTACTTCCTGCTAATGGAGCACAGGGAACATTTATTCGAGTTTCTTCCATACCTCATTCTCCTGCTGTGCCCGTTTATGCATATTTTTATGCATAGCGGCCACGGCAATTCGGAACATGATCACCATGGAAATGATTCGCAACAAAATGACTACCAACGCGGTTTAGAAGATGGACGCAGAGAGCTTGGCCATCAACCCAAACACTAATATAATTTAAACAGAGGATTGGCTATGCATGGTGATTCTGCCTATGGGCTCTGGACATTAGTATTCCTGAACTCAGTGATCTTTATATTTTTTGCGTTCAGCTTTACCAAGCCTAAAACCCGGATGGACTGGCGAAGCTTTGGGGCATTCTCGGCATTTATCGTTGCACTTTTTACAGAAATGTATGGGTTTCCATTAACCATTTACTTTTTGTCAGGATGGCTGGCCGAAACATATCCCGGCATTGATTTTCTATCTCACGAGAATGGCCATTTGTTACACACGTTACTGGGATTTGAAGGCGACCCGCATTTCGACCCGCTACATATTGCCAGTAATATCTTAATCGTGCTTGGCTTCTTTCTTCTGGCTTCAGCCTGGAATGTATTACACAAAGCACAACAAGCACACACTTTAGCGACAACAGGTTGGTACGCTCGTTGTCGCCATCCACAATATATTGCATTCATCCTGATAATGCTGGGTTTCCTATTACAATGGCCAACGCTACCGACCCTGGTGTTTTTCCCGATACTAGTGGTGGTTTATATACGGCTGGCCAAGCATGAAGAACAATTAGCATTAGAAGAATTTGGCGATCTCTATCATCGATATCGTGAAAAAACTCCAGGCTGGATCCCGAAGTTAGAAACTGATCAGTCGGCCACTACTTCATAAAAACGATTACTAATATTAACGATTATCCATCGTTATTTAACTAATAACATATAATTAACAATTAAACAAACAGGATTTTATTATGAAAGAAGAACACCGATTAGGAGTCTCAGAAGTAAATCTGGTTGTCAGACATTTAAAGCTAGACTTAAATCCCTCATCCGATATCGAAGAAGCAATTAAAGAGATTGATCAGATCTACGGTCTGGATTCTGTCTCATTCGACGAAAAATCTTCAGTGATTAATTTGGCCTACGATGCCTCCAGAATAAACCTGGATGGCATAGAAGATGTAATCACTAAGCATGGTATAGAAATAAGCCATGACTGGTGGACTAACTTCAAAGAAGGTTATTACACGTTCGTCGACCAAAACGTAAAGGATAATGCAAAACATGAGCCCTGGAGCTGCCATCAGCGACCAAGGATTACACGCAGATAGCGGTATTCATTTGAATGGTATCTATTGAGATAGATCGATTTAACCAATATGCGTTAAAAGTGAGATTTAATATATCACTACAGTCTATTCTGGGAGAAGAAAAATGAAATTACATTCAACAAAATTTGCGCTCGCTTGCGCGAGTAGTGCAGCTGTATTTTGGCTGCTTTGCTCACTGTTCGTACTTATCATGCCAGGCATGATGCTTTCAATGTCTGGTGATATGCTCCATATGAACTTTGAGGGTATGGGTTGGCATATGTCTTTCTTCAGCACTCTTATAGGAGGGCTGTTTTGGGCAATTGCTGCTGGAATATTTGGCTGGCTGCTAGCCAGAATTTATAACCGACTACTGTGATTATTTGTAGTAAATCAGGCATGAACTAACACACGTTATGCGTCAAGAACCAAAGTTATTAACTCGGCATGAATATTTCTCATAACTTGTACATAATTCCAGCATGAATAATGACATAAAATCTCTGAAATCCCAGCACGAAGCCTTCAAGCGCAAGCTGGCTATCAAGCTCCTGAGCGAAGGACTGACGCAATCCAAAGTGGCAGACGTGTTTGATGTCACTCGGGAAACCATTAATCGCTGGTCTCGCCAATATGAGCAGCATGGTGATGCTGCACTCACCTCATTACCCCGTGGTCGTTCCGAGGGAGAAAAGCGACATTTAGGGCCTGAGGAAGAGGCCGATCTCATCCAGAAAATGACGGACTACCATCCTGACACAGCGGGCCCATGCGGGATAGGTGCGTCTGGCCGACGTAATTTGGGCTGAAAATAGTCCAAAGAGCCACAAAATCGATCGAAAATACGTCGAATAGAGCAGAATTAGGATATTCAGCAGTAAATTGATGCGAAACATTTGCTACGACGCTGACTTCAAGCGACTAAATAGATCTTCCCACTACGCTCGCAGGGTTCGAAAGAGCCAGCCTCCGGCGAGTGCGTACAAGCAGTAGAAAATATTAAGTTAATGGCATTGAGTTGTTACCCCCGCTTCTCTATATATGGTTTCGGAAAAGTCATAACAAATGAAGTTAAGCCATTTTCAGAAGTTGCATTAATAGAGCCGCCATGAGCCACAACAATCGCCCTGACTATTGATAGGCCAAGGCCTGCTCCCTCGGTTCCTTTTTGACGTGATGGATCGATGCGATAGAATCTGTCAAAAAGTTTCGGAAGATATTCTGCAGGTATATCAGAGCCAGGGTTCTCTACTGCTAAATGTATGGAGTCCAATGTTTCCCAGGATTTAATAGCAATTTTGTTTCCTGGCTCTGTGTATCGTATTGCATTTGAGATCAGGTTTGAAAGCGTACGTTGTAGCATAGCCCGATCAAACTCCAGAGAAGGGGCATCAAATTGAAATGATAATGTTATTTTATTTTCTTCCAGAAGCGCTTCGAAGAAATCTTTTATTGTGCTGACTTCTTGATGCAAGTTAATCTGAGATTTTTCTAATGTAATAAGTCCGTTATCACTTTTTGATATCCAAAGCATTTCATTGATCATTTTTGCGAGCTTTTCCATCTCCTCGAGATTAGAGTAGAGCAGTTCTTTATACTCTTCTAGGTCTCGGGATTTTCCTAATCCAACTTGAGTCTGAGTAATTATGTTAGCTAAAGGTGTTCTTAATTCGTGAGCGATATCTGATGAAAAGTTGGTTAACTTTTCGAAGCTTTCTTTTAGACGACTTGTCATTAAGTTAAATGATTTAACTAACCCTACCAGTTCTTCAGGAACGTCATCAGTATTCATGTAGACATCTAACTTGTCAGAGTTAACTTTCTGCATGGCATCGCCTAACGTTCTAAGTGGTTCCAGGCCTTGGTGAACGCCAAGCCATCCAGCTAAAAAAGTTAATACGCCAGCTAACGCCATTACTATCCACAATGTATAACTAAACCCGTCTAAAAAATGAATATGAAATCCCATGTCTATAGCGGCAGCGACCCTATACTGTTTACCCTTATCAGAGAAGCTGGTGGTTATTCCTCTATAAACGTGCCCGTCTTTTTCCCACTGTTCCAGATGAGCTATTTGGATGGTTTCTTTAGCATTAGTAGCAAAAACCTGCTCTTTTGATCTTAAAGCTTCTGGCCCGTATAAAAGGTCTTTGTTTTCATTCCATATTTGAAAATATACTCCGTGGTGGCCAGTTATTGCATTATCCAGTTTTGCTTGTGAAGATTCCTTGCTTTCGATTTTCGTAAAAGACTTTATGACCGCTTTGGTAATAACTTCAAGTTCTTCCGCATCCTGTTGCTTAAAGTGGTGGGATACAGCACTTTTTATAGAAATCCCTATAATGAGCAAACTGATGGTCGTTGACAGTGCAACAAACAGCATAACCCTGTTTGTAAGGGAAAATGAGGGACTGAAAACAGGAAACTTAGGAATTTTCATCATTTTCTAACTCTAATTTATATCCCATTCCACGAATGGTATGAATTAACTTTGTGGGAAAGTCATCATCTACTTTGGCTCGTAAACGCCTGATAGCAACATCAATGACATTTGTATCTGAATCGAAGTTCATATCCCAGACTTGTGAGGCAATTAAAGACCTGGGAAGTACTTCGCCTTCTCTCCTGGCAAGTAATTCTAATAAACAAAACTCCTTGTTACTCAGGCTGATTTTCTTTCCTCCCCTATGTACGCGCCTGCGCGGTATGTCTATTGTCAGGTCTGCTATGGAAAGTTTATCGTCTGCCAGTTGAAGCGAGTTTCTGCGAAGTAGTGTTCGAACCCGGGCTAAAAGTTCGGTAAAAGCGAAGGGCTTTATTAAATAGTCGTCTGCTCCGAGCTCTAAACCTTTCACCCGATCTTCGACACTATCCCGAGCCGTCAGAAATAACACAGGGGTATTTTTTCCTGCTTCACGAATAGACTGCAGGATTCGCCAACCATCAATATCTGGCAACATTACATCAAGAATTAACAGATCAAAATCTTCTGTCATGGCTAGGTGATGAGCATCTAACCCGTTACGAACCAGCATTACCATAAACCCAGATTCTGATAGGCCGGTTTTTAAATAATCCCCGGTTTTTATTTCGTCTTCGACAACCAATAAGCGCATCTAACCACTCCTTTTTACAAGCCCCACTATATAAAGTCCAGGGATCATCAAGATTACCTCCTCATTACATTTTTGTAATGTGGGCGTAACCTCTCTGACAGCACCTCTTATTCATTATAAAGGAAAGACTACAACGCTCCTTTAACATGCGCTAGGAGGCTAGCTTTGATAAGCACTGATACAAAGGCACTTTCGCCTACCCATCTCAACCGCCGTAAGTTTGTCCAGGGGATTGCTGCAGGCGGATTGTTAGCTGCTCTTCCTTCCTGGGTTCATGCGGGCAGTAAAGCATCAGCTTCTTCTGATTCAATCCCGGTTCTTAGAGGTCGTGAGATTGATCTTGTTGTTGCTGAGATGCCAGTGAACTTTACTGGTGCCGTTCGTATGGCGACAACGATCAATGGCTCTGTTCCCGCGCCAACTCTGCGTTTACGTGAGGGGGATGAAGTAACAATTCGTGTGACTAACAAGCTGTCCGTTCCAACATCGATCCACTGGCATGGCATTTTATTGCCCTATGAGATGGATGGTGTGCCGGGTATCAGCTTTAAAGGGATCGCGCCAGGGGAAACCTTTGTCTATCGATTCAAGCTACGCCAAAGCGGCACCTACTGGTATCACAGTCATTCTGGCTTTCAGGAAATGACGGGTATGTATGGTGCATTGATTGTTGAGCCGCGTACTGGAGAAAAACATCAATCAGACCAGGACCATGTAATTCAGCTGTCTGACTGGACAGACGAAGATCCGATGAGTGTTTTCAGTAAATTGAAAGTAGAAAGCGATGTATACAACTTAAGCCAGTCTACTTTTTTCGACTTTACTCGTGATGTTTCGGATATGGGGCTGCAATCGGCTCTGGAAAAACGTCAGATGTGGAACCGGATGCGTATGAATCCAACCGATCTTGCCGATTTATCCGCTGCCACCATGACCTATCTGATGAATGGCACGACACCGGCAGGTAACTGGACGGGGCTGTTTAAGCCTGGTGAACGTGTACGTCTTCGCTTTATCAATGCTGCCAGTAACAGCTTTTATGATGTGCGCATTCCGGGGCTCAGGATGACAGTTATCCAGGCAGATGGTCAGGATGTGGAGACGGTCACTGTCGATGAATTCCGTTTTGGCCCAGGGGAAACCTATGATGTGATGGTCGAACCACGGGGTGAGGCTTATACGCTCTTCGCACAAAGCATGGATCGCAGCGGTTACGCATTTGGTACCTTGGCGACTCGTCAGGGATTATCTGCCCCAGTGCCGTCAGTTGACCCCGTCGAGTGGCTGACTATGGCCGACATGATGGGTTCTATGAACCACAAAAGCATGAGTGGTATGGCCATGGATGCTAATGGTGATAGCCACTCAGGTATGCACGGTGGCATGGCCATGAATCATAGTCAGCACAGTTCTCAGGATACGCAGGAAATTAAGCACGATCTCAGCAAGCCATCAGGTACAGTCCAACACGCACGTACAGAGTACGGTGCATCTGTGGATATGCGAGTCGACACCCCCAGCACGAAACTGAATGACCCTGGTATTGGCCTTCGGGATTTAAGTAAGAAAGGGCTAAGGCCACTCGGCCACCGCGTGCTAACCTTGGCAGATTTGAAATCAATTGACGGTGTTATTGATGATTATCGAACCCCGGTAAGGGAGTTAGAGCTCCATCTTACCGGCAATATGGAACGTTACAGCTGGTCATTTGACGGACTCGAGTTCGGCAAAAGCACACCAGTATCTTTACGCCAGAATGAGCGCGTCAGAATCATCCTGCAAAACGATACGATGATGACTCACCCGATGCATTTACACGGTATGTGGAGTGAGCTGGAAACGGATCAGGGCGAACTCCGTGTGCGCCGCCACACAATACCAGTACAGCCTGCACAGCGTATCAGTTTCCTTACAACACCTCATGATTTGGGGCGTTGGGCCTGGCATTGTCACTTATTGTTTCATATGGACGCAGGCATGTTTCGTGAGGTAGTGGTGTCATGAAAATAAAGAGCTTAAACCTGTTAACAGCACTTGTTCTTACTGCCAGTGGTTTACCGATCAATCATGCCGTAGCGCAAATGGACATGGCTAAGGATGTTGGTCCCCAGCAACACAAAATGAGTCAGATGCAGGGGGGAAGTGCCCCAGCCAATGCTCGTGATCCACACGCTTACTCAGATGGCTTTACCTTGACCGAAGGGCCGTATGCACAATCGGGTCCCCGGCAACTAAAACTGGCTGACGAACATGCTTTCTGGGCTGTAATGGGCAATCGTTTTGAATATCTGGAAGACAGTGAAAGCACTACTTACGACCTTCAGGCCTGGTACGGAGTGACCTTCGATCGGTTTGTGGTCAAAGCCGAAGGCGATATTAAAGATGGGGTCTTGGAAGAAAGCTCTACCGATTTGCTCTGGGGCCATGCATTAAACGCTAATTTTGATACCCAGTTCGGTATCCGGTTTGACCAATATAAAGAGGGCAAAGGTCGTCAATGGCTGGCATTGGGAGTACAGGGGTTAGCGCCCTATTGGTTTGAACTGGATGTTACTGCGTATCTGGGCGACGGCGGACGGACTGCTTTGGCTGCTGAGGTGGAATACGAATTATTACTGACTCAGCGTTTGATTCTGCAACCCCGTGCTGAGCTGAGTATCTATGGCAGGGATGACTCCGATAATGGCATTGGTTCAGGTTTATCGGACATTTCTCTCGGCCTACGTCTTCGATACGAATTCAATCGTCAGTTCGCTCCTTATATTGGGGTGGAGCAATCGAACACCTTTGGCGATACAGCTGATTATCGCCGGGCTGCTGGAGAGAGCCGATCGGAAACTCAGGTCTCCATCGGGCTTAGATTCTGGTTCTAACCATCAGCACGTTTTAACAACATAACTTTTAATCCCTCGAGGAATTATCTATGAAAAATAAAATTCTGGTTCCGGCTTTCGTTTTAACTGTTTTGAGTGTGACATTTTCGACGCAGGCCCATGATCCCAAAGAACATATGAAAAATGCAGAAAGCCCGGATTGTGCAGCAATGAAGGATATGGATCACAAACGAATGAATAAGAATGATCCGGTTATGCAGGCCATGATGAAGCAGTGTATGAAACATATGGGGCATGGTAATGACATGGGGGGGATGGATCACAACAGTTCAGTTGATGATTCCAAAAAACATTCAGATAAACAGCATTCTGGCCACAAACACTAGTCCGAATATATAAGGAGCTCCTATGCCTACTTTTACAGCCTTTATTAAAAGTATGCTCATTATCGCGGTTATTGGTCTGATTGGCGGGGGGCTGTTTATATACTCAGGCCTTTATCCAATGGGGGCTGATGTCCCTCATAACAAACTGAGTTACTGGATGTTAGAAACTTTGCGCGAACGTTCTATCGCTCGTGCTGCAAGTAATATTCAGGTACCGGATAATCTGAATACATCAGACCGACTATTAGCTGGTGGGGCTGACTACAATGATATGTGTGCGGGCTGTCATCTTGAACCGGAGGTAGAAGAGAGTGACTTTACGATTGGTCTTTACCCATCTCCACCGAACCTGACCGCAGCACCTCAAGACCATGGACATGAACATAACAGTGGCAGTGACGAGCATGGCAAGGACGCAGAAATACAACGACAATTCTGGATTATAAAACACGGAATTAAAGCCTCGGGAATGCCTGCGTGGGGGCCAACCCATAGTGACGAACGTATTTGGAATATGGTGTCTTTTTTACAAAGGTTACCGTCGATGACAAAAGAGCAATATCAGATATTAACAGCAAGAGGCCAGGACGATCAGTGAAATAAACTGACTATGGATCCGATGCTTTCATACTGATGTAGAGAAAAAGATAAAAGTGAAATTAATTATTTTTAAAGGCCGGGATGATGTACAAATTAGTAAAACTGACGTTAATGATATTGTTATTTCCATTATCTGTACTTGCTGAAAGTAATCAATACCAGCCTGGAACTCCTGAATTATTAGTATATAAACACCCGGCATGTGGTTGCTGTAAAAAGTGGGTTAAACACATTGAAAATGAAGGGATTGATGTCACTTCAAAAGAGACTAAAAAAATCAGTGCAATCAAGGATAAGTATGGCATTAAACAAAATTTCAGATCTTGCCATACTGCAGTATCAAGCGATGGATATACGTTTGAAGGACATGTACCAGCGAAATTAATTCACCAGTTCCTCTCAGAAAGCAATTCAAACGCTATTGGGCTTTCTGTCCCCGCGATGCCTGTTGGTTCACCTGGAATGGAAGTGGATGATAAGTTTATGCCTTATCAGGTGTTACTGCTTCTGAAAGATGGAAGCAGTAAGGTCTATGCTGAGATTAATACTTATGAGGACCAGTTCTGATGAAGCTCTTATTTACCATTCCAAGGTCACTGTTCCTGGCGAAGCTGTCTTTGGGGGGGATGGTTAGCATGTCCGTATTGTCGGCACATGCTCAACAAGCGATTTCTTTAGAGCAGGCTATCAATCTCGCCCAGAAAAATGACCCCTGGCTTTATAGTAGTCAGTTAAAACAGGAAGCAGTAAATCATCGCAGTATCGCATCAAGCACTTTGCCTGATCCCAAAATTTCCATAAGCATGATGAACCTGCCAACGGATTCATGGGAGTTTGATCAGGAGGGCATGACTCAATTCAAAGTTGGTGTCACCCAAATGTTCCCTAGAGGAAATACTCTGGAATTAAAAGAAAGTCAGCTCAAAATCAAGGCATCTGAATATCCACTTCTGCGGGAAGATCGAAGGGAAAAATTGAAAGTAATGGTGTCTGAGCTTTGGCTTGAAGCCTATCTTGCTCAAAAAACGATACATCTCATTGAGTCGGATTGGCAATTATTTGAGCAAATGGTTGAGGTTGCTCAGGCGAGCTATTCCACTGCGCTGGGGAAAACGAGACAGCAGGATGTTATCAGAGCCCAATTGGAGATAGTACAGTTAGAAGATCGTCTTACGACGCAGAAACAAAAACTTGAATCGACAATTGCCCGGCTGAATGAATGGTTACATGTATTTGATAACAGTAACCTCGAAGATGCTTTTGACTTTGACCGACAACCCCAAACGTTTTTAACCTCCGATCATCTGCCAGAAATTGAACTGGATAACCCATCGATATTAACACCAGGCAAACACTTCAGAAGCAGGTTAGCTCAGGAGTTTTCAGATCACCCAGCAATATTAGCCATTGATATTAAGGAACGAGTATCTGAAAAAGAGGTGGATCTTGCCAAACAGCAATATAAGCCTCAGTGGAGTGTGAATGCCAGTTACAGCTATCGGGATGACATGCCTTCAGGGCAGGAACGTGCCGATTTATTATCAGTCGGCATCTCTTTTGATCTGCCTTTGTTCACTGGCAATAGACAGGATAAGCAGGTTGCAGCGTCGCTTGCTGAGACTGAATCTGTAAAAACAGAAAAGTTGCTACTCATAAAAAAAATGATCAGCGCAGTCGAACGAGAGATAAAACAACTTAACCGCTTATTGCAGCGGCAATCTCTGTATAACGACCAGTTATTGACCAAGTCCTATGAACAGGCAGAAGTAACTTTAACAGCTTATACCAATGATGATGGTGATTTCTCAGAAGTTGTCAGAGCCAGAATCGCTGAGCTGAACACCCGAATTTCGGCATTAAAAATCGATGTTGAAGTGCTGAAAACAATAGCCCGGATCAACTACTTTTTCGCAATAGCATCAGCAGACGACTATGGCAATATTAATAAGGGCACCAGTCAGGATTTTGGAGGTAAATAATGTCTGAGAACACAAAAGAATCACGATTAAAATTAGTTGTTGCGGCTGTTCTTGGGACATTTCTTGGTGCAGGTATATTAAGCGTAATAAAAGTACCTTCGGGTTCTAATGGAGCAGGCGACGCATCCGGAGAGAAAAAACCACTCTATTGGGTTGCACCCATGGACTCAAATTATCGCAGAGATGAACCTGGGAAGTCTCCGATGGGGATGGATCTGGTGCCTGTGTACGAAGAGGACTCTTCAAGTGATGGTTTTGGGCCTGGTGCGGTGAAGATCTCTCCTCATGTTGTTAATAACCTTGGTGTTCGAACCTCGCCCGTTGAACTGAAAAACATCCATACAAATATATCGACGGTAGGTTATGTTCAATACGATGAAGATCAGTTAGTTCATATTCACCCTCGTGTCGATGGTTGGATTGAGAAGTTATATGTCAAAGCTGCTGGCAATCCGGTAGACAAGGACCAGCCGCTATATACGCTATATTCGCCCCAGCTTGTGAATGCACAGGAAGAATTGCTTATCGCAATTAATCGAAATAATAAACCTTTGATTAAGGCCGCTAAGGATCGTTTAAGGGCATTACAGCTATCTGATAAATTTATTGATCAGTTGTATCAAAGCCAGAAAGTCCAGCAGAGCATTACTTTCTATTCACCGCAGTCAGGCGTGGTTGATGGCTTGAAGATCCGCGAAGGGTTCTTTGTAAAGCCTGGAAATACATTGCTGAGCATAGGAAAGCTGGATCAGGTATGGGTAGAAGCTGAAGTATTTGAGCGCGACTCAGCTCTTATAAAAGAGGGCCTTCCCGTTTCAATGACACTTGATTACCTTCCGGGGCAGGAGTGGGCAGGAGCAGTGGATTACGTATATCCAACGCTAAACAACAAAACGAGAACACTTCGTGTGAGATTGAAATTTGATAACCCAGATTACCAATTAAAGCCGAATATGTTCGCCCAGATATCAATTCACGCTAATCAGGCAAATAACGCAATTCTGGTACCTAAAGAAGCTGTCATCCGAACTGGCAAGCAAGACCGGGTAGTACTTGCTCTGGGTGATGGTCAGTTTAAATCTGTCGCGGTAACAATAGGCCGGGTAGATCTGAACAGTATTGAAATTTTAGATGGTCTTAGCGAAGCAGATACTGTTGTGACGTCCGCTCAGTTTCTTATTGATTCTGAATCCAGTAAAAGTTCGGATTTTAAGCGAATGACGCATGAGGAAGTTCCTGAATCGGTTTGGATGGAAGGACAGGTCAACAGTGTTATGACCGAGCACCGTATGGCCAATATTTCACATGGCCCGGCTGAAGCCTGGGATTGGCCATCTATGACTATGGATTTTAGTGTATCCGATCGTGTTGATATTGCTGCTTTAGAAGCTGGTCAATCACTACATTTCGAAGTGAGTAAAACTGATGGGAATGATTATGAAGTCACGGGTATTCATATTATGTCAGAGCCTGAGGTTTCCTCAGCAACCGTAGCAGGCATAGTTAATTCGATAACTGCCTCAAACCAAAGTGTAAATATCACTCGTGGCCCAATCGAAAAATGGAACAGGCCTGAAGCGACGATGGATTTTACTCTCGCAGAAGGCATCGATATTTCCGACTTTTCTGCGGGAGATAAAGTTATCTTCACCTTTGAAATACGGGATGATTTTGTCATTACTGAAATTTCTTTATTTACCTCTGACATGGGTTCTGATAAGCGGAAAAAAGACACTGCTGATCATTCGAATCACAGTGGGCATTAATAAGATATAGAGAGGTTTTGTTATGATTGAATCTATAATCCGATGGTCGGTAAGCAACCGCTTCTTTGTAGTATTAATTACCCTGATCGTTGCTTTTGGGGGCTTATATTCCTTAAAGAAGACACCTGTTGACGCTATTCCTGATTTGTCAGATGTTCAGGTTATTATTAAAACCAGTTATCCGGGGCAATCTCCTCAGGTCGTTCAGGATCAGGTCACGTTTCCACTGACTACCGCTATGCTTTCTGTGCCAGGAGCCCAGACGGTTCGTGGATACTCATTTTTTGGTGACTCGTACGTCTACATAATCTTTGACGATAACACGGACCTTTATTGGGCGAGAAGCCGGGTATTAGAATATTTAAGCCAGGTGGCATCCAGCTTACCTGGATCAGCCAAACCCCAGTTGGGGCCTGATGCTACCGGAGTTGGCTGGGTTTATATTTACGCTCTGGCGGATAAAACGGGAAGGCATGATTTAAGTCAGTTACGTAGTATTCAGGATTGGTTTTTGAAGTACGAATTACAAACCATACCTGGTGTTTCTGAGGTGGCAGCGGTTGGTGGTATGGTCAAACAGTATCAGGTTCAGGTCGATCCCGATAAACTCAGAGCCTACAATGTACCGCTAAGCCACATTCAAATGGCATTGAAACGAGGAAATAAAGAAACAGGTGCCTCGGTTGTTGAAATGGCAGAAGCGGAATATATGGTTACTGCCACCGGTTACATCCAATCTGTTAAGGATATTGAGAAAATACCACTCGGTATTAATGATCAGGGAACGCCATTACGTATTGGTGATGTGGCGGATATCAATCTTGGCCCACAAATGCGCCGAGGAATTGCAGAATTAAATGGTGAAGGTGAAGTTGTTGGTGGTGTGGTTGTTATGCGCTTTGGTGAGAATGCACAGCAAACCATCAAGGGTGTAAAAGAGAAATTAGAATCCCTTAAATCTTCTTTGCCAGAAGGAGTTGAGGTTGTACCGGTTTATGACAGATCCAAATTGATTGATCGTGCCGTCGATAATCTCTGGAGTAAGCTACTGGAAGAGTTAGCGGTAGTGGCGCTTGTCTGTGTCGCATTTTTGTTTCATCTACGTTCATCGATTGTCGCGGTTATAACCTTACCATTAGGGATTCTGGTATCGTTTATCATTATGTATATGCAAGGGATAAACGCTAACATCATGTCCTTGGGCGGTATCGCAATTGCCATTGGAGCAATGACTGATGGTGCAATTGTGATGATTGAGAATATGCATAAGCATATGGAGACTCTGAATAAAAACGGCATACCTCTGACTGATAGAAATCGCTGGGAAGTCGTTGCAAAAGCAGCCAGCGAAGTGGGACCTGCTCTGTTCTTTAGTTTGCTGATTATTACCGTTTCCTTTTTACCAGTTTTCATTCTGGAAGCACAAGAAGGCCGGATGTTCTCGCCCCTGGCATATACAAAAACTTATGCCATGGCGGCATCAGCTGGCCTGGCAATTACTTTAGTCCCTGTTCTGATGGGCTATTTTATCCGAGGAAAGGTAATTTCTGAGAAGAAAAACCCTTTAAACCGTTTACTAATTGCAGTTTATATGCCGGTTTTAAAACAAGTAATGAAGTTTCCTATCGCGACGATCATAGCTGCCATCTTAGTTACAGTCGTGGGCTTTTGGCCGGTTGATAAAATCGGTAGTGAGTTTATCCCTCCACTTGATGAAGGTGATCTGATGTACATGCCTACAACTTATCCGGGGATTTCTATCGGTAAAGCCAGAGAGCTACTGCAACAAACGGATAGACTTATCCGTACTGTTCCTGAGGTAGAAAATGTATTCGGTAAGGTTGGACGCGCAGAAACGGCAACCGATCCGGCACCTTTGACTATGATTGAAACTTTTATCCAGCTGAAACCAAAAGAACAGTGGCGTGACGGCGTCACAACGGACTCGCTAAAAGCTGAGTTTGATAAGCTGGTTAAATTCCCTGGATTAACCAACGCCTGGGTTATGCCAATTAAAACAAGAATTGATATGTTGGCTACTGGTATAAAAACTCCTGTAGGAATTAAGGTTGCTGGGCCAGATCTGGCTAACATCCAGGAAATAGGGCAGCAAATCGAACAGCTGTTGCCTCAGGTTGATGGCACCGCCTCAGTTTACTCTGAGCGAGTCGCTGGCGGGCGTTATATCAAGGTTGACATATCCCGGGATAAAGCCAGCCGTTTCGGTTTAAATATTGAAGATGTTCAGCAAGTTGTATCTACCGCCATCGGGGGGATGAACGTAACCCAGACCGTGGAAGGTCAGGAACGGTATCCGGTTAACCTACGATATCCACAGGATTATCGAGACTCCCCTGAGCAGTTATCACGACTACCGGTTGTGACGCAGAAAGGCCAGCGTATTGCACTCGGTGACGTAGCTGATATCCGGGTTGAAAATGGCCCTCCGGGAATTAAAAGTGAAAACGCCCGCATTAACGGTTGGAGCTTTATTGATATTGATGGTGTTGATGTTGGAACCTACGTAGAGAGCGCGAAGGAGCACCTGGCGAACAACCTGGAATTACCAGCGGGTTATTCAATCTCCTGGGCTGGACAGTACGAGTATATGGAACGAGCAAAAGAGAAACTCACTTATGTGCTTCCTTTGACTCTCGCCATCATTGTTATTTTGCTTTATTTAAACTTCAGGGCAATCAGTGAAGTGGCTATTATTATTGTTACGTTACCAATGGCTATGATTGGTGGACTGTGGCTGATGTATTTAGAAGGGTTTAACTTTTCCGTTGCGGTTGGTGTAGGTTTTATCGCGCTTGCCGGGGTGGCGGTTGAAATTGGCGTGATAATGCTGGTTTATTTAAATCAGGCACTCGAAGAACTTAAAGATGAAGCAAGAAGGGAGGAGCGTTCGATATCAGATTCTGAATACCAAGCAGCGCTACTACATGGTGCTGGTTTACGGGTGAGGCCTGTGATGATGACTGTTGCCACTATTATCATCGGTTTGTTACCCATTTTATATGGTACAGGGACTGGATCGGAAGTGATGAGTCGTATTGCTGCACCCATGGTAGGGGGAATGACCAGCGCAGTGATATTAACTCTTATCGTATTACCAGCGATTTATTCAATCGTTAAAAGGACTGATGTGAAATCTTTTAATAAACAACAGGTAAACCAATGCCATTAACTTAATATTTTCTACTGCTTGTACGCACTCGCCGGAGGCTGTCTCTTTCGAACCCTGCGAGCGTAGTGTCTACCTGGCCTGACCGCGTGTGCATATCTCGAAATATACTGTACAAGAGCGAGCCAGTTTCCCCTGATGACCCGCCACCAAAACCACTTCACCAGTCGAGCTGCTTGTGTGAAGTTGACCTTATACGGATGTTTTTTTTATCTGCCCATCAACCTGATGCTGTGCGCACTGACAGGCTAACGCCACGATGTTCTTGTGGATCACGGTGGCGTAAATATCCTGCAGAACAGCATGCACCTTTTTACCGCTGAATTGCTCAATCTGAAGCCGGGATTTCAGGGTTTTGTAATCTTCTTCTATGCCCCAGCGGGCAAAATAAATCTCCTT
>Ga0193958_1000280_pt1 | contig 20507 bp, 14 predicted proteins | sample FB_1_MG_FD_140320 | JGI IMG/M metagenome (GOLD analysis project Ga0193958, IMG submission 140320) | Microbial mat bacterial communities from the Broadkill River, Lewes, Delaware, United States - FB_1_MG | ecosystem: Environmental > Aquatic > Freshwater > River > Microbial mats | place: USA...
CAGCCAATAGGTGCCGGACTCATCTTGGCCAATAATGCCCTAGAGGTGTATCAACGTTTAGGAATTTATGAGGCGATTAAGGCTAAGAGTTCCTCTATTCGAGCCATGCACATTTGTGATGAACAACTTCGGCCTCTTTCTACAATAGAGATTTCGAAATTGGGGACCAAACTGGGCAGCCTGGCCCTCCACCGAGCCGATTTGCAAGATATCCTGCTTGATCAACTGGACTTAAATAAAATTAAAATGGGCCATCAACTACAAAGCTTTAAGCAAGAGGAAAAAGAGATAGTTCTAGATTTTGCCCATGCAGGCCAATATCAAGCAACACAGGTCTTAGCCGCAGATGGCCTTTATTCTAAACTTAGATCCTTTGTAACCCCTCATGCCAAAATCCGTAACAGCAAACAACTTTGCTGGCGAGGTCTCTGCCAATTAACACTCCCCCCAGAATACCAAAACCAATTATTTGAAGCTTGGGGCAAGGCCCGGCGATTTGGTTTTGTGCCTATTGGGCAAGGTTGGCTGTATTACTATGCCTTGCTTTCTTATGAAGAATCTCCCGAAGAATTAGACCAAAGTCAATTGCTTTCGTATTTCCAAGATTTTCACCCTTTGATCCGCCAAATCCTTTTAGAAGAGGCTAAACTGCACAAAGATGAAATTAGAGATTTATCCCCCATTAAAAGCTGGCATAAAGGACCAGTTTGCCTACTTGGCGATGCAGCTCACGCCCTGACGCCCAATATGGGCCAAGGCGCTTGCCAAGCTATAGAAGATGCTTATGTAGTGGCTCATTATCTCTCCAGTAAAAGTCCTGAAGCAGCTTATGCCGCTTATCAAGCTAACCGACAAAAAAAAGCCCTAAAGGTGGTCCAAAATAGTTGGCAAATTGGCCAAATAGCTCATTGGAAGGCGGGCTGGGCACGTAGCCTACGTAATGGCCTCATGAGATTAACCCCTAACAGCCTGAGTGCAAAATCTTCTGCCCATATTTTTTCTTTCCAAGCCCCTCTTTAACTTATGTGGATTCCCCTAACCTTAAATTTATTTTTTCTGCCCATTGCAGGCCTTCATGTTTATTGGGCCTTGGGCGGAAAATGGGGCTTGCGCTATGTCTTGCCTCAAATGCCCAACCAACAATTCTCGCCACCACCTTGGGCTAGCTTTGCTGTAGGCCTCTTCTTTTTGGGCTTGAGCCTACTTTATGCCTTGCCTGCCCATTATTTTAATCCAATGTTTTTACGCGATTGCTCTTGGGGCCTTGCTCTCGTTTTTGCGCTCCGAGCCCTAGGCGATTTTCAATATGTGGGCTGGACAAAAAAGCATCGAGAAGGAGAGTTTGCCCTTTGGGATGACTTCTGCTTTTCACCTTTGGTGGCTGGCATTGCCCTGCTTCTGGCCCTTTATGCTGCCAAACTTTAACTAGAACCCGTAGCGAGAATAAGGCCTTTTTGATCACTCGTTTTTCAATTGTTGTTGGGGCTGCCCCGCCCTACGGGCGGGTCGGGCTGTGTCGTGGCTCGCAAGTCTGCTCGGCCCTGCGGCGCAAAGCGCCTTGGTCTGCGGCTTCGCCGCCCCACTTTCCATCCCTCAGCCAGCCAGCCTCTGGCCTTGGGGCGACCAGTTTGTCAATACTCCTATGAACCAATAAAGAGAACTACTTCCAAAATAGATCGTAGCCTTTTTGATTTTTACTGGATAATATATTTTACTGCTAAAATTGCGTTAATCTTTGTCAATTTTGTATCAGCCGAAGGCTGATGATATTTTATGACTGAAGCCCGAAGGGCTGAGGACCATGCTGGGCGCTTTGGCCTCCAAGGCCAAAGGAGCCCAGCCCCCAGGCGAGAGCGGCGGATAAACAGCCCCTAACTGAAATGAAATATATTGAGGGCCAAATAAAATTAAATGCTACTAATTCGGTGGCCGCCGCCCATCGCCGGCCGGGTCAAAAAAGGCGAAGCTTGAAGCCGCTTTAGCGGCTTGTAGCTGAGCCTGGCCTAGGGGCCTGAAACAGGGTGGCGCAGCCACCGACCAAGCGGGCAACGCCCGCGAAGGGCCGAGCAGACTTGCGAGCTGTGAAAGGGCCCGGCCGCCTTTGGCGGCAGGCCCAAAATTATTTGACAATGACAAACTGTTCTTGCCCTAATAATTCTTGATCAGCCGAAAAAAGCTGTAGAATATAGCCTCCATTGGGCCAATCTCCTAAGTTTATATGGCCATTGGGAGCCAAAAGTTTATAGCGCGCTAACTCTTGGCCCAAAATGCTATAAATACGTAATTCTTGGCCCTTTTCCCAAGCAGTAGTAGCCGAATAATTCAATACATCTTGGGCCGGTAAGGGCCAAAATTGATAATCTAAAGCTCTTGAATTACTAGATCTATCTTGAGCCAACAATCGAAAAAAGTTTTGCCTAACTGTTCTTGCCTGAACTGCTGTAAAGGCCCAAGGCAAACTATCTTTTTGATATCCCCACTGCTGAGAAATAAGGGTACTTGGCCGATTGTTTTCTTTCTGATTTATAGTATAACTAAACAACAATTCCTCTTTGTCACTCAATTCAATAAAACCAAAATCAACAGTCAATATCGCAGGCCCTATTAAAGACCAATTTGCAGGATGGCTGCTTGTTCGTTGTTGTAAACTACTAGGCGCTAAATAGCTAGACAGACTGTCTCTTAGCTTAAGATTACCCCTATATGGCCCCTCTAACAAAAACTGCACATGTAAGGGATCTGAAGGAAAAATATAAGCTGGCACATCATACCCCAAAGGAAGGATCTCTGCCTTTGCATTCAACAGCGACTTAAAAGAATCTTGTAAAACTAAACAATGCTTTGTTCCAAAAACCGTAGCAGGCAAATTGGCTAGCTGTTGAACATACCCTAAATGCATTTGACTCAAACTGTCTATTCCACAACCTTCTATAGCATCAGAAATCACTGGAGCCGACCATTGCCCTCCAGTCTGTTCTAAGAGCGCTCGATAGGTCAAGCCTGCCTGTACGGGAATACGCACCTCTGTTAGTCCACTCCCATAAATGGTTACGGGTAAAGGCGGTTGCATCAAATCATCTTCAATAACGATCAATTGAGTTCGTATAGGTAAAAAGGTAGCCAAACCTATATTTCGCAAATAAAAAACAATAGAATCCCCCTCGCATTCAGCAGAAACTGCCAAAACGGTTTCTTGATAAATGGGGCGACAAAGGCTATCTGGATATGCATGCGCTTCTAAACAAAAAGATTGCCCCGCCAAAACAGAATCACAATCCAATGAACTCCAAAGGTCCAACTGCCCTGCAGTCTGAGGAGCTAAGTTGCCCAAGTCTATGCGGTAAGTCTGACTATCTATTTGACTAAAAGCTTGACTAGCCGAATCTAAATGTAGATTTTTGGGCCAAAACAACTCTACATAAACTTGATAAGCAGTATCCGTTCCCCTATTTTCATAACTTAACCATTGTTGCTGCTCTGTGCAAGCTTCCAAATTGGCCCCATCCAACTGAACTTGGACAAATGGGCAATTATCTAATGCCTGCAAACCTATATTTTGCTGTCTGCCCTGTGGGTGCTGCAAATTAACCACATATTGCCCTTGTAATTGACAGCCATCTTGCCAATAATGACTAGGCCGTACCGCCCAAAGCCTATATTCCCCAAAAGGCAAATCTTCAAACTGATAAAAGCCATTACTATCGGTTGTAGCATAATAACGCTGCCCTAATCTCTCAACACAAACAAAACGCTGAACAAATGGCATTTCTTGAGAATCTCTTTGACAATTCGCATTCTGGTCCTCATACAAATAACCTGTAATTCGACCATTAAAATCTTGAGCTTGATAACAACTGCTTTGCCCAATACCCTGCAACCAAGCCTGCCGTAGATTCGGAATATTCTGAGGGAGTAATCGAAGCATTTCATAAAGCCCTCTCAAACTATCAGCATAATGATAACTCAACATAAGGTCGATATCCATACTTTCTCCAGCCAATAAATTGCCTTTAAGATGAGAAGCCATCACTCTAAAATCTTGTCCTTGAGCCCAACTATAACCATCTCCAGCCCACCAAGAAGAGCCCGCATTATCAAAGGGATAGCTAGGAAAAACATAATGCGCTTGCCCTCTGCCCAAGCTGTCATAACCATTGCCATAAGGACGCAAAAGCTGCCCATTAGTCCATTTCCCCTCCAATAAATGATAAAATTCCTGATCTAGATTAGGCTGAGCAGGATGCCCTAAAGGCGGTAAGGTCGTATTTAGGTTATAAATTGTTCGATCCAAGGAACGATTGAGAAAAGTCAAAGCCATCACAGGCGGTTGTCCAGCATAATTACTAGCTTGACAAAGGCTTGTTTGATCCTGATAATCAGCATTATAAGCATAGACAGTTTGTAAACTGCTGTCTGTACCAATATAATCATCAGCAGGACAGCCCAAATCAAAATCTGTGTAGAACCCCGCCCAAAATTGATGATAGTCTTGAGCCGAACGGTTAATGATTTTATAATTCAAAAAAATACTTTCCCGTAAACTTTGCGCTAAAGCCAAACAACCAAAAGCATAGGCCGTTAACTGCACTTCTATCCCCATAACATCTCCCTGCGTAAACTGATGCCCCCCCGAAACATCATTAAAGACAGTCCAAATAATCTGATCGGCCAAAGCCGTAGAGTCCCCCATCCGATAAGTGGGATAATCACCCTGATAGGGATTATAAATCCCATCTCCATCCCGATCAAAAAAAGGAGCTAATCCCTGATCAGGTAAGGCAAAACCTAAATTTTGAGCATAGTAAGTATTGCCCTGAGCTGGCCAAATCAACAAACTCGCAGGCAGTGGACCATCTATCTGCCCATTGTCTCGATAATCTTCTAAAACCACCCAAATATCCAATAACTCTACCGACCAAATATAATTAAATCGACGAGAAGAAATCGAATCTGCTCGCTGACTAAGACTATCCACTGGCCCTGGCCAAAAATCAAAACCGCCCTGACGATAGGTTTGAGCCGCCAAATGCAAATCACCTCCAGCATCTAGCCCTCCTAGACTTAAACCAAGAAGATGCATGGCTGCACGACTTTCTGTACTATCCGCCTTATTAGGCGTCAAAAATGCCGCATTTTGCCCATCATTAAACAAATCTCCTCCGTTTCTAAACAAAGCAGACAAACGATTGGCCTGCAACCAAGTTTGCGCAGAAGGCGGATCTTGCGCCCATAAAACAAGGGGCAAAATCAAAAAAATAGTGATTATGGGAGTGATGCATTTCATATTCAAGGTGATTTTATTTCTCAAGGATAGATAATCAACAGTTTATAACTATTTTGGGGCCCGCGGCCGGCTAGCCTTCGGCTAGGGCGGCCGCCGCTATGCTGCGCGGCTCGCAAGTCTGCTCGGCCCTGCGGCGCAAAGCGCCTAGGTCTGGCCCTTCGGGCCACCGCTGCGCAGCGCTGGGCCAAATCTTCCTTGACCCAACTACAAATACGGAAAGGTCGATCCTGCTCTTTGCCTGACCAACTTTTCCGAACCGAACCTTGAAGATTTTCTTCACTTAACTTAAGAACGTTTTCTGCACTTGCTTTAAGCACATTACAAAGATGCAAATTGATTTGGTTCGATTGAAGTACAAAAATCTTTTTTCCTCCATAGGCATTTTTAAAAGAATCCTTATATATAAGGCCTTAGCGCCCAATTTCCTCATTATTTAAAATTTAAATCTCATGCAAACAAAGAAGTTTTTCCTACCTTTTTTCTGCTTTTTGCTCTCTTTCTCCGCTCTACAAGCACAATATGCCTCTGTTTTTGGCCAAGATTCTACCCAATGGATTTTTGAATGGAGTAATTTGCCTGGTACACAACAAGATACCCTTTATAGCCGCTACGATAGCAGCTTTGCTAACCGCCAATGGACCAAAATAGAAATTCCCAATAGCTTTCACTACAATAGCGGTTGGCTAGCAGAAGATACCACTACGGGCCAGCTTTGGTATCGCCCACAACCCACTGCTCAATCACCTGGAGATAGCAGTGTGGTATTATTGATGGATCTTCGTTTGCAAGTTGGCGATACCTTTGATATTTCTCCTGCATGGGGGAGCATTCCCGATAGCTTAGCAGTTGTAGATAGCGTTTATATTGAAATGGGGCGCAAACATATTCGTTTTAAAGCTATAGCGACAGGAAACGAAAAAGTTACATTTATAGAGGGAGTTGGTCCCAATTTGGGCATTTTATATAAACAACCCGCTGTCATGATGAGCCAATACTTGCTTTGTGCCTATCAAGATGGCCAACAACACTACCTCAATAAAAGTTATGGCTATTGTAATGTTTATAATGGAGGCCCTCGTGCTGTTGTCCCCCTAACAAAAGCACAGTTTCAGGTTTACCCTAACCCTGTCCAAAATCAATTGCACATTGAAAAAGCTTCAGCACTCGCTGTTGATCGGATTCAGCTATATAATGCCTTGGGACAACTCATTTGGCAAAAAGAGTTTAGTGCTCACTTAAGCTTAGAACCACTTCCTGCGGGCCTTTATATTTTACAGTTTTGGCAGGACCAAACCCTAATTGAAAGCCAAGAGCTAATTAAACAATAGGCCCGAAGGGCCTATCGGCTGAGGGATGGACAGCAGTGGCCGCAGGCCAGACCAAGTTTTTTGAGCGCAGCGAAAAAAACGCAGGGCCGAGCGAACAGCGAGCTGCGACACAGCCCGACCCGCCCGAAGGGCGGGGCAGCCCCAAAACATCCTCTCACAAACAGCAAAAAGGGCAAGACCAACTATGGCCTTGCCCTTCTCTTTTAGGATTGAATATCGTGTAATTTGATTTTTCGGTAAAGCGTTCGCTCAGAAATACCTAATTCTTGGGCAGCATCCTTGCGTTTTCCCCGATGTTTTTTGAGCGCTCTTTCAATCAGCTCTCGTTCCATTTGTTCCATAGAAAGCGATTCTTCTAGTTCTTCCACCTCATTAAAGCGCTCTCGTTGTTGCTCTGGATTATGATACTCTTTATGCAAAATGATGGGGCCTTGCTGTGGTCGGGCTTCTTCTTCTAGCGAATCGGGAGGATAATGCGAACTATACTCCTCGGGTTCTGGTCTAGGCAAAGGCAAATAGCCCTGCATGCTGTGCCCCTTGGGCATTGGGCGAGGCATTTGGAGATTATTGGTTTGGACCAATTCGGCTATAAGTTGCTTTACATCATTGAGATCCTGCTTCATTTCGTAGAGAAACTTAAACAGAATCTCTCTTTCGTAAAAACCTTGACTGCTATCATTGGCCTCTTTATGCGGCAAAGGCAAATGTCTAGGCCCCTGGCCTAATTGGGGCAAAAATTCGAGCAACTGCTCTCCGCTAATCATTTTATCCTCTGAAAAAAGAGCTGCTCGTTTGGCCACATTACGCAATTCTCGGATATTTCCAGGCCATGGATAGCGCAATAAAATATCCTCGGCCTCCTCACTAAGGCGGACCATTGGCGTATGGTATTGGTCGGCAAAATCTGAAACAAACTTTCGGAAAAGCAAGAGCACATCATCGCCTCTTTTGCTCAGCTCAGGGACCTGAATGACCACTGTACTCAAGCGATAATAAAGATCCTCTCTAAATTTGCCCTGCTCGATGCGCTCTAATAAATTAACATTAGTAGCAGCTACAATGCGCACATCCGTTTTTTCTACCTGAGAAGAGCCCACTTTAACAAATTCGCCCTGCTCGAGTACCCGCAGAAGATAGGTCTGCGTATCTAATGGCATTTCTCCAATTTCATCGAGGAAAATAGTTCCACCATTGACGGTTTCAAAGTAGCCTTTTCGTTCATTAACGGCCCCAGTAAAGGCGCCTTTAGTATGGCCAAACAGCTCAGAGTTAATGGTACTTTCGGGCAGGGCGCCACAGTTAATCGCAATAAAATTATTATGCTTGCGATTAGACAATTGATGGATAATTTTGGAAAAAGACTCCTTTCCCACCCCACTTTGTCCCAAAACCAAAACAGATAAATCTGTAGGCGCCACCTGAATAGCTGTTTTCAGGGCATGTTGTAATTGGGGGGAATGGCCAATGATTCCGAAACGTTGTTTTATCGCTTGAATATTATCCATATTGTTCTTTTACATTTAATAATGGCTAAAGTAGACCTTATAGGTGTAGGTAATCTTCTTTTGTTCACCTTTTTTGATCTTCATCTCCCAGCAAACATCGGTATAGGGGTTATAAGTAGTGTAACTACTACGAGCTTGTAAGCGGGGAGATTTTAGCCATTTTTCTGAGCTCTCCATCAACTCTCCGTAAATAGCTCTTTTTACATCTAGGCGAATATCTTTACCCTTAAAATTCTGAATTTCAATTTCGGCCTCTACGGTCACCAAATCGTAGTAGCGAATTCTGTTGCTACTCGTTTCACGGATTTGCTTAATATTGTTGCTCCGCTTCACTTCCTTTTCTGAAAACTTGAGGGCTACATCTGGCGCCTCCGTCAATTTCACACTAACCTCATCTTGTTTAGACGTATAATAAAGCACATCTTGACTAATGGGTAAAATCTTATTGTCCTTATTTTGAACGACCATAACAGGGGCTGCTGTCCAAACATAATCCGTCTTATTCTCTAACTTAATCGTATGAATAACAGGAATTGTCTGTTTTTCAAAGCTATAAGCAGTACTATAAGAGTAAGAATTGGCGCCAATAATAGACTCATAAATATGTTCTACCGGAACTTTATCCGAAAATACATCAAGTAATGCACGTTCGCCCTTCTTAATTTCTACATCTTTAAGCGTGTAGTAGAAAAGATCCTCTACGCTCTCACCTACTGCAGGAGCTGGAGCAGGCATGCCGTTTCCGCCATGTGTAGGTGCCGATGCAATAGTTGGCATCACATCATAGCTAGCCACATTTTCCACCATAGCATTACTCAAAGTATGCACATAACGTTGAGGTTGAACAGGCTGCGTATAGCCAAAGCTCAATAAATCCGAAATACGATTGGCATATTTAAAGTTGGGTACTCCGGCTACCAAATTGAGGGCCTTAGTTTTTACATCTTCTGCCTCATTAACAATAGTAGTACGCAAAGAAATTCGAGCTTCTTTATCATTAAGCAGCTCGACCAAATAGTCGGGTTTCCAACTTAAGTTTTGGCGCAAATACATCATTTGTAGCTTCTGGCTGCCGTTGCTACTAGCTCCAAAATCAGCTTGTAAAACAGGTAGCTTCTGGATGCTGCTATTTGTAAAGTTTGGGGAATCTAAAATCTCAAATTTTCGCAATGATTCAATCTGCGCTTGTTTGAGAATTAGGCTGCGGCCCGTTTTCATTTGAATAGCGAAGAGCGCCCCCGTTTTAATATTCGGTTTGCTAGGATCGGGATTAGGCACTTGTAAAACCTTGATTTTTCCTTCGGTCCAAGTCGTATCTCCAGCCAATAATAAACGTACATTTTTGCCATCATTAGCCAAAAACATACTGCTATAATTACTAACTAATCCCTCTATTTCTTTCTCTTGTTGAAAAGAGCGAACAATTTGCAAACTAGGCGAGCTAAACCAAAGTGTTCCATTAAGCGCCTGTGGAATCGTATCTCCCACTAGCTCCCACTTACCTTTTTTAGGCTTTACTTGGCCCTCTTTAACAAAGAATGCCGTTTGATTTTTAAAAATAGAAACAGCCTCAGTCTCCAAGCCCTTTTGGGCCCAACTACTAGCCGAAAAACAAAGTAATAGGGCCAAAGCAAAATAGCGATAAGTAAACATAAATCAGTGATGTTAGGTGAAGAAGTAGTTATCGCTCTATTAGATGAGATAAACCGTCAAAATGGTGGACTTTGCGGCAGGCAAAGTCCTGCCGCAAAGTCGCACACTAAGCTTGTTCAGGAGCAGACACCAAATGTCCACGAAGCGTAGCCTGTGTACAATCAGTGACTTTTACATAGACATATTGTCCAATTTCTGTGTTTTCTCTAGGAAAAACAATCATTTTATTCTGTGAATTGCGCCCCGCAAAATCCTCTTCACTACGCTTAGATACTTTCTCTATCAAGACCTTAAAGGTTTTGCCAATATCTTTTTTGTTATGCGCAAAAGAGATTTGATTTTGCAAGCGGATGATCTCTTGCAAACGACGTTTTTTTACTTCCAAAGGTACATCATCCTCATATTTTCGGGCGGCCAAGGTCCCCGGGCGCTCCGAGTAGAAGAACATATAAGACATGCTATATTGGCTGTGCTCAATAATCGAAAGCGTGTCCTGATGGTCCTCTTCGGTTTCTGTACAAAAGCCAGCAATCACATCGGAAGAAATAGCACAATTGGGCAAAAGCTCATAAATGCGATCAATCTTACTCATGTACCATTCTCGATCATATGTACGATTCATTTTCTTGAGAATGCGGCTGCTACCCGATTGTACCGGAAAGTGAATATATTCGCAGATATTTTCATATTTCCCCATATTGATGAGCACCTTATCCGTAATATCTTTAGGATGAGAGGTAGAAAAACGAATGCGCAAATCGGGATGAATAAGCGCCGTTTTCTCCAATAAATCAGCAAAATCAACCTGCTCATCTCCATCAGGATGCTCCCAATGATAACTATCTACATTCTGCCCCAAAAGCGTTACTTCCTTAAATCCACGATCAAACAAATCTTGGCATTCTGCCAAAATACTGTAAGGATCACGGCTGCGCTCTCGACCACGAGTAAAAGGCACTACGCAGAAAGAACACATATTATCACAACCTCGCATGATGGTCACAAAAGCGGTTACTCCACTATCACTTAGACGTACAGGACTAATGTCTGCATAAGTTTCTTCTCTAGACAAAAAAACGTTGATTCCCTTATCGCCATCTTCTGCAGTAGCAATAAGGTTGGGCAAATCCCGATAAGCATCGGGACCAAGCACCAAATCAACCAATTTCTCCTCATCTAGTAGTTTTGATTTGAGCCGCTCGGCCATACAGCCCAAAACACCAACCAATAGGCCCGGGCGCTCTTTTTTGAGCTTGTCAAAAATGCGCAAACGCTTACGGACCGTATCCTCGGCCTTTTCACGAATAGAACAAGTGTTGACCAGAATCAAATCGGCCGCATCCATATATTTAGTAGAGACATAACCCGCCTCTTGCAAAATAGAAGCGACAATCTCGCTATCGCTAAAATTCATCTGGCAACCATAGCTCTCAATATAAAAGCGCTTTTGACCATCTTGCGCTTGAGCTTGCAATTGCTCCTTAAAAAAGATATCGCCCTGCTTCTCTTCAGGCAACATTTTTTTGTCCAAAGTTGGATTATCGTTGTACAGTTTCATATCAGTATCGGTGCTATTCTTTTTTTTTGGGGCCTCCCCTCCCTACGGTCGGGGCGCTATGCTGCGGGGCTCGCAAGCCTGCTCGGCCCTGCACAAAACATCGCCAAGGCTCGTTTTGTTTGGTCTGGCGCTTTGCGCCACCCGCTCCGCAGCGCTAGGCCCAAAAACGCCTGGCCCAAAAGCTTAATTTTGGCCCGTTTGCAAAGATAATTCATATTTTGGACAAAGGTGACAAAATGTCAGTCTTCTTTTTAATGCTGGGCGCCCCAAAGGGGCGCTTTTCTTGGCCTAGCGATGGTAAGCAGTGCGGCGAAGCCGCAGACCAAGGCCGTCAGGCCGCAGGGCCGAGCGAACAGCGAGCTGCTGGACGTAGCGCCCGCAGCTTGCTGCGGGAGGCCCCAAAATATCCTTCATGTTCCTAATCTTGCAGTTCGGCTGTAGGACTAGCTGCGGGGCATTCGGTCTTTGGACCAAGGGGCTTTTTGCGGCTTTCTTTAGACTGAAAATATTGATTGAGAAAATGAGCACTTTGGAGCAGTAGAATCACTAAGAAGTGTAATGCAATACTTCGATAACGCACAATAGTACCCAAATTGACCACCAAAAGACCAATTAGTAAAAGGTTGGTCAGGGCATAAAAGAACATAAAATAAAAGATGGGGGAACGCTTTTGAGCCCTTCGGTCCTTACTTAACCCCAAGAAAAAGAGCAGCCAAAAGAAAAGGATTTCGAAGGCAGCAGCTAGTTGTAAACTATCTTTTACATTCCAAATAAGTGGGCGAAAACAAACATTGAAAAGCGCATCTGGCAGATAGGATAAAAAGCTATAAAAATTGGGTTCCCAACCACTTGCATTAGCAATAACGGAACCTCCTTTTTCGGCCAAAAAAGCCCCTTGGCGGTTGGCCAATACTTCTAAAGGAGAAAAATAGCCCGTCATTTCGAGAGCAAAAAGACCTAGCCCCAAAACAACATAAACTGAAAGATAGGCTCGAGCTGGGCGATTCTTAAAGAAAAAAGGCAACAAGATTGCGGCCATAAGCGCTGGAAAAACAAGTCCCAATAAGTAGGTTCGAAAAATAGCCAAGCCCAAAAGCCCCAGGCCCAAAAAACTCAGCGCCCGTTTCCATAGTTGGCGATAGTAAGCATCTAGCCCCAAAAGCAGCCCACTAATAGAAAGGTACACCCAAACATCCTTATGCAAACCTGCGGTCCAAAATAAGATAGAAGGCATAAAAAAGCAGGCAACTTGTAGCAAGCGTGTCGGCAACTGAAAGTGTCGACGCAAGACCCAATAAAAGTTGAGGCTAGCAAACAGCCCCAAAAAAGCCACAAAAAAGCTATGCAATAGATAAGATTTAGCCGAAAACAGCTGAGGAATAGCATGAATATGCACCAAGGCGTAGGTACCAAAATCTCGTCTAATAAATGTCCAATCCGGATATAAATAGACATCTGCCTCGGGAGGAGGGATAGCTGCCTGGCCGGTCCAAGTTCCCCAATAATAATCCCAATAAGGCCAAAGCGTTTGGGCAATTCGCTGGCTCTCCTCAAAGTAAAGGTAGGTGTCTCCTGCATCAAAATACTCTAAATGCAACTGCCCATAAATCGCCCCTAACCCTAGGCGCAAAAAAAAGAGCAAAAGAATAAACTTCGGGCTAAGTCCCCAAGCCTTAAAGCTTTTTCCCTTCAAAATCCAAAGGGTTGCAAAAAAGGCGTAAAGGATAAATAAGAGGGCTAAGGACATAGCCATTTTGTTTAGGGATGATAAAATTGTTCAAGAACAACTTTAATGCAAATTAGGTTTTGGGTGGGGTAATTTTAAGTCTCTGTTCTTATTCAAAAAGTGTTGAAATGGCGATTCTATCTTTGGTTAACACTCACAGTTCCACTTAAGAAGGGAACAAATTGGCAAGGCCCCTGATCCTCATACTCAAAAGTTTTAGCCGCCTTTCGCTCCACCACAAACATCCGTTGTTGGCCATCTAAAAGTAGCGGCAAAACTAAACGTCCTCCAATTTTTAGTTGGGCCAAAAGATGTTTAGGAATCTGCTCAGCAGCACAACTCATCAATATGCCATCATAGGGCTGATCTAAAGACGCAAGTTTAGTGGTATCACCAAAATAAGAACGCAAATTCGCTAACTTTAACACATCAAAGCGCTTTTTAGCCTGTAAATACAAGGCTTCTTGCCGCTCATAAGTATCCACAATAGCTCCCAATTGCTGCAAAAGCACTGCCTGATAGCCAGAGCCTGTTCCTATTTCTAAAATACGCAATCCAGACAATTGACTCAATAAACTACATTGCCAAGCAACTGTAGAAGGCTGTGAAAGCGTTTGCCCCCAGCCTATCGGCAATGCCTGATCCTTATACGCTAATTCCTCAAAAGCAGAGTCAACAAAAAAATGCCTAGGCAAACGCCCTATAGCCGCCAAAACAACTGGGCAAAAACGAGCGTCTTTCTGCAACTGCTGCAGCATCTTCCGCCTCATCCCCTTATGTCTATATGTATCTTGCATAGAGGGTCACGCTTTTTTTAAAAAAAGGATATTATATCTTTGGTCTTCTGTATTTTATATAATCACTTTTATATTTGAAGGTATCAAATTTAGCCCTTTTTTCAAGCTTGGCCAAGCAAATAATCCACAAAAAAAGCCAAGGCTCCTTACTGCCTCGGCTTTTACCCTTGTTCATACACTAAATAAATCTATCTGCTCTTGCGTCTAAAGCGTTGATTTATCTACTGTTTCTAGTTTCATTCCTTTAGGAAGTTGTACTTTGATCTTCAACTGCTCGTCCAAAATTTGTCCGCGCAAAATTACTTGATGCTCCATTTTGGGCATATACAAAACCAAGCCCTTAGGCGTCTCTTTTTGTACAATGTTGTAGCGACCAATCATGACCAGTTTCTTCAAAATAGCCTCGCTCACATTTTCCGCAACGACTTCGGTCGTAACCCGAACTTGCGCCTCATCCCAATACTCAATCTCTACTTCCGCCGCAATTTCTAAACTAGCCGTAGCCGCAGCCAAAGGCAAAGTCTGTACTAAAGTCTTTGATGACTGCGCCCAAGAAAATTGTAGAGCGAAAAAACAACAGAAGAGGAGGGTAATAATATGTTTCATTTTATATATCGTCTTAAACACGCTTTAAATCAATGGGGTATATTCCGTTTTTGCTGATGCAAAGCTAAGCGCATTTTCTTAGTTAGGCAAACTTTAAACAAAATAAAATTTCACAACACCCCCAAAATAAAGCTTTTTTATCTTTTTAAATTTTACGCAAATTAGTTTGTGTAAAATTTTATTTCGATCGATATATTTTTAATAGAATTTAGCAGCCGCTCTTTTTGGGGCCTCAAAAAGAAATATTTTCTTTAAAAAAATACTAGCTAAACATTAGGTTTACAAACAGTTGTCTTTTTCTAGTTTTTTTGGGGCTGCCCCTCCCTACGGTCGGGTCGGGCCATTACGCAGCTCGCTGCTCGCTCGGCCCTGCAGGCTTTTTCGCTTCGCTTCAAAAGCCTTTGGTCTGCCGCCTAGGGCGGCCCTGCTACAGCCCCTCAGCCGAGGCGCTGCGCGCCTTTGCGGCGGCTTCGCCGCCTGTTGGACCAAAAAAGGCGGGAAATATCCTAACTTCTGTATCTTGTGGCCCAAAAGCGCCCATTTTGCGCCCATTTACTGAAGTCCTTTTCTTATGAGTAGTTTGCATTTTCCAGATTTACAGCAATTTATAGACTGTCCCAAAGAATTTTGGTTGGCCCAACAGGCCGAAACGCCCCGCCCCCGTCTGCCTTACCCCCTAGCCCCTGAGCTCCGCCAACTGGCCGCTCAACGTATCGAACTTAACGACCAAGCCCCTATTTGGACGAACTTTGGCCTTTGGCGAGCTACTGTAGATTTTATTAAACCTAGCCCCGAAGCCCCCAATAAGGTTCGCCTCTATTTTGTACGCGCCTCGGGCTCCGTCTACTCTCCCAAACATGGATTTAAGGAAAAATACCTTAAGGAATGGGCCTTTAGTTATCACCTCTTTTGCCTTGCTGGCTATGAGATCGAACAATGCTACGCCATCTGGATTGATAAGGATTATCGCTATCCCGGCGGAGAAATCCCCCCAAAACGCCTACTTAAAATCCACCCCCTAGGCCAAGAACTTGCCGAACTTAGAACTGAAATCGCTCTGCTCATGCAAAAAGCCGAGGCGCTACGCCTTCAAAAAACACCCCCAAAATGGGATGGCCAAAGCTTTTGTAAAAAGAAGCTAGCCTGCCCATTTATCCAAAAATATCACGGCCAAGAAATTCCGGAGTTTAGCATTTTTCAACTCCCCCGACATCGACTAGATCGGCCACCTTTAGATCAAGCCCTGGCCCAAAAAAAATGGGACATCAAAGACTTGGATCCCGAACTTCTCCCCGAACGCTGGCTGCTTCAACAACAATCAGCCAAAACGGGCCAAGCGCAGGTAGATGTTCCCGCTCTAAAAAAATGGTTGGCTCAACTCGAGTTTCCCTTGCAGGCCCTAGATTATGAGGCAGTCAATCCCGCTGTTCCCTTTATTCCCAATAGCCGCCCCTTCCAACATATTCCCTTTCAATTTAGCTGGCAAGTTTGGACCAATAAAGAAACAGGGGATATTGTTTCAACTAATTTTTTGGCCAAAGACAAAAAAGACCCTACCCCCGCCCTGATGCAAGCTCTCTTAGAAAGCGCCCAGCCTCAAGGCAGCATTTTGGTCTGGCACAAAACCTTTGAAAGAGACCGCAACCGCGAACTAGCCAAACGCTTTCCCGAACATCGAGATTTTTTATACAGCCTTAATGAACGCTTGGTCGACCTAGAAGAAATTGTGACCAAAGGGCTTTATATAGACGCTAAATTTGAGGGCCGCAGCTCCCTCAAAAAGGTTTTGCCTGTCCTGCTACCCCAAATGAGCTATGATGAACTCCCCATTGCAGAGGGCCTAGCCGCTGCCGATGCTTGGTGGCAGTTGGACCAACAGCCCCCCCAAGAGCAAGCCCAAACCCGCCAAGCCCTAATCGATTATTGCCAACTCGATACCTTCTCTTTGATTAAGATGGTCCAACTCCTTATGCGGAAATTTGGGCAGTAGTTGTGTCCCAGACATAGCCAGTTATATTTTTTACCAAGCCAGTTAGGTTCCAGACATAACTTTTGCCCTTTTTCATTTTGTTACATTATTTTCACTTTTAACAACTCCCTAACAATTGGGGGCCAAAATCCTATTCTTACAGCCTAAAGGCCGCAGCCAATCTTATTGGGCTATCATTTTTCTAGCCGCAGCGGCTTAAAAGCCCCTGCTTCATTGGAGATAGGCGAAAGCATTCGGTTTCAGGTCTTGCGGCTTTTAAGCTGCAAGCCATGGGACCGCTAAAAGCTTGCTAATTGGGACCTAGTCTGGCTGCGGGTTTCAACCTGCAGGTCTATATATCCATCCTACAGGCCCGAAGGGCCGCAGGCCTAGCGATGCGGCGGGGTGGCCCGCAGGGCCAGACCAAGGCGGCAAAGCCGCCGAAGGGCCGAGCAGACCTGCGAGCCCCAAAGCGTAGCGCCCGCCGCAGGCGGGAGGCCCCAAACCCTTCATCTTATCGCCATGAACGGCCTTTCCATTGATAATTTTGTGGGAAAATCGAGGCCGTGCCGACCAGCACAATATAAAGCAGGTGAGCGAGTAGGGCGGGCCAGAAAATGCGGAGGAGTTGGCGGCGCTGAAAAAAGCGGCTAGCGCTAGACAACAGGCAGTAATCGGCTAGGGCTTTGAGGGCCCATTGGCCGAGGACCCAATAGGGCGAAAAGCCGAAAAACAGGGCGACACTGCTAATAAAAAGGGAGCAAGAGAAGGCCCAAACGAGGCCCAATTGCAGTTCGGTTCGTCGGTCTTTGTAGGCGCCAGATTTGGAAGACCAGCGGAGGCGTTGTCGCCAAAAGGCGGCATAAGTTTGCACGGCGGGAGTTTGCACGGCGGCCTCAAGGCTTTTGACAAAAGCGATTTGTTGGGGGTATTTTTCGGCTACTTTTTGCAAAAAGAGCATATCGTCGCCAGAGGCAAGCTGATCCATGCCAGCAAAGCCATTGAGTTCGATATATCGGGCCTTGGGATAGGCCATATTAGCCCCATTACACATCCGCATATATTGGCCATTAATGCCAGCGCCTGTGATGGCCATCATGCCCATAAAATCGAGCGCCTGGGCTTTTTCCAGAAAGCGATTGCGATAAGTAAAGAGGACGGGAGCGGCCACAAACTGCATATTTTCTTGCTCCATGGGGAAGCAAAGTTGTTTGGCCCAAAGGGGGGGCAATTGGCAATCGGCATCGGTAAAAAGCAGGTATTCGCCTTGGGCGGCGGCAATAGCTTGGGCCAGGGCGGCCTTTTTGCCTAGGCCCTTTTGCAGAGCGATAATATGCAGGCGTTCGTCTTGGAAACTTTGGGCAATGCTGCGGGTGGCGTCTTCAGAATGGTCATCCACCAGAACAATCTCCATTAATTCGGGCGGATAATCCTGAGCCAAGAGAGAGCGGAGGCAGCTTTCGATATGCTCCGCCTCATTTCTGGCGGCCAAAACAACACTAATCTTCTTTTTCGGCTGATAATTGGGGGGCAAAAAAGAAGGGGCCAGCTTTGCCCAAAAGAAGCAATAGCTGGCCATTAATGTGCCGTAGCCAAGGCTAAGAAAAAGAATTAAGCCGTAGATATAGAGCATTTTATTGCAATTTAGAAAACTGCAACCAACTGCCTAAGCGGCCATTTTGGTCCAGATTAAAAATCAGTCCAGCCAAAGGATAATAGAGCAACTTCCCCTTGCCCGTGCTTAGGCTATTGGCGGCAAAGCCGTATAATTTTTCGATTTCTATTTGGCGGCTACCGATTTTAATTCCGCGGGCAGTTTCTCCCTGATAATCTGCATTAAACTGCAAAAAGCCCCAAATTTCCTCTTCATTAGCCTGACCATAGCTAGCCAAAAGCAGGGCCTCTTTTTGCTCCAATCGGCTAGCAATTAATAGTAACTCAGGGCTCCCCTCCTGTTGTCGTTCCATCATTTGGATAACATCCGGCTGATTATTTTCAAAATAGCTAGGGAGTTCAGCCAGGGGAAGTTCATCATAGCTCTCGGTTTCTCCGCTAATTTCTTGCTGTTTAGTGGCTTGTCGAGCTTTCCAGCGTTTAGATTTGAGGGCAGAGAGGTTGGCCTCGGCCAAACCGGGTAGCGATTTCCGCAATTGTTTAAACTGTTTTTTGGCGGCTTTTTCGTCTCCGTTTTGAGCCAAAATAATTCCGACCAAGAGATGAGCTTTATCTTGAATATGAGCGGGCATCTCTTCATTTTTGGCCAAGCGTTTGGCCTTAAAGAGAGCTAAATCTTGATCTTCTTTAAGTAAGGCCCAAATAATTTCATTGAGCAGAGCAGGAGCATAATTGGGCGAAACCTGCAGCGATTTATCCAGCATTTGGCGAGCTTGGGCCAGAAAGCGCTCCTTTTTGGGTTGGCGATTCCCCTTACTGTTTTGTTGGAGTCGGCTTTGCAATTCAAGCTGCAAAGGCAATTTAAAGGGTAATTCTTCGGCCTTATATTCTTTGAGGGCGGCCAGCAGAAAATTAACGGCAGCATTATTATAAATTGCTCGGCCTGGAAACTGTTGGGCCAGTTGGGCATAGGCTCTGGCGGCCCGCTCTTCTTGCCCCATTAATGCTAGGTAATTTGCCATTTGAAAAAGGGGCAAAAGATCTTGCAGCATCTTTTGAGAATTATCGCAAATTGCGATGCGGTCACTTCGGCTCGGGTAGCCCTTGGTCGAATCGGGCAGGCCGATCGTCTCATACAAGCGGCTATAAAACTCTCCCCCTACTTCTAGGGTATTATAGCCAGCCAAATAGCCAAACAGCCCTCCAAAATAATCGGCTTCGGCCTCCATTCGAGCCCGTTGGGTTTCGTCTAGCTCCATTTCATAAATCTTATCGGCAATTTCGCTGTCTTCATTGGCTGTACCAAAAGACATCCCCCAACCGTGATCCTTATAATAGTGGGCCAGTTCATGGCCCAACACCATCGCTAGGGCATTTAGGGAATCAGCGCCAAATTCTAGAGCCAGATCATAAATCCCTTCTCCAAAGTTAATAGAGTTATTTTGCGGATTATAGTAGGCATTATAATAAGGCTTACGGCCTTTTTGGTAAATAAAATTAAAGGCTGGCAATGGTCGAGGATCATTAATCGCCTGCGCAATTTCCTGATAGACCTTTTCGCAAGTTTCGGCCTTAGCCTGTTGCGCCTTGCTTTGCGCATAGCTATTGGAATAGCCCAAAAGACAAAGGGCCAAAAGTAAGTAGTACTGCATAAGTTGTTGAGATGATAAGTGAGACAAATTTGCAGAATTTAAGCCAAAGCTGCAACTGATTTATTTTTTTGGGGCCTCCCCGGTTACTCCCTTTGGTCGTCGAACTGCGGCCTAAAGGCCTTGTTGTCATTTCGCAGCTCGCTGTTGTTTTGGGGCCTCCCGCCTGCGGCGGGCGCTACGTTTCGCAGCTCGCTCTTCGCTCGGCCCTTCGCCGCTTTCAGCGGCTTGGTCTGGCCCTGCGGGCCACTGCTGCACATCGCTAGGCCAAATAGGAATTCTGCGCTTCGGCCCTTTTCGCTATTCCAATTCAACATCTCATTCTTGCCATTAAAAACTTATTAGCAGAGTAAAACCTATCTTTTTTTTTCGCCGTCACAAACCTACAAAAGCTTAAATAAATAACCTAAAAAAACATTTACCGCATTCTAAATAAAAACCTTAATTTTAAACATCTGAAAAACAAAAAAACAAATAAAACCTAAGACATAACTTGCGTTTGCGAAAAAAAGCCACTACTTTAGTCGTATCCGATAACCGTAAAAACTTTAGCGTATGGCTTTTAAATCTAAAATTAAGTTAGATGAGCTAAAAAACTTGACCGAAGTGCAGTACATCAAGTTGATTGAGCGGGAGATAAAACGAGCTGCGACTTTTGAGCAAACTGGCGTTGTCGTTTTATCTGATTATACTTTTAGTTGTGGTTCGGTAGGCACATTAATCTTGCTGGGCAAGTTATCTGGCTCCCTAATGAAATATTATAAGAGTCTTAAAACTGATCGAAAAACAGAAAAAGACTTTGCCAAAGGAATCTGTTA
>Ga0193958_1000281_pt1 | contig 20493 bp, 20 predicted proteins | sample FB_1_MG_FD_140320 | JGI IMG/M metagenome (GOLD analysis project Ga0193958, IMG submission 140320) | Microbial mat bacterial communities from the Broadkill River, Lewes, Delaware, United States - FB_1_MG | ecosystem: Environmental > Aquatic > Freshwater > River > Microbial mats | place: USA...
CCACGAGCACGGGGGTAGGTCGGACGAAATGACGCAAGCGTTAATGCGTGCTTTGCTGCGCCCGCGAGGGTGATGCAACAGCCGCCTGTAACACCCAATAATTCCAACAAAACCCGGCCCCCGCCGGGTTTTTTTATGCCCGCAATTTGGCCGGGCGTTACGCGTAACGGTGCAAATAATGCAAATCAACTACCCACTACTGGCCAGTCAGGTGTTTGGTCAGCCGATTTTTGCTACCCGTGAGGTAGTAGACAGCGTTAAAGCTGTGCTGGAGCCGCGTCTGTTGGGCCAGGTGGCCGCCCTGCCGTCCGGTATCAACGTGGCTAACCATGTACCGGAGCCGCTGGCGCTGGTTGATGATGAGGCCCGCACGGCTGAACGGCTGCAAATTCACGGCAAAGTTGCCGTTATCAAAGTGCACGGCTTGTTGGTTGCTCGGCGCGGAACGATTACCGCCGCCTGTGAGGAACTGATCAGCTATGAGCACCTACGCAACCAGATTAGTGCCGCGCTGCGCCATGAACATGTGGTCGAAATTGTGGTGGATCTGCACAGCGGTGGCGGCATGGCTGTTGGCTGCAAAGAGCTGGCTGATTTCATCTACCAGGCACGGAAGATCAAACCGATCACCGCACTGGTGAACTTCGCGGCGTACTCCGCCTGTTACTTCATTGCGGCGGCCTGCACCCGGATTATCTGCAGCCCCACCGGGGGCGCAGGTTCTATCGGTGTGATTTTGGAAACGTTCGAGGTTAGCCGTTGGGAAGAAGAAACCGGCATCAAATACAACACGTTTTACCGGGGAGGCCATAAAAACGATGGTAGCCCCCATGAGCCGATCACTGATCAGGCCACGGCCGCCATCAATAAGAGTCTGGACCGTAGTTATGCCATGTTCACCGGCTCCGTTGCTCAGTATCTGGATATGGATGTACAGAAAGTGATTGATACTCAGGCCGGTCTGATGGATGCAGAAGAGGCGTTAAGTCTCGGGTTTATCCATCAAATCGCCCCCGCACAGGATGCGATAGACGAGATATTCGCCGCTCATAAAGTCCCCGCGCCGCCGGTCACGCAGAGCTACAGCGTACAGGCCCGCGCTGCTTCTATGGCCATGCAGCCCCGGCAGCGGCACTAACAACTAACCACACCACAACAGGCACCCACGGGTGCCTTTTTTGTATCTAACGTACAGGTAAATCTGATGGCTAAGAGTCGCGTAGACCAGATCAATGAACAATACACCGCCCGTGCTGCCGTCTCCGACAAAGTGCAGGCGCTGGCAGATAAAGAAACGGGCGGCGAACAGCTGACAGCGGAAGAGGTGGCCGAAGTTACCCAGCTTCAGACGCAGTTTGATGAGATCACCGCCTCTATTAACCGCCTGGAAAAAGCGGAAGCGATGGCGGCGGCAACGGCGAAGCCCATTACCCCATACGGTCAGGCTGAAGAACTGGGCGATAAAGTGTACCAGCAGGTGAAAACGCCAGACGTTAAAGGCGCAAAGGTGGCCCGTATGGTTATTTCCATGGCCGCCGCCAAAGGTAACCCGGACGCGGCGGCCCGTTTTGCCGCGAACACCCTGCACGATCAGCAGGTAGCGGCAGCCCTGACAACGCAAACGGCCACCGGGGGCGGGGTGCTGGTGCCGGTTGATTACCGTCAGGAGCTGATCGAGCTGCTGCGCCCTGAGTCGGTGGTGCGCAGTATGAACCCGATTGTGCTCCCCATGCCGCGCGGTAATGCCACGATTCCGAAAATCGTATCCGGTGCGACGGCGGGCTATATCGGCAGTGACAGTGATGCCGGGCTGACCGGTCAGGAATTTGGTGATCTGCAGCTGTCCACCAAAAAGCTGGCCGCGCTGGTGCCGGTGAGTAATGACCTGCTGGGTTTTTCTTCCCACGCGGTGGAGCAGATCGTTATCAGTGATCTGATCTCGGCGCTGGCAGAGCGTCAGGATCTGGCGTTTATCCGTGGCGATGGCAGCAATAACACGCCGAAGGGGCTGCGTTTCTGGGCGCCGCCTGCCACGCACCTGATTACAGCCAGTGACGGTGCAACCCTGGCCAAGGTTAAGGCGGATCTGGCTAAGCTGGATCTGGCCCTGCGTAACGCCAATGTGAAGATGCGTAAACCGGGTTACCTGATGAGCCCGCGCACCTATGAGTTTCTGGCCGCGCTGGTCGATGGCAATGGCAACCCTGCATTCCCATCGCTGGAGGATATGAAGCTGAAGAACCGCCCGGTGGGTATCACGACCCAGATCCCGGATAACCTGGGCGGTGGTGGTGATGAGTCTGAAATTACCCTGTGTGATTTCTCCAATGCGGTGATTGGTGAGGCGGAATCACTGGAGATCGCCATCTCTACTGAAGCCACGTACACCGACACAAACGGCGATACCGTCAGCGCCTTCCAGCGTGATCAGACGCTGGTGCGGGCGATTGAGCAGCACGATTTCGGTATGCGTCATGATCCATCTGTCGCGGTACTGACCGGCGTTAATTGGACGCCGTAACGCCTTCTATCTGACGGCTGGCGGGGGTTTCTCCGCTGGCTATCCCTACTGACTAACGCAGGTAACACCATGTCTGGAAAGAATATCGGGCTCGTCTTTCGTCGCCACTGGCGCTCATACAATCCGGGAGAGTTGGCCGGGTTTCCTGAGCCGCTGGCGGCAGAGCTGCAGGAAAAGGGCATTGCCGAAACCCCGGATGCCCGCGAGAAGCGCATCGCGGCACAAGCGGCGGCGCAAAAAGCGGAGCAGGCCAAAGCCGCGAAAGCCGCCGCCGCTGCAGCAGATAAAGGTAAGTAAACCATGACTGACCCCATCGCCCCTGATCCCGCCCCGGCGGCGGAGCCTGATCCGGTGATCTGGACCGAGCCGGTTACCCTCGCCGAGGCGCGCACCCAGTGCCGCCTTGATGGGGATATAACCGACGAGGACACACTGATCAGCACCATCCTGATACCCGCTGCCCGGCGTTACTGTGAGCAGCACTGTCAGCGTCCGTTGCTTAGTGAGGATCTGATGCAGTGGCGGGGCCAGCCCGCCCCGCGTATCGAGCTGGCCGCCGGACTGGTGGCGGTGGAGTCTGTCAACTACATGGACGCGGACGGGGTAGAGCAAACGCTCCCCCCGGCCCGTTACTACACAGACACCGCCGAACATATCGGCACGGTGCAGCTGCTGGGCGGCCAGTGGCCTGCGATGCAGCTACACCACCCCAAACCGCTGCGCATACAGTACCGGGCTGGATGGCCCACGGATGCGGTGCCAGCGGATATTAAACAGGCCATGTTGCTGCTGATTGCGCACTGGTACGACAACCGCGAGGCGGTCGTGATCGGCACAATCACCAGCAACCTGGATTTTGCCGTGGCTGCGTTGTTGGCCCCGTACCGGATACACACGATATGAGATTGCCCCACCGCATCCAGCTGGTGACGCTGGCTGAAACCAAAGACGCTGATTTTAATATCGTCAAAACATGGCAGGCCGGGCCGGTCATCCATGCCCGTGTACAGCAGACCGCCGCCGGTGAGGCGCTGCAGAACCAGCGCGAGCTGGCGAAAACGGTTATCAATGTGACGGTGCGCTATCGCACCGGGATCACGGACGATATGCGGCTGATCTACAACGGCGATACCTACGAGATTGACGGCGTGGTAGATAAATCAGGCCGTCGTAAACAGCTGGCGATCACCGCCACCCGCCACGGATAACCGCCATGACCCGGCTCGATATCAGAAACCTGGATCACCAGCAGGTGCTGGGTGAGCTGCAGGCGCTGTCTCAGGATCTGCAGACCAAGGCGCTGCGCTCGGGGCTGGTGAGCGTGGCCGCGCCGATCAAAAAAGCGGAAAAAGCCACCGCCCCGGTCAGTGATCGGGAGGGCGGCGGGACGCTGCGCCAGGCCATCGGCCATCGGCTGGTAACCCGTAACGACGCGGACAAACTGAACCTGTTTGTCAGTGCGACTAAACGTACCTCAATCGATAACCCCGGTATTGCGCTGATTGTGGGGGCTAACCGCAAAGTGGCCGGAAAACACCGTGGCCATATTGCGGCGTGGCTGGAGCATGGTTTGCGAGCTAAATCCCGCCGCCACCTCCGGGGCCGTAAAAACGGTGGGCGGGTGAAACGCCCGCACGCCCGCTGGTATGCCCACCGAGGGTTGCCCGCTAACAGTTTTCAGGCCAATGCACTGGCCAGTGTCAGCAATCAGATTGAAACCCGGTTTTATAAGGGCATCGCCCGCTCACTAAACAGGATGCGCTAATGACCATTGCTGACGAGATCGCCGCTGAATTGCGGGCGGATGGTTGCGTGGCCCAGGCGCAGCCCGCAGCACAGCGGGCAACCTCGGCCCATGCCGTGCATCGCACTCTGGGTGCCGTGATCGGCCCGGCGGTGGACGGTGAGGTTTACCAGCTGCAGCAGCCGGACAGCCCGGCATATCCCAATGTGACGTTTCAGCCGGTCGGCTATGAGCGGATCGGCCCGGACGGGCTGCCGCTGATCCGTTCAGATCGTTACGAACTGCATATCCGCGCCCCGGAGCTGGGGCCGCTGATTGAGTCGGTTGATCAGATGCGGGACGCGCTGATCGTCTATCGGCAGCCGGGCAGCGCGATCGGTTTTGATGTGACCGATCAGGCGCTGGACACCGAGTACACCGAGAAAATCCGCCGGGCGCTGATGGCCGTGGAGGTGTACAGCCTGGCCACAGAGTCGCAGCTGATCCCCGCCGCGTTTGTGTATGCGGCGGGCATGGGGGCCAGCGAGGCCCGCACCGCCACGGTTACGCAAACCGTCGAACACCATTACCACATTGCCATTATCGCGCCGGGTGAGCAGATCGACACCGCCCAGCGCGCGGTTACGGCGGCCCTGCTGGGCTTTATTCCCAGCGCGGGCGACTACGCTACCGGGCTGGCCCTGGTGGGCGGCGATCTGCTGCAGCATTACGGCCCGCTGGCGTTGTGGCGCAACACCTACGTAATCACCGAATACACTTCTGCCTGACAGGTAACCCCATGAAACAGATAAAAAAACCGCTGTCGCCCCCGACCGTGGGCGGCATGTTTCGCCGCGTGGACGGTGGCAAACTGGAGCCCCTGAGCGTAACCCGCCAGCCCGGCACTGAAATCCAACCGGCGGCCCCTGCCGCCCCGAAACTGGAGCTAGACGGCCATGCCCCTGACGGAAAGTAAAGTACTGCTGCGCGAGGACAGCCAGCTGCTGATGATTGGTGTTGAAAACAGTTATGCCGACGACGCCACGCCGGGGCCTGTACAGGCCATCCTGGGCGAGGACGTTGATGTAACGGTGGAGCGTAAAACCGAGCAGTCAAACGAGAGTCGCGGTTTCCTCGGCGCGGGCAGTACCGCGACCATCCACAGCCATGTAAACGTATCTCTGACAGTCAAACTGGGTGGCTCGAAAGATGGCACCGCCACCACGCCGCCGCCCTATAACGATCTCTATCTGGGCTGTTCATTAGCCGGAGTGGTTGAGGCGGACCGGGTGGCCTACAACATCGTCGGCAAAGGCAAATCGTTGTCGATCTATTACATGATTGAGGATGAGCTGCACAAAATTGTCGGCTGTATCGGTGATGCTGAATTTGTGCTGGGCACGGATGCCATGCCCCGGCTGAAACTGACCCTGAAGGGGTTGTATCTGACGCCCGGCACCGGCACCCGCCCGGACCCGGCAGATATCGACTACACCGGCTGGGGTAATCCACTGGCCCCGAACAGCAAAAACATCCAGCGTGTGGAATATTTTGGCCACAAATTACGGATGAGCGAACTGACCCTGAAAATGGGTGTAGGCCTGGTGTATGCCAACGTGGCCTACCAGGAGTTTGTTGACGGCCCGACCCGTGAGGGCTCGGTCAGTATTACGTTTATCGCCGACGATCTGGCCACGATCAATTTTTATGAACTGGCCGACCGTAACGCCAGTTCGGAGCTGAATTATCAGCTGGGTGATATGGCCACGAATGTTGGCCATGTGTTTGGCCTGAACATCCCCAATCTGCAGATCAAGGACATCAAGAAAACGTTTAAAGACAAGATCAAGTATTTCCAGCTTGATTGCGCGATTGTGCCGCTAACGGCCAACAGCGATTTTAATTTTTTCCACGCCTGATAATCGGGCCTGAAACAGGATTTATAACATGGCTTTTGTGATGGTTGCGCCCGATGTGGTGACGAAAGAAGTTGAGTTTACCCCGCCGGGTAGTGAAGAAACGGCGTCGATACTGGTCGATTTTAAGTGGCTGTCCAAGTCTGAGCGGCACGCCCAGGCTAAGAAGCTGGAAGGCCTTATGCGCCGCCAGAGCGTCAGCTACCAGCGCCATCTCAAAGAGATTGAGGCGTATAAAGTGGCGCTTGATGCGTATCTGGACAAAGAAGCGGCGGGTGAGGCGGTCGAACTGACAGAGCCTGAACCGCCGGAAATGCCTGAGCTGGGCGCGGACGATGTCGAAATTGCCTGTGATGTGGTTAAAAACATTCAAGGGCTGAAAAATGCCGACGGTGACGATCTGGAATATAGCCCAGGCCTGCTGACAGAGTTGCTGACAATGGAGTTTGTCGCCCTGCCGTTTTTTGAGGCGCTGCGCAACTACGTGAACGGCAGCGATCTTGCGGCGGCTCTGCAAAAAAACTGATCGACGCGGGCACCCGCTGGGCGAACCCGCCGCCCGATATCAATAAACACGCCGAACAGTTGGCGCAGTGGGGCGCGCCCCCTGAAGAGATCGCCGCCGCCCGCGCGGCGGCCCCCCCACCGTTTGAAGTGCTGGCCCCCAACTGGCGGGCCTTCTGCCTGTTTTGTGACTGCCGTCAGGAGTACGACACCGTCAGCAATCCGGCGGGCACGACCTCGCTCTATCGCGGGATCAGTCGTACCGAACTGGCGGCGGTGATGAGCATGGACGGGGTGGGCAAAAAGAAGCAGCGCCGCCTGAAAAATCAGGTGCTGCTGATTGAGCGCGGCGCATTACAGGGCTGGGCGGATCGGGTAGCGACCTGATCCCGTCCGCCTGATCCGTACCCCCTACCTCTGAGTTTATCGCCGTGGCCAAAACCTACAAATCCGGCATCGTCTTAACCGGCGATGCCAGCGGAGCCGTGCGCGCCGTAGAGCTGACAGACGACGCGCTGCGCTCACTGAATGGCCGCACCCGGCAGACGAAAACCCGGCTATCAGCGTTGGTTGAAGAGCAGCGTCGGCTGGAAATACAGTCTCAGGAGACGCGGGCGGCGGTGTTGTCGGGCGCTCAGTCTATGCTGGCCTGGGGCGGCGGATTTGCCAGCGCGGCGGCGGCCAGTACGATCTGGCGCGCCCATATGATCCGCGATACACAAGCGGTCTCCAGAGCACTGGGCGTGTCGATCACTGACCTGCAGGCGCTGCAGTATGCCGGGGAATCACTGGGCGTGTCGTCGGATAAAGTCGGCGATATTCTAAAGGATTTCTCGGAAAAGCTGGGTATTGCGTTCCGCGACGGCACTGGCGATGCCATGGCGGTTATTGACGAGCTGGGGATGTCGCTGGATCAGCTGCGGGGCCTGTCTGCAGACCAGCAGTTCCTGACTGTTTTCGACCGGATCGGTGAGCTGTCTGATCGTAATCAGCAGATCAGCATGCTGGAAGATCTTGCGAGTGATGCCAGCCTGCTGATCCCCATCCTGGGCAATGTCACCGGCCTGATGCTGGAGGCTAAACAGGTCGGCTATGCGTTGTCTGAGCAGGATGCCCAGGCAATCGTTGATTACTCCGCCGCCTGGGATGGCGTGGGTGCAGCCCTGACAGGTGTCGGCAATCAGGTCACGTTACTGGCCAGCCAGCAGACAACCGGGCTGGTAAACGGCTTAGCTGCGGCGATCCGTGATAACGCGGGCGCGGTTGAATACCTCGGTACAGCTGCTACCGCAGGGGTGGCGCTGATTACGGCGCACGTCATCCCGGCGATGGTGAGTAAGGTAGCCGCATCGCGCGCGGTGCAGACTGCGCTGATCGCCGAGGCGACGGCGGAGAAAGCCGCCGCGACGGCAGCGCTGCGCCGGATCAGCTCCAGCGGCATCGCGACGGCCAGCGCGACAGGTCATGCCGCCGCTGTTGACCGCCTGAGCGCCGCCACCCTGCGCTACAACAGCACCGCCACCCTGGCAGGCCGTGCCAGCGGTATGCTGTCCGGTGGGCTGGCGATGCTGGGTGGCCCGCTGGGCGTGGGCATCCTCGCCGCGACGGCCATGGGCACCTATGCCGCCAGCATTGATACCGCTGCGATCCGGGCGCAAGAGTCTATCGGCCCGATTGACGGCTTGGCGCTGGCGATCCGCGATGTCACCGACGCGATCAGCGGGGCCAATGATCTAAACCGGCTCAGTGATATCGCCGACGGGTTTGCCAAAAACGGCGCGGAAAAAGTCCGCGCCATGATCGCCGAAACCGAGCGCTATATAAAAACCCTGGAAGGCGTGAAAGAGCCAAAAGGGCTAAAAAGCCTGTTTGATGGCAGTTACGATACCGCTCAGGAAAACCTCAAAGGTCAGACCGAGCGGCTGGAAGCCCTGCAGCTGGCGCTGAAAAAACTGGACGAATCCAGCCGGGATGTGGTCGGGGCGAATGAAGCGCTGACGGCCAGCGGCGAAAAACTGACCGAGCAGCAACAGCTGCTGCTGAAAGAGGTGCGGGACCTCAGTACCAAATACGGCGATCAGCGCAGCAAGGTGCAGACCCTGCGCGATGAAAAAGCCCGCCTGAATCAGGCGATTAAAGAAGGCATCGGCGATCAGCAGGCGCTGAAAAAGGCCATTGTTGGCGTTACCGCTGCGATCAAGAAAGAAGAAAAGGCCACTAAAACGCTGGCGGATAAAAACGCCCTGCTTATTGAACATCTTGATGAAGAATTACGGCTGCTGGGGCTGAGTGAGAAAGAACGCGCAATTCAGATCAATCTGAAAAAGCTGGATAAACGGGCCACAGATGATCAGCGGATCGCTGTGCGTAACAGCACCGCTGCCCTGTATGACAAAAAGGAACAGTTAAAAGCGGTCGCAGAGGCGACGAAAGAAGCGACGAAAGAAACTGATCCGTTTGTTAAAAGCTGGGAAGAGGCGACTAAACGCATTGATGCGTCGTTCGCCGATGCGTGGAAAGGGTCTTTTGATTCGTTCGAGGATTTTACCGACAACATCCTCGGCAGTTTTAAGACAATGCTGGCCGAAATGGCCCACCAGGCGACGACTAAAAAAATTGTACTGAACATTCAGCAGTCGGTCAGCAGTTCGCTGGGGATCGGTGGCAGCTCCGGCGGTGGTGCGGGTGGGTTGCCGGGCGGGCTGCCCAGCTTGTCAAATCTAGCCGACACTGCGTCCGGCGCGCTGGATTTTTTCAACCCGGCCAGTGGTGGCACGACGGCGTTTATCAACAGTCAGGCCCAGTCCCTGGGCTATGGCATGGCTGCTGATGGCATGGGGCCGCCGACCCAGCTGCTGATTGATCCGAGCAGCGGGCTGGGCGGGGCGCTCAATGCTGCAGGCCCGGCGCTGGCGGCGTTTGGGCTGTCTAAAAAACACGGGCCGATTGCTGGTGTGGCAGGCGGTGCAGGCTCTGCTGCGCTGGCCGGTGGTATCAGCGGCATGATCGGCGGCGGCGGGTTTTTGTCCGGTGCCAGCGGTGCGCTAGCGGGGCTGGGTCCGGCGGGCTGGCTGGCTATCGGGCTGGGTGCAGTCGCGGGGATGCTGGGGCCAAAACCCAGCGATAAAACGCAGTGGGCGGGCACGACCGGCGGCGACGGTTACGTCTACTCCGGCGGCGAAAACGGCGACAAATTGTGGCAGGAGGGCCGGGACGCGGCAACGCACATCGCCTCGATGTTGTCGGCGTTTGATCAAAATATTGCCCGATTTGACGGTGTCGAGCTGACTGACTCGTATGAGGTCGGCGTGGGTCAGCGCGATGGTGCACAGATTCGTGTCAGCGATGCGGTCGAAAATGCCGATGATCTCCAGCGTTCGCCGAACGGCAGTGAGTATTTCAGCGGCGGCGACGTGATTTTCTCCGGCACTGACCTGACTGGCGGTCTGGATGCTGCTTTTGCGCGAATGGCCAAACAGGCCGGGATTCAGACCGATATTTATACCAGTCTGGCGCAGGACGGCGAGGCGCTGGGCACTGTCTACGAGCGCCTGAATCTGCAGGTTAAGGGGGTCGATGCAGCATCTGACGCACTGGGGCTGAAATTTGACGCCAGCGCCGATGATCAGCTGCGCCTCGCCGATCAGCTGGTGCAGAGTGCGGGCGGGCTGGCGGCATTTAACGCCCAGAACGCTGCCTTTGATCAGCAGTTTTTTACTAACGCCGAGCGCCAGCAGCGGGTCTATGACGACCAGCTGACCCGCTACGACGATTTAGAGAGCGTGCTGCGGGCAAATAATCTGCAGCTTGACGGCAGCAAAACCGGTTTCCGCGAGCTGATCACCGGCATCGACGGCAGCACCCTGGCCGGTGCGGAACTGCGGGCGGAGCTGCTGCAGTATCAGAATACGGTGGCGTTTCTCGCCCCGGCCATGGTCGCAGCAAATGAGGCCGGTGCCAGCGGCGTCGAGGTGTTTTACGACCTGCAGCAGGCGTCGGAGGATCTGGGCGACACGATCAGCCGGGTTAGCTCAGAAGTCGAGACGTTTACCGAGTACAACACCCAGCTGGGCTGGGGCCTGCAGCTGACAGGCGATGAGCTGATCAGCGTCGCCGACGGCTTTATCCAGTCAGCCGGTGGCATGCAGCAGTTCAGCGCGTCGATGAATACCGGGATGTCGCTGCTGTACACGGATGCGGAACGGGCCTCGATGTCCGCGCTCGATGCCGCGCGTAATCTGGGCGCACTGAACGCCCAGCAGGGCCTGTACGGTGATCAGTTGATCACCAATATGGACCAGGCCCGCGCGTATGCTGACGCGCAGGATCTGAGCACCGCCGCCGGTCAGCGGGCCTACCTCGCCGCGATTGAGATGGCGCAGGCGATTGACGCCCTGGGCGGCTCACTGAGCGGGGCGACAGCGGCCGCCGGGAGCAGTGGCAGCAGTGGCGGGGGCGGGACGGTCAGCAGTTCGCCGGGGGTGATGATTGATATCGAGCAGCTGCAGGATGAGCTGGCGGCCGCGCAGGCGGCGCAGATCACTGCCGCCGCCGACATTGCGGCGGCGATTGCCGATGCCCAAGAGAAAATCGATTACTACAGCACTTTCTGGGGCGACGTGCTGAAGATGGGCGGCGTAGATGAGTGGATCGCGCACTGGCAGGGCCAGATTGATGATTTGAGTCTGGCTGACGACGGCAGCACCGCGATTGATAAACTGGTCAGCGCAATTGATGGTGCCAAAATTCACAATGCCAACGTCACTGCTGCACAGGCAACAGCACCGGCGGTTGTATCGACTCCGGCGACGACGACCAGCAGCGGCGGCAGCAGTTACGTTGCCGCCCTGCAGCTGCAGCCGGGCGCGCTGGAGCAGCTGATGCAGTCGGTGCTCAGTGAGTCCGGCTATCTTGACTGGCTGATCGAGCAACGGCAGCAGCCGATTGATGAGTACAACAGCCTGCACGACACCGCTATCAGTGGGTTTGCTGATCTGGCAGCGGTGGTGGATGGGCTGGAGGTGGGTTCCCAGGCGTGGATCGAGGCGGTCAACGTAACCGGCGATCTGTCGGCCTGGCTCGATGCCCAGGCCCAGCTGGCAGAGTTGCAGCAGTCGCAGGTGCTGGCTGAGTATCAGCCGGACATTGATGGTTACTGGCAGCAGTATCTCGATGCTGAGGACGATCTGCAGCGGCTCTATGACGACCGGCTGGAGCAGCTAAAAGCGGAGCAGGGGCTGGTTGCTGAGTTGGGCCGGATGCAGGACAGTCTGGCGCTGTCGGCACAGTCACCGCTGACCCCGCAGCAACGCTATGACGAGGCGCAGGCGCAGTACCGCGAGGTGCTGGCGGCCGTGCAGGGCGGCGATACGGCTCGACTGTCGGAGCTGCAGAGTGCCGGTCAGGCGTATCTGACCGAGTCGCAGGGCATGTACGGCAGCAGTGCCGGGGCGTTGTCGGTCTACTCCGAAGTCAGCGGCGCGCTGGACGATCTGGCGCTGACGCTCGACAGCAGCAGTTATGAAGACAAATCGCTGGCGCTGGAGCAGCGCCAGCGGGATGAGCTGGAGCGCATTCGCGCGCAGCTGGAGCGTCAGTTGCGCAGTATCGTTGATCAGTCCGCGCAGCTCGGTGACATCGCCGCGCTGCTGGCGCTGCTGCCGGAGAAGCTCAGCGGCGCGATGGGTGACGCCCTGAGCAGCGATAGCGACAGCGGCGACAGCGGTGGTGGTGGTGCGGTGGTTGTCGCGCAATCACCGGCGTCTGCTGATGCTGGGCTGGCAGGTCACCAGCAGGTGCTGGCCAGTTTTGTGCTGGGTGGGACGGTCGAAACCGAGGCTCTGGCGGCCGCCGTTGCGGCCACCGGCGGTGTTTCAGCGGCGCAGGAGGCGGCGATTCGCAGCGCGGGTGGCTGGGTTGACGGCAGCCACCGTGATGGCCTGCCCCGTGTGCCGTTTGACGGCTATATCGGCGAGCTGCACAGAGATGAGGCGGTACTGACTGCGCCCCAGGCCGAGGCCTGGCGCGCCGGGCAATCAGCCCCACCGCTGCCGTTGCTGGCCCCGCTACCACCGCCGCCGGTTATTCAGTCCGCCAGTCGGGCGGATAACGCGAGCGCTGAGCGTGAATTGCGGGCGATGTCGGCGACGATTGTCGAGCTGTCTGAAACGATTGAACGGCTGATGACGGATCAGGTCGAGGCCACTAATTTGCAGACGACCCGTGTTATTAAACAGCTAAAAATCAGCCCACGCCGGGCAACGTCGAGGACTCCCCGTGATTGATGATCAGCGGTATGCCGCCTGGCTCCAGGCGGGCGACAGTCAGCGTGTCTGGCTGCTGGAGCTGGAGCACAGCGCGGGGATGGAAACCCTCGCCCACGGCATCTACACCCAGCCCGGCAGCACGGTCTGGCTCGATGCACTGGAAGAGATTGAGCTGGAGGACGGTATCAACACAGACCGCTCAATCCAGGACCTGACCATCCGCAACACCGGGCGGTTTGACAGCTGGCTGGGGCGCGAGTGGCTGGGCCACCCGGTGCGATTGTATCTGGGTGATCGGCAGTGGCCCCGGTCAGATTTTCGGCTGACCGGATCAATGATTAACGGCGGCATCGACAGCGCGCAGGGCGGCGAGCTGCGGTTTTTGCTGCACAACCCGCTGGCGGCGCTGGATGCACCGCTGGCGGAGGTCGAAGGGGAGCCCGTGCCGGTGCTGTTCGGCACGGTGTTTAACGTCACCGTGCCGGTGCCGGATAACAATTTGGGCTATGTAGTACACACCGGCCCGGTGACGATCACTGCGGTGCGCGATAAAGGCGGCGCGGTGGGCTACACCCCCGGTGACCCGGTGAATGGGTTTCGGTTGCAGTCGATGCCCCGTGGCGCGATTACGTTTGATGCTGTCGCTGCGGGGGGCACCCCGGCAGCGCTGGTGCAGTTGCTCTGTGCGGGCACCGCGCTGGTGCCCAATGCCGCCAGCCTGGCCGCGTTGCCCGACTGGCCGCTGGGGATCTCGGCGCGCAGTGATGAGTCGCGCCGCTCGGTGCTCGATCAGCTGCTGGCCGGTCTGGGGGCGGCGGCGGTGATCAATGCGCTGGGTGAGCTGGAGATTCGCAGCCTGCAGCCGCCGGACGCTGTGCCGGTGCAGGTGCTGCGCAGCTCTGCAATCATCGACAGCGCCGCTTCGCCGGGGCTGGAAATTATCGCCGTCGAGCCCCCCGCCGGGCGGGTTGAGATCCGCTACGGGCGCAACTACACGACACAGGATGCCAGCGGGCTGAACACCGGCACCGACGTGTCGCAGGGCGGAATCAGCCCCGCCGATCTGCAGCGCTACGGCACCCAGTGGCAGCACGTCAGCGACACGCTGAGCAGTAACCCGCTGGCCCGTGTGATTGAGGTCGATACCCCGTTTGCAGATAAAACCACCGCTGAGCAGTTGCGGCAGGAGACCCGCGAGCTGTGCGGCGTCACCCGCTACCGCGCCCGGCTGTCGTGTATGTCCAGCGCGGTGCAGCTGATCCGCGCCGGTGACACGGTCCAGATCACCTATCCGCGCTACGGGCTCGACCAGGGTCGCTGTGTGCGGGTGCTCAATAATCAGCTGACGACCGGCGAACTGGAGGTCTACTGGTGAGTGAAAAAATAGGCCGGATCAAACTGATGCGGCCGCACTGGGCGGGGGCCACGGCCACCGCCAGCAGTTCGCCGGACACGGCCCACCATCTGTTAAACCTGTGGCGGGACCATGTCTGGTACAGCGAGGCAGCCGCGCCGGATCAGCCGCTGGCCGATCAGACGATCACGCTCAGCTGGCCGGAGCCGGTCGCGATCGACACCCTGGTGCTGGATCGGCACAACCTGTCAGGCACGGCAAAAGTGCGCTGGCAGCTGTACCGGTCCGGGACTGAGATGTACGACAGCGGGTTTCTGAGCGTCGGCCACCCGATCCCGTGGGGGGTGTTTAAAGCCGGGGTGAATTTTCTTGGCGAGTGCTGGGATGACCAGCTCAACACCCGCGTGGCGGAGCACTATCTGCCGCTGCTGAAGTTTGCTGATCAGCTGATCGTGACGATTTCGGACCCGGACAATAAAGACGGTCAGGCGCGGATCGAGCGTCTGCCGGTCGGCCAGTCGGACAGTCTGATCAATAATTTCAGCTGGGGCGCGGTGCTGGTCTGGGTCGATAAAACCCAGCATTTTGGCACGGTTGGCGGCGGGCTGGATATCCAGCGCGGCGAAGTTTATCGCGAGCTGTCAGTCAGTTTTGACTGGCTGGAAGGCGCGGACCGGGCGTGGCTGCACGCCCAGCTGGCGCGCTCAAAAGCTGACGTCTGGTTTGTGTCGGCGTACCCGACAGCGCGCAGCGGCGGCATGGAGTCGCTGGCGCATATGTTCACCGGGGTCCGTACCACTGATGTTAAAACGGCGCGCAGCAATTCCTTGTTCGGCAAGACTGCGGCCCCAATTATTTTCAGAGAGGCGTAGAGATGGCAGAGACAGAGACAGAGCTGACGCTGGATCAGCAGCATGCTCAGCTGATCGCAAAAGACTGGCCGACTATGGCCCCGGTGATGGGTGATGATATTGAGCTGGTCGATAAGCTGCAGCGGTTGTGTGAAAGTTTCGCCGAGCTGCTGGCGTACACCGGGCGGTTGCCGGATCACCTGGTATCAGAGATCGACCGCGCGAAGCTGGCCGCGCTGGCCGCGCTGGCGGCCCAGGTCGAAGAAAATGCGGCGTACACAGCGGCAGGCCGCGACGCGGCGGTGCAGGTGGCGGATGGCGTGAGTCAGATGCAGGATCTGACTGGGCTGTTTATGCAGTCGCTGTCTGACTCCGCAGCGTCTAACCGCGCAGAAATCGCAGACTGGATCGCGGAGATCGAGCAGGTCGCTGATCTGGCGCAGGCTGCTGCTGCGGGTGATGTGATCAATAATTTTACAGTCAGCAGTCTGACAGCCTGGGGTTCGGCGCGTACGTCAGAGTATGCCCGTCAGCAGGCGGTCGCGATGGCAATGGTGCTGGGGTGAGTGATGGCGTTTGAGACAGTGATTCTGCAGGGTGACGGTACAGCGCAGCTGGCGGTCACAAATGATGCGACAACAGAGGCGGTGGTCAACAGTCTGCTGGCGACCAACAGCACCGCCGGTGAGCGGGTATACAGCCTGCTGCTGGATGGTCAGGTGATGCTGCAGCTGCCGGTCGCGGCGAATAGCAGCGCGCCGCTGGCGGTCAAACCGAATGTCCCCGCCGGGGCGACATTGACCGTGCAGGCTCCGGCTGGACTGGCGGTGACGCTGTGGGTCTATCGGCAGTCGATTGATCTGGCGGCGGGTCTGACGGCGATGCAGTCCGCCGTGGCGGCGGCCCGCGAGGCTGCCGCTCGGGCCGCCACAGCGCTCCCGGTTGGGGTGCTGGATGATGATCAGGTGGCAGCGGATCGCGCGTGGAGCAGTCGGCAGATTGATGTGGTAAAGGCCGACCGCACCCCGGCGCTGATCGCGTTGGGCGCGCACGCGGGCGGGGTGGTGATCGACGTATCGGCGGGGCCGGTGCAGCAGTTGACGATTGCCGGTGATACACAGCTGACGCTGACTGGCTGGCCCGCCGCAGGGGTATACGCTGAGGTCGAGATCGAGCTGATCGATGGCGGTGCGCATGTGCTGACGCTGCCACCGGTGAATTGGTTAATCGGCGACGGGTCGCGGACGGGCAGTTTTGCGGATACAAAAATCGCACTGCAGGAGTCGGGCGGTAACGTTTTGGTGCTGTGGAGCAGTGACGGCGGTGTGACAGTGTGCGGGGTGGCGGGATGAGCAGTAAAAAACTGATGCTGTCGCAGCGGGTGCAGTCGCAGGCAAATGCGGGAATAATTAGGGATGCTGTGGATTTTGATGGGGTGGAGGATCATCTCAGTCGTGGCGGGCTGTTGGGTACCGATAGTAAGGCGTTTACACTCAGTTTGTGGCTGTATCCGGTTACGCTTGAAACCGGAGAGCAGTACATAAATTTTGGTTCTGATCGTTTTGTGTTATATAAGTCAGGTACTGATAAATATCGACTATTGGCCCGGAATCCAGACCACACAAGTGTTGTGGTTTTTAGTGTATCTGCGCTGTTAGTAAAGGATACATGGACGCATATAGTAATGTCAGTAGATACGACTGACCTTGCGAAGCGGAATGTATATGTGAATGATGTTCCAGTGTCTGTTTTGTGGGATACGTACATTAATGATGTAATAAATTTCTCTAATACGCCGTATTACGTTGGTTCTAATAGTACTACTTCTACTTTATTTAAAGGTAGAATGTCGCACGTATTTTTAGATACATCGTATTATGATTTGTCGGTAGATGCTAATCGGCGACTGTTTACTGAATACGGTCCTAATGGTCTGATGCCTGCTAAAAGCCAAGTCTCATTGAATCCGATTCTCTATGTTTGTGTCGATTCTGAAAACCCAGGGATTAATTTCGGTTATGGGGGTGACTTCGTTCAGCATGGGGTGATGGCGCAGAGCCAGGTCGGGCCGAGTGATTATAACGCTCCCGCCACTCAGTTCGCTCCGGATGACGGGTATTTGTATCGTTCAGACTATATTCCTGGCCTCGACGGGTTTGTAATTACATTTTCAATTTTATTTATTTTGAATAAAAGGGTAGGGAGGCAGTATCTTTTTGTAAGCGAAACATCGGGTGGTGCGAGAAATCGTGGGGTTTGTGTATACACAGATGGGGTAGATATTCACATATCTGCAGCATCGAGCGTGGGCGGAACTATAGGGTTGTGGACACTGCCTGTTCCTGAGCACCGCTGGCAGCAGGTCGATTTCAGCTTGGATACGAGGGATTTCACAACGCTACGCTGCGCGGTCAACGGCGCTTTAGTGCCTGTCGTTATCAAGTATCAGCTGGGGTATGCGCAGAGTATCGGGTATGGAATTCGACTAGGAGTCGGCTCGGATTCTGTCGGTGGAAACAGGCTGGACGGTGCGCTGGCACGGGTCTGGCTAGACAGTAAGTATGTCGATCTGGCTGACAATCCGTTTTGGGAAAATGGTCGAACTGTATATCTGGGAGATAATGGTGAAATACCTGCATCAACCCTGCCGGTCGTGTATATGCCGATGGTGGCTAACAGGCCGGGTGAAAACCGGGGGGCGGGTGCTGACTTCGATGAAAATGTTACATTCAAAGGGGCGCGTGGGCCGAGCGAGTACTGGGCACGTAGTGTGACTGCCTCAGACCATTCAGCCGGGTTACATGCTACCGCATCCGGGTTGCAGGGGTTGTCTACGGCTGCGCTGTTTATTGCATTTGATCTGTCCCGCTACGCGGGTTCTGACATATCAACAATATTCAGGGCTGGCAGCAATGATTGCCAGCTCAGAATATATAATTCCGCGAAACAGGTTATATTCGATTTTTGTGGCAGTAATTCCAGTGTAGATAACTGGAGTTTTAAAACTGCGGGTAGTTTAAACACTACCGGCTGGAATTTTTTGTTTCTCGATTTTGATAACTCGGCCCCAGCAAATACCCGCTGTATTCTAAATGGTACGTCGGGGGTGTCATTTACAGATACACGCGGCCACCCTGTTTTTTCGTCCAGCCAGGCGCTGGATCTATTGACGCTGATTAGCGGCGTTGATATTGGATGCTGCTATATAGCGGATTCAGTCATCGGGTTTGATGATGAGGCAGTCCGGCTGTTGTTTGTCGATGCCTTTGGTTATCCCGTGCCGTTGCAGCCGTCAATTGATGCGGGTCTGATCCCGCCTGGGGTGGTGGATTTGCGATTCGATGACCTGACCGCGCTCGGTTTTAACGCGGGTACAGGTGGGGATTTTGTTATTAACGGCACGGTAACGCCGGGCGCAGACGTAGGAGCGTAATTAAATGGAACAGTATATAAATGTTGAAACAGGCCAGTACCCGATCTACCGCCGCCGGATTGAATTAAATCACCCGGATATTATTTTTCCGAAAGCAAAGCCGATTAATCACCCGGACTATGCGCTGGTTAACCCGGTCAATAAACCCGCAGGCGATGTAGTCACGGAGGGCGCACCAGAGCGGGTTGACGGTGAGTATCAGCAGACGTGGCAGGTCCGGCCGTTTACTGCAGAGGAAAGCGCCGCGCAGGTAGCGGCGCTGGTGCAGTCGCGCCTGAGCCTGGCTAAAACCGAATGTTCCCGCCGCATTGTTGCGGTCATTGATCTGGCCGCCCAGGCGAATCTGACCGCCGCCGCCGCTGCGCAGGTCTTCAGTCCTGAGCAGGTGGCGGTCTATCAGCAGGGGGTGCAGTGGATCGCCCAGACCCGCGCCGCCCAGCGGCCGCTGGCTGAGGATCTGACGGCAGAGATCAGCGATGATCAGCACTGGCCAGCGCCGCCGCCCGCCGTGGTGGCGCTGGCTGCACAATTCTGACCCGGCACCTGCCGGGTTTTTTAATCCCAGGAATCCCGATATGAAAAAATTACTGATGGCGCTGGCGCTGGCGTCCGTGCTGCCCGGCTGTGCGTCACAGATGACCCCGGCGCAGCAGGCATCCGTCCTGCAGGCGCAGGCTGAGCGGCCCACACTGGCGGTTACCTGTCCGGCTGGCAGCGGCTCAGTAGTCGCCCCGCCACAAACAAAGAAGCCCGGCCATTGGCCGGGCGTCTTTCTGTGTTTTTCTGTGTTTTTCTGTGTTTTTCCCTGATCCAACTATCCGGAATTTCCGGATAGTTGAAACTTTTCTCCAGGTGATTATTTAGCCGCGTTAGCAGCAGCGAGGTAATGCGCAATGCTGTCGTCTGCGTAATACGCAACGGCAGGGGTTAGCGTATGTGCCGGGTCGCTGCCGTTGCGCAACGCAAAACGCACGGCTGCTGCCGCCGCCTTCCACGCGGGCTGCTGTGCAGGCTCCTCGGGCGTGGGCGTGATCGCAGCTACGTCCAGTTGCTCCAGCAGGTCTTGGCTGGCCTTGGCCGGTTCTGCGCTGCTCAGCACCGCCGCCAGCTGCCGGGCCAGCTCAGTGCCTGGCAGGTACGGCAGGGCCGCCTGAGCGGCGACCAGAGCAGCACCCTGGCGCTCTGCCAGACTGTCGGGCCGGTCGTCCCAATTGGGGTGTTCCTCACCCCGTATCCCCCGGTCTACTACAACCGGGCCGCTTAGGATGTCATCCCAGGGCCAGTCCCGCGTCAGGTTCCATTTTCCTTCAAGCGGCACCTCAATGATGAGGTGGCCGCCCTCTGGCGGCTGCTGCAGCGGCGTGACCTGCAGCTGGTCAGTGGCATCGAGCCACAGCCCGAGTTTGGCACCTGCTTCGACGGCGGGTTGGTGCTGGCGCAGCACCGCCACAAATTCACGTTCCGTAATCGTTTTCATAATTCCGTTTAGCTCCTATTTTCCCTGCTTTCGTTTTAGTCTTTGATTACCGCGCAATGCTTGAATCGGAAGTCATGCAGATACAGGTCTTTTTCAATACCTTCTGCGTACAGACCGTTCCCGCTGGGGTGATTCTTTAACTGTCGTCGTCAACGGCCCAATCAAGGCCGGTTTGATGTGTTACAGCGGAATCCTCTTCCGCTGGTGCTACCCGGACGTTGTGATAACCGCCGCGCAACTCATCGAACGCATATTCAGCTGCTCCGGTGGCTTCCTCCACTGACGGAAATACAGCGCGGAATGACTGTCCAGACTGGCCTGACGTGTACTCCATTTTGCACTTACCCTGGTAGCCGGTCGGTAGATCTATACGCATCACTTTTGCCCCGTATTTTCCCTGGTTGTTGCTTAGTCCGATATCACGACTCTGCGCACCGGATGAAATGAG
>Ga0193958_1000282_pt1 | contig 20429 bp, 18 predicted proteins | sample FB_1_MG_FD_140320 | JGI IMG/M metagenome (GOLD analysis project Ga0193958, IMG submission 140320) | Microbial mat bacterial communities from the Broadkill River, Lewes, Delaware, United States - FB_1_MG | ecosystem: Environmental > Aquatic > Freshwater > River > Microbial mats | place: USA...
GAAGCACAAAATAATTTAGCTTATATGTATGAACATGGTATAGGTACTGACAAAAATACTGTATTATCCTTACAGTACTATAAAATGGCTGCTGCTAGAAACTATGTAGTTGCTCAACTTAATCTTGGACTTTATTATGAATCTAAAGAAAATGGTAAATATATGGATGAAGCAATATATTGGTACAAAAAAGCTGCAGAAAATAATTCAGTTGCTGCACAGAATAATTTAGCAAAATTTTATTACTTTGGAAATAAAGTTCCTTTAAATTATGAAAAAGCAATATACTGGTACAAAAAAGCTGCATCAAGAAATGATCCTGTTGCTCAATTTAATCTTGCAATGATCTATTATAGTGGCGAAGGAACAGAAAAAAATTATGATAAATCATTTGAGTTATTAGAAAAATCTGCTAATTCAGGTAATGTATTTGCACAAAGAAAACTTGCTGAATTTTATAGAGCAGGTACCATCGTGGATCAAGACTATAAAAAAGCAATGATCTATTATCAATTAGCTGCAAAGAAAAAAGATAATTTATCTATGTATTATATTGGCTATTTTTATTATTATGGATTAGGTGTAGAACTAGATAAGAAAAAAGGTATTTACTGGATGGAAAAAGCAGTTGATAATGGCTACTCTTATGCAAAAAAATTTTTAGAACGTCATAATTATAAATAAGACTAGATTTATTATAAACTAACACTAAAAGACTATTAAATATAAAGAAATTATTCTATAATAAAATAAAAAAAGTAGAAAATATGAAAAAAGCAATTGTTTTAATGAATATGGGTGGACCTAATAATTTAGGGGAAGTAGATGTTTTTTTAAAAAACATGTTTAATGATAAATATATCATAGGTGCTCCACAACCTATTCGTGCTATGATTGGCTGGCTTATACGAAGAAAAAGAATTGAAGAAGCTACTCATAATTATAGTTTATTAGGAGGTGTGTCACCTATAGTAGGGCATACTAAAAGACTGATTAGAAGACTTGAAAAAGAAGTAGATGCAGATGTATTTCAAGTTATGAGATATACCCCTCCATTTGCAAACGAAGTAATAGCAAAATTAAAATATTATGATGAGATATATGCTATTCCTATGTATCCACATTATTCAAGTACAACAACAAAGTCATCTATTGAAGATTTTATGAGGTATGCTAAGATGTATGGAGTGGATAAGAAGGTAAAAACTATAGATCATTATTATGATGATAAGTTGTATAATAAAGCAATAGTAGAAAGAATAAAAGAATCTTTAAATGGTGAAAATAGTAAAAAATTTACTTTAATATTCTCAGGACATGGATTACCTCAAAAAGTTGTAGATAAGGGTGACTTATATCAAAAACATATATTAGCAAATGTAAAAAGTGCAAAAAAAGAGTTAAAAAAGCAAGGGATTAAGTTTAAAAGTATTGAAATTGCATATCAATCAAGACTTGGACCAATGGAATGGCTTCGACCATATTTAGAAGATAAATTAACTGAAGTTGTTAGAGACAATAAAAAAGTTATCATTTATCCTACTTCTTTTACTGTAGATAACTCAGAAACGCAAGGTGAATTAGATATTGAATACAGAGAAGTTGCGGATGAGTTAGGTTTTAAAGATTATCGGGTTGCTAAAGCTCCTAATCATCACCCTTATTTTGTAGAATGTTTAAAAAGCATGTATGAAAAAATGAAGGATCCAAACTATACTAACAAAAAAGAGAAAACTGATGGATTGATTTTATTTGCTCATGGTAGTGTAAAAGCAAGTCCAAATAATGATTTTTTTAAATTAGTACATAAGATAAAAAAGAAAGATAAAAGGTTTAAAAGTATACATGCTGCTTTTTTAGACTTTTCTGAACCATCAATAGAAGATATTGTTCAAAAACAAATAAAAAATGATATCACAACAATATACGTGTATCCATATTTTTTAAATTTTGAAAAAGAACTAAGCGTTGATCTCCCAAATATACTTAAAGAATTATCCAAAAAACATAAAAATGTTAAGTTTCATCTTCTTGAACACTTTGGAAAATCAAAAAGGATTAGTGATGTTATCGTAAGTGATATATTAGAGATAAAAGGATAGTTATGAAAATCGGAGTATCAGCTTGTTTATTAGGAAATATGTGTCGTTATGATGGTGCAGGAGCAAAAGATAGATTTGTTGTTGATATTCTTTCAAATTATTTTGAACTTATTGGTTATTGTCCAGAGGAGCCTGTATTTGGTACTCCACGAGATACAATACGGCTTGTTGAAATTAATGAAGAAGTTCGTGTTCAGATTGGCAAAAGTGCAGAAGATGTAACTGATGAGTTACAAAACTCTTCAAATTTATTTGCACAAAAAGCAAAAAGTGATAATTTGTGTGGTTTTGTATTAAAATCAAAATCTCCTACATGTGGTATGGAGAGAGTAAAAGTATATCAAGAAATGAATTCAATGAATGAAAAGAAGGGTATTGGGCTCTTTGCCAAAAAACTAAGAGAACTTTACCCTTATCTTCCTATTGAAGAGGAAGGAAGATTAAATGATCCATGGTTAAAAGAGAATTTTTTGATGCAAGTTTTTGCGTATAAAGAGATATTTGATTTTTTAGCTACGAAACCATTATTGAAACATTTAATTCAATTTCATACAAATTATAAGTATCTGATTTATGCAAAATCACAAACGAGTTATAAAGAGTTAGGTAAAATTGTTGCTAATCAGGATAAGAAAGATTTAAAAGTTATTTTAGATGAGTATACTACAGGGTTTTTAAAAGCGATAGCTTTGAAAAGTTCTATAAATAAAACATACAATGTACTTCTTCATATTTTTGGATATTTTAAAAAAGATTTAACGAAAGAGGAAAAAGAGTTTATTAACTGCTATTGATGAATATAAATCTGGTATCATACCACTTATAGCAGTAACAAAAATACTTAACTTATATGTTATTAGGTTTGATGAACAATATCTAAAAACACAAAAATTTTTAAATCCATATCCAAAAGAATTTGCATTAAGAAGTGACACTAAAGCTTCTAAGTAATGAAACAGATACTGTGGTTTAGAAGAGATTTACGGATAGAGGATAATGCAATATTATCAAATGCAGATAATGAAGTTTTACCTATATTTATTTTTGATAAAAATATTCTTGATAAGTTAGATAAAGATGATAAAAGAGTTACATTTATTCATAAGTCTGTTTTAGAGTTAAAAGAAAAATTATTATCTGTAAATCTTGATTTAGCTATCTTTTATGATGAACCTGTCAATGTATTTAAAAGATTACAAAAAGATGGTTTTGATGAAGTGTTGTGTTCTGTTGATTTTGATTCATACTCAAAACAAAGAGATTTAGAGATAGACCAGATCATACCAATGAAAAGATATAATGATTCATTTATTTTAAATCCTACTTTACATTTGAAAAAAGATAAGACTCCTTATAAAGTATTTACCCCTTTTTATAAATCACTAAACATTATTACGCAATCACAAAAAATAGAAGAATATAAATATAGTCAATCTCTAAAAAAAGTAAAATATGATTATTCTTTTATTCCTAGTTTAAGTGAATTAGGTTTTCAAAAACAAAATTTACCTGAATTTTTGTCGAAAAATGCGTTGGAATTATTGAAAATATTTCACGATAAAATTAATAATTATCAAAAAGATAGAGACTATTTTTATAAAGATGCTAGCTCAAAGATATCTGTTCATTTACGTTTTGGTTTAATCTCACCCAAACAAGTTTTTAATTATTTTAAATCTATAAATACAATAGATAGTGAATTTTTTATTCGAGAACTTTTTTGGAGAGAATTTTATAATTATATATTATTTCATTTTCCAAGTTGTGAAGAAGAAAATTTCAATGGTATCAATATAAAATGGAATGAAAATGAAGAAGATTTTCAAAACTGGGCTGAGGGTAAGACTGGAGTTCCTATCATTGATTCTGCAATGATATATTTTAATGAAACTGGACTTATGCATAATCGTTTACGTATGGTAGTTGCTTCTTTTTTAACAAAAAATCTGTTTATAGATTGGAAAAAAGGGGAAAGTTATTTTGCAAGTAAGTTACTAGATTATGAGGCTAGCTCAAACATAGGCTCATGGCAATGGAGTGCAAGTACAGGTGCTGATGCTACTCCATATTTTAGGGTTTTTAATCCATATTTACAATCAAAAAAATTTGATAAAGATGGAGTATTTATCAAAAGTATTATCAAAGAGTTGGAGAGTTTAGATGCTAAACTATTTCATATAGAAAATGGTGTTCAATCAAATTTATTTGTAAATTATCCGAAATCAATAGTAGATATAAAACTGTCAAGACAAAAAGCAATTGAAAAATTTAAAAAGGCAAAAAATGAATCAGTATGATATTGCGGTTGTTGGTTCAGGAATGGGAGGTAGTTTAATCTCAGCTTTGAATAAAGATAAAGATTTAATACTTTTTGAAAAAGAATCCAACCTTGGTGGGTGTGCGAGTACATTTAAAAGAAAAGGTCATTATTACAATGCAGGTGCAACTACTTTTGTTGGATATGAAGAAAATCATCCAATTAAAAAGATACTTGATAAAATAAATTATATTCCTGATATTACAAAAAGTGAAGTAGCTATACGAGTGATTCAAAATAATAAAATAATTGATAGAATAAAAGATTTTGATAGATTTATAGAAAATATAAATGAAGTTTATCCACATAAAAATAATAGAAAATTTTGGAACACAATTAAAACTTTAGATGAAAAGTTTTGGAGTTTAAAGAATTTATACTATGCAAAATATAGTTTACCTTCATATATGAAAACAGCAAATGCAATATTAGAAATATTTTCAGTTTTTAAATTTGATATTTTAAAAAGTGCAGATAGTTTTATAAATGAAATTTTGTATGATATATCAAGTGAATATAAAGCTTTTATTGATGCCCAACTTTTAATCACAATACAAACTACATCAAAAGATGTATCCTTAATCTCTTTAGCTATTGGGTTATCATATCCATTTCATGATGTATTTTATGTAAATAATGGGATGGGAAGTTTATTTGAAGGGATTCTCAAAGATATTAATACTCATAGAAAAGAGGAGATATTAAAAATTTATAAGGAAAAAGATTTGTATCGAGTAGTTTCTAATAAAGATGAATATTTAAGTAAAAAAATTATTTTAAACTCTTCTATTTATAATACTTCTGTACTTTTTGATGATCAAAAAATAAAAAAATATTATGACAGTTTCTCTTTTAGTGACCAAAGTGCATTTGTAATAAATCTTACTTTAGATAGTAAAGAAGAGTTCTTACATCATTATCAAATTATACTAAATAAAAATATTCCAAATACCATATCCAACTCTTTTTTTATCTCTTTTTCTTCAATGAAGGATAATTTACTTTCCAAAAATGGTTATAGTATAACTATCTCAACACATACTAAAGCTACTTTATGGAAAGATATTTCTAAAGATGAATATAAAAAACAAAAAGAAATTACTCAAAATTTTATCATTAATAAATTTTTAGAAAATTTTAAAATTATAGAAAAAAAAGATATTATTGATATTCATAGTGCAACAGCAACTACATTTAAGAAGTATATAAATCGATATAATTGCGGAGGAAAAGCAATAACAATAAAAAATATTTTTCAAACACCTAGTTGTACAACACCATTTAAAGGTTTATATAATATAGGTGATACTGTATTTGCAGGTCAAGGTTGGCCTGGAGTTGCTCTTGGGGTTAATATTTTAGATAAGGAATTAAATGGATAGTATAAAACTAAAAATATCGAGATCTGATTGGATATATATAAGTATTATTGGTACATTATTTGGTTTTTTTATATCGCTATTCTTTTACTTTTTAAATGATATTTTTAGTAGTTTATCTACTATTATATTTGGTATATTTAGTGCTTTTTCTATAACACTATTTTCTTCTTTATTTATAAGCATTTCCAATAGTCATATTTTACCAAATATTGATAATAAGTTTTGGTATCTAGTGAGTTTCTTGTTTTCATTTTTAAGTGGAGCATTAGGCTTTCTATTTTCTTATTCCATATTTTATATAATAGAAACACAAATTACAGATATTATTGAACCATATAGTTTGTATCTTACTTTTACTATTGGGGCATTGACTTTTTTAATTGGTTTGATCCTTCATCAGTTTATCTCTATGAAATATAAAAATGAATTAATTAGTAGTGAAATTTTAGATAGTAAAATAAAAGCTTTAGAAAATGAACTTAATCCTCATTTTTTGTTTAATGCATTAAATTCTATTTCTGAGTTAATTTATATGGATCAAAAAAAAGCAGAGAAAGCAACACTTGATTTGTCAGATTTTTTAAGAAATGCAATCATAAGAGAGAGTATTATTGAACTTCAAAGTGAACTAAAAATGGTTGAAACTTATTTAAAAATAGAAAATATTCGTTTTGAAAATAAAATTATATTGCATACAAATATAGCTAATAACTACAATAAAATAGAAATACCAAAGTTTTCGATTCAATTACTAGTAGAGAATGCAATAAAACATGGATATACTGGAAGTGAATTAAATATAAAAATTGATGTAAATAATCACTCAATAAGAGTTTCAAATGATGGACTAGTAAATGAAAACATTAAGTTCGGTACAGGACTTAGTAATTTACAAAAGCGGTTAGAACTATTATCAATAGGGTATTTGAGTAATGAACAAAAAAGTAAAGAGATGATTTTTACTATAAATTTAAAAGGTGAAAAATGAAAACACTTATAGTTGATGATGAAAAACTTGCACTTACAAGATTAAAAAGACTTTTAAACGAAGAGGGTATAAATGATATTATTGAATGTAATAATCCAATTGATGCTATAAAAGAGGTTTCAAAACAAAAATTTGATTTGGCTTTTTTAGATATATCAATGCCTACTATGACAGGTTTAGAACTTGCAAATACTATTCTTGATATTGATCCACAAGTATTTATAATATTTCAAACGGCATATCAAGAGCATGCTTTAGAAGCTTTTCAAAGTGGCGGTGTTGATTATCTTTTAAAACCTATTTCAAATGAAAGTGTTCAAAAGTCTTTAAAAAAAGTTCAAAAGTATATGGTTAAAGAGATATCTAGCACACAACAAATTATGGCAAAAAGAGGAAATAAACTCTATTTAATTGATACAGATGATATATTGTATATAAAAGCTGATTTAGATGAAATTATTATTCGAACAAAAGAAGTTGATGCTTATGTACGAAAAAAAATAGGGGATATGGAGATTCTTTTAAAGAGTAAAAGTTTTTTTAGAATTCATCGTTCTTGTATTGTAAACGTAGATAAAATAAAATCGATGCAAAGTATAGAACAGTCTAAATTAGAGATCTCTTTTGAAAATATTGATGATATCGTAACAAGTTCAAAAGATGGAGCTAAAGAGTTTCGAGAGTATTTAGAGAATAAAACACTTTAATGAGTTACATTTGTATCAGATAGTATAATCTGATTGATTTTTATTGATTGTCCAAAATGAGGTAAAATGGTAAAACTAGCTTGTGGATATTTGAGTGATAATTTCTTTATTGTATTTGGAATATCAGAAGTGACATGTTTACCAGAATTTAAAAAATATGGATAAATGTATATTTCAAAGCACTCTAAATTAATTGAGTTTTTGACACTTTGTTCAATACTTGGAGTTGCAAATTCTAAAAATGCTGGTTCTGTAATAGTATAATCAGTATCGTTACTTTTTATTTGATTTACAATATCTTTGACTTCATCATTTGAAATCTCTTTTTTACTTCCATGTGCAACTATAATTAAACTTTTCATTTTAAACCTTTGTTGTAATTATAAATAAATAATACTTTTTTAATAGAGAAAAAATGTTAGTTTATAATATTTTTAAACTAAAGATTTATCTGATACTACAAGTTTATTTCGACCTTGACTTTTTGCTTTGTATAAAGCTTCATCAGCATATTGATATAATTGTTTTGCATCAATGATTTCTTCAGAAGGTAAGATAACTAATCCTGCAGATATTGTTACAAAATCACTTGCATCATTTTTCTTATGCTCAAGTTTCAAATCTTCAATCTCTTTTACAATACTACTCATAAAATTAACTGTTTTACTAGAATCAACCCCAGAAGATATAATACCAAACTCTTCACCACCTAGTCTAAAGACATAATCACCTGCTCGAGATGCTGATTTTTTTAAACATGCTGAAGTTTTTTCTAAAATAATATCACCAGCTGGATGTCCATATGTGTCATTATATTTTTTAAAATTATCTATATCTATACACATTAAAGAAAGGGACATCTTATCTCTTTTTACCCGTCTGATCTCTTTATCTATTATTTTATTAAAGTATCTTCTATTATAAAGTTTCGTAAGCTCATCTTCAATAGAAGCAGCTTCTAGTTTCTTTCTATTTGTGATATCTTGACGAATAGCAGTAAAGTTTATGATATGCCCATTTTCATCTATAACAGGTGTTATTGTTAATAATGCCCAATATATTTCACCATCTTTATTTAAGTTTTTAACCTCTGAGCGGAAAACTTTTTTAGAATTAATAGTTGACCACATATTCTCATAAAAACTATCAGGTGTATCAGGGTGTCTGAGCTTCTTATGATTTTCTCCAAGTAACTCAGCTTTTGAGTATTTTACAAAATTACAAAAAGCAGTACTAGCATCGATGATTATACCTTTATTGTCAGTAATTGAAATAAGTACATTCTCGTCTACAATATCCAATAAGTTATCTTTCTCAAATAATTCCTCTTTTAAAATTGAATGAGATACACTGTTTTGAATATCAAGTAATAGTTGATTTAATTTAATAGGTTTGATGTTAAATTTACTTACCTGTAATTCAATTGCTTCTAAAAAAAAATCAGTATCTGAATAAGCCGTAGTAACAATAATTGGGGTATTGGAGTTGAGTTTTTTAATCATCTCTAAACCATTCATTTTAGGCATTTGTATATCTGTAATAACTAAATCGGGTTTAATTTTAGAAAAGAGCTCTAATCCCTCTTCTCCATTTTGTGCAGTATAAAAACTAGGTATAAAGTTTTTACAAAAATGTGCTACTTCTTCCCTAACAGATTCTTCATCCTCAACATATAGCACTGTTATATTTTTTAATAATTCTGTGTTTAAACTGCTCATACTTATCTCATTTTGATATATTTTATCTTGTACATTATAGCATAAACTCTATAATTTATTATTAGATTTTTAAATTAAAGTAAATACTATATTTTAATTAATAGTTACTCTTCCTTCTTGCGAATAAATAGCCCCATGAATTGTTTTGAACATGAGTTCATATTCCCATTCTCCTCTTTCTTTAAAGTTTGCAGTTAAACTATATTTATCACCATCTTCTATTGCATGCTCACTAAATTCCATATTTGGTATGGTAGGGAGTGCAAAAATGATGTTTACATCTGCCTTTCTAACAAAATCATTGTTTTTTGTAATGATTATATTTAAAGTATTTTCTCCATCTATTAGAGGTGTTTCAGAGCTTAAAATGGCTTTATATCCATTTTCCATGATTAATTGTTGTTTATGTTTAAGATCTGTGTTTTGTTCTTGCATTGCATGCATAGTGACATTAGTAAAAATTGATATCCCTAATATTATTTTTAAAATATTTTTCATTTTATTTCCATATTGTTTAATGGTATTATTGTATAGATTTTTTGTGTATAAATTGTGTACTAGAGGAAAAATTTTATGAATATTATAAAATAATGATAACTACATCTTTACTACACATTGTTTGATTATAATCATGCATAGTTAAAGTTTAACTAATAATTCGATGTCAAAGAACTCCTTAAATTAATTTCGAAATTTACATTTAATTCAGTGCGTGTTTTCATTTTCTTTGACATTATTTTCATAAAACCAATAAAAAGCAAAAATTAATCCTGGTGTTTTAGCTTTTGTTTCATCAAATATAAATTTTCTTGAATCTTCAATAGGTATAAACTCAAGCTCAATCTGCTCATCATTGATACCTCCACCTTGATGTACCTTCATACTTTCATCTATTGATGCAAAGTAAAGATGCTGTTTTGCACCACTTACCCCTACATTTGTAAAAAATGAGCTTATTTTCGAAATATTACTTAGCTCAACTTTATACCCACACTCTTCATCTATCTCTTCTTGAACAATCTGATTTAAAGGGATATTTTTGTCGATAATTCCAGCACATAATTCATAAGTGAAAGGATAATCATTATGATGAACATACACAGGTGGACGAAATTGTTTTACTACTAAAAAGGCATTTTTTTCTTTATGATATAAAAGAATAGAAACACTATCATGTGATTTTACTGCTTCCCATGATTTTTCTTTACTATTTTGTGTATAGTTGATTCTAAGAGGCTGAACAAACTTAGGATTTTCTAATTTTGTTGTTGTAATATTTTCTATGTTAAAATTGTTGTTAGTCTCTTTATTTTCAATCATTAGGTGCTAACTTATTTTATTGTTTTTTGTATTTTCTCAATCATATCATCTGTGATTAACATCTCATAATAGTCATGAATAGTTGCATAATCACTTTCTAACTGGAGTTTCATAGTTTCTGTAAAATAAGTATCATTAAGTATATCTTTTGTTTTTTGTTCGATATAATCCTCTGTATTGATAAGTTCTGTATCATTGTTTATAAAGTCTTTTAGCGCATGTGTTATAGCACGACTTCGTATGTGATATTCAAATCTATCTTCAAAATCATTTTTATTTCCAAGATTTAGTACGATCTCTAATACATTAGTTAAAGCTCTATTTACTTCAATTTGAAGGTTAAGTTCTTCTAGTTTTTTAATTGTTTCATCAAAGTCTTGTAGTGTTTCTAATACGAAGTTACCTAAGCTTATGTGATAATAAAGTTCATATCTTGTTAAAATATCAACGACAGATTCTCGAGAAAGGTATGCTTGTATAGTGTTATTTAAATTCATAGTGACATTTTATCTTATTTTTCTTATACTTACTTAGATATAAGATGTATATAGAATAACAATAATGAAAGAAGTAATCATGGCAATTGAAGACCAAATTAAGTGGGATAAAAAATATATAGATACCCCAAAACTGTTACAATCAAGAGAATCAAGTAAAAATTTACAAAAAATCATAAAATATACAATAGGCTCCAAAGCACTTGATGTAGCTTGTGGAGCAGGTAAGAACTCTATATTTTTAGCAGAAAATGATTTTGAAGTTGAATCTTTGGATATTTCTAAAGTTGCTTTAGATGTATTAGAGAAGATGAATTATACAAATATAACTACTGTCTTAACCGATCTTGATGGTTATGAACCTTTATGTAATACTTATAACTTAATAATAATGACTAATTATTTAGATAGAAAGATTATCCCAAAATTAGCAAGAGCATTAAAAATAGGTGGGGTGTTATTTATAGAGACATATATGGATCATATTACAAATACTAAAAAGTCTTCAAATGAAAATTATTTGTTAAAAGAGGGTGAGCTGAAAACTTTTTTTAATGAGCATTATGAAGTTTTGGATTATGAGGAATTTGATAATGAACCTTATGAATTATATAAAATGAGAAAACAGTTTATTTGTATTAGAAGAGTTCTATAAAAGTTGATTGAAAAATCCTGCGTATAACCTCCACACTTTTTAATAAAATATTTAATAGGATGAGTTCTTTTTTTATTTTTAATAATTTAAAGAGTAAACTTGATTATATACATATAAAAATTAGGAGATAAGATGAAAATTAAAGTAGAAGATGCAGTATTTTGTTTAGTTGATGTTCAAGAGAGACTTTATCCTCATATGTCAAATAAGGATGTAGTTGAAAAAAATCTTGTAACATTAGTTAAAGGGTTAAGAATCCACGAATTACCATTTATAATCAATGAACAATATAAAAAAGGTATAGGTGAAACTATTCCTGCTTTACGAGAACTTGTTGATTCTGATCCACATTTTGAAAAAACAACGTTTTCGTGTTGTGCAAATGAACCAACAATGGAAGCTATTAAAGCTACTGGTAAAAAAGTTGTTATTGTTGCAGGTATTGAAACTCATGTTTGTGTTTTACAAACTTGTTTAGACCTTTTAGAAGAGGGGTTTCAACCAGTACTTGTAACAGATTGTGTAACTTCTAGAGAACAATATAATTCTGTAATGGCGATCGAAAGATTAGTTCAAGCAGGAGTTATCCCTACAACTTATGAATCTCTTTTATTTGAGTTAACTGTAAATGCTAAAAATCCAAATTTTAAAGCAATCTCTGCTTTAGTGAAATAAAAGGAATTAGTTATGGGATATAAAATCAATTTTAAAGAAGTAACTTATGCATTATCAGAAGCACTAGATTTTGTAGGAATTGATGATATATACCATGGAAAAAGGGTTGCTTATATGGCAGTTGAGTGTGCAAAACTATTAAATTATCAGAATGAAAAGTTAGATGATATTATCACGTTAGGTATGCTTCATGACTGCGGAGTTTCAACAACTGAAACACACAAACATTTAATCAATGAGCTTATTTGGAAAGATGAACACTATCATTGTGAAAGAGGTTTTGAGCTTCTTTCTAAAGCGAAAGACTATAAACAATTTGCACAAACAATTTTATATCATCACACCCCATGGGAAGAATTAAATGCATTGGATATTGATTATGACGTCAAAATAAATGCAAATCTAATATTTTTAGTTGATAGAGTTGATGCGTTAAGAGCAAAGTCTGATATAGAGCATAAAGATTATCAAAAAAAAATCCAAGATGTGATTATAAAATATAAATCAACACTATTTAATCCGATTTTAGTAGAAACATTCCTAGAGGTTTCTTCAAAAGAGTCATTTTGGTATTTCTTAGATAATGATGCTCTACGAGGATATCTAGAAGAATGGTTACATACAGGAGTTAGTCATAAACTAGGTTTTGATTCAATAAAAGAGATATCTCTTATATTTGCAGATATTGTCGACATGAAAAGTAACTTTACATATTCTCATTCTAAAAATGTTGCTAAAGTATCATTATGTATTGCAGATAAAATTAATTTAGAAATAAAACAAAAAGAACAACTCGAGATCGCTGCTCTTCTTCATGACTTAGGAAAACTAAGAGTCGATGATGAGATTTTAAATAAAAATACTTTTTTAAGTGAAGATGAGAAACTGATAATGAATCGACATGGTTTTGATTCATACATGATACTTAGACAAATTAAAGGATTTCACAAAATCTCAAAAATTGCATCGATGCATCATGAAACGCTTGATGGAAAAGGTTATCCTTATAAAATAGAAGGTAAAGAAATACCAATCGAAGCTAGAATTTTAGCAGTTGCAGATATATTTCAGGCATTAGCTCAAGATAGACCTTACAGAAAGTCTATAGGTGCACAAAAATCATTTGAAATTATAAATGAAATGAGAAATCAACATAAACTTGATAGTTCTATTGTTGATATTTTAGGTGATAATTTAGATGAAATGTATGAACTGGCAGTTTCCTGAGTAAATTACTTTGAAATATACAGTTTTGCATGATCTATTAATAATGTTGAAACTTCATGATTTGTATCTACAAAATCAGTAATATCCAAATCTTTTAAGTGTTTCTTTTCCTCTACTGAATCAATTTTGACAATAATATTTGCTTGAGGATAAAAGTTAAGTACGGCATCAGAAATCAGCCTTTTTCGTAACTCTTTGTTTGTCGTCAGGATAATACTAGATGATTCTTGAACCTTTAGTGATTCTAGAACAGGTTTTTTATCCAGGTGACCAAAGTATGCCATATATCCAAGTTTTTTTGCTAGAAGTACATGTTTTAAATTATCAGAAATGATAACAAAAGAGATATTTTCTTTCGTTAGCTTTTTAGCAACAAGTCTTCCAAGTGTTGAGAATCCAACTATAATAACATGATTTTTTGCTTGAATTGGGGTGATTTTATCTGATTCATAAAACTCTTTTACAAATAAAGCAGAAATTTTATAGATATTGTTTACTATAAATGGGGTTACAATCATAGATAAAACAGTTACTAGTATTAAAAAATTTGATAATTCATTTGGTATGAGATTATATGTTGATGCGAGGGCAAATATAGCAAATGAAAATTCACCTATTTGTCCTAATGAAATAGCGGTTTTAATAGATATACTTTTATTTGATTTCATTCTAATTATAAAGTATATGATTGTAGCTTTTATTATTATAGTAAGTAATAATACAGAAAATATAAGATGAAGATTATTTACAAAATATACCGCATCTATTTTTGTTCCCACACTAAAAAAGAAAGTACCTAAAAGAAGATCTTTATAAGTGATGATATCTGATTCAACTTTTACACTGTACCCTGTATCTGCTATAATCATTCCCGCTATAAATGCACCTAAAGAGTAAGTAAATCCAATCTCATGAGCTAAGAGAGATGTTCCAATCACAATTGTAAATACTGCTCCAAGAAAGAGTTCTTCTACTTGTGTTTTGGCTGATAGTGAGAGTATAAGTTTTACTAGTTTTTTTCCTAAGGTAAACATGAAAACTATTATAAATAAAGCAGCAAGTAGTGTTTGAAATAATACCTCACTTAAAGATAAAGTATCATTTGTTAAAAAGGTAATAAGTAATAATATAGGAATAACAGCTAAATCTTGAAATATAAGAATACCAACTGACTTTTCACCATATGGAGTATAAATATCTTTTGAATCTTTTAAATATGTTAGTACTATTGCTGTTGATGATAGTGAAAAAGCAAGAGAAACGATGATAGATACAGTTGATGAGAAGGCAAAGATAAAATAAGAGATTATAAATATTGTTACAGCACTTAAAACTACTTGCAAAAAGCCATTAACAAAAAGTAATTCTTTCATTTTTTTTATTTTGTCTAAGTTAAGTTCTAACCCTATAGTAAACATAAGAAATACGATACCAAATTCTGCAATAAGTTCGAGACTATGAAAATTGATCCCATTAAAGTGAAATATATAACTAACAATGGTACCAGAAAGTATATATCCAATGATATGAGAGACACCAAACTTTTTTAAAAGGATATTTAATGTTGTTGCAAAAAATATTGCAAAAAATATTATGACTAAGATATTATCCATGAGTTTGATTTTTCCTTTATATAAGAGAACTTTATCAAAAAAAAATAACTTTTACAAGGTTCTTATAGTTTAAATAATATACACTTTTGTCATATTATATTTGTAATTAATAGAAAATATAATAGAGTACATATTACAATATATTTTGAAAGCTTAAATTATGACAAAAAATAAACCTTTTTTATATACACTGCTGTTTTTATTTTGCATAAATGCTGGATTGTTATCTATGATTCATCATAATTGGAATAGTTCAATGAAATCTTTCTTTTCAATACAAAAAGAATTGTTTTCTATACGAAATAGTATAACAGAAGCACATCTTTGGTTTGAAGAGATGGTAAATAATGATAAATCAATAGATATGCAAAAGGACATAATTATTCCTTTGGAGCATTTAAATTTTGAAAAATATATAAATTTGCTGAATGAACAAACATTTGGTGATGACAAAAATATACAAAAATATTTAACTAATATAGATGAACATTTAGACTCTTTGTATTCTTTAGCCATCTTAAGATTAGATAATTTAGAATCAAGTGGTACAGGAAGTGTAAATGATCAATTATTTGATAAAGAGTTTAAATTATGTTTATTTGCAATTGACAGTGCTATTACACAAATAAGTGATAATTTTGATAATGACATTATTGAAAAAAATACTTACTTTAAATATGTTTTTTTCTTTTTCATTATAACAAATATTATTATATTTGTAATGATATTAGTAACAAGAAGCAAAAATCTAAAACAAGCAAAACTGATGTCAGAACAAATAAAAATGGCATCTTTAGGTGAAATGTTAGGAAATATTGCACATCAATGGAGACAGCCTTTATCAATTATCTCAACAGGTGTTACTGGTATGCAAGTACAAAAACAATATGATTTATTAGATGATGAAATGTTTCAAAAAACTTGTAACTCTATAAATCAAAATGTACAATATCTTTCCAAAACAATTGATGATTTTAGTGACTTTATTAAAGGTGAATCGGAAAAAAATGATTTTAATTTAAAAGAAGAGATTAATAGCTTTTTATCATTAGTTGATACTGTAGTCTCCCAGCATGAGTTAGAAATTATAGTTGATGTAAAACCTGATATACAAATTTTTGGATATAAAAATGAACTTACACAATGTTTAATTAATATTTTTCATAATTCAAAAGATGCTTTTCTTGATCATAGTGATTTAAAAAAGCGATACATTTTTATTACTGCTGGTATTAAAAAAGATATTTTAGAATTACGAATTAAAGATAATGCAGGTGGAATACCAGATCAGGTACTTAAAAAAATATTTGAACCTTATTTTACAACAAAACATAAGTCTCAAGGAACAGGACTAGGGTTGCACATGACATATAATTTAATTAATACAATGATGAACGGTAAGATAAAAGCTAGTACCTTAGAGTATTTTTATAAAGATTTAAAGTGTGTAGGTGCTGAATTTTTAATTGAAATTCCAATTAGATAGAATGAAGTAATAAAAATAATAAATAAATGAATAAATAATAGTCTATTTTCTAAATAGAAAATTAATAAATAAAATTATGTTAAATGTTTTACTAGAATTATTAATGTTATTATCTATTATATACAAAATTTAGGAGTTAGTGTGAAGAAAATAATTCTAGGTATTTTTTTCATTTTTTGTATTTTAGGAGCAAAAGATATGGATATATACAACATTGATGTTGAAAATATAGATGGTCAAATAATAAAATTAGATAAATATAAAAATAAAGTTATGTTGATAGTAAATGTAGCAAGTAAATGTGGTTTTACAAATCAATATGAAGGTTTAGAAAATCTTCATGAAAAATACAATCAACAAGGTTTAGCTATCTTAGGTTTTCCTTGTAATCAGTTTTTATCACAAGAACCAGGAACAGAAGAAGAGATAAAGGAATTTTGTAGTTTGACATATGGTGTTCAGTTTGATTTATTTAGTAAAATAGATGTTAATGGTTCAAATACACATCCTTTATATAAATACTTAAAAGAAAATTCAAGTGGTTTATTGGGCACAGATGTTATAAAATGGAATTTTACGAAATTTTTAATCAATAAAGATGGAAAAGTTATTAGAAGATATTCTCCTTCAACAACACCGGCTGAAATTGAAATGGATATCAAGGAATTACTGTGAATAGTATAACTAAAACGACATTTATAAATTGTACTTTAGAAGAGTTATTTGATTTTCATATGAATATAAAAAATATAAAAAAGATTACACCTAAAAATATTAAAGTTGAATTATTAGATTATGATATAAGAAAATATGAATGTAAAATTATAAATATACGAACAACTAAATACTTTATACCAACACATTGGAAAGTGTGTATTGATAAAATGGAGAGACCAAATATTTTAGTTGATGTTGCAGTACAATCCCCTTTTAAATCATGGAAACATCAACATATATTTACTCAAAAAGGGAATGTTTGTGAGCTTAAGGATATTATAGAATATGAAATTGGTTATGGAATTTTAGGTAAAATAATTGCTCCATTTTTAAAATATGATATTAACTCGATGTTTGATTATCGTCATAAGCAAACAAAGAGACTATTAGAAAAATAGAAAAACTACGCTACCTCTTTTGGTAGGGATATGGTAAAAGTTGTACCTTCCCCTAGTGTACTTTGACATTGAATTACCCCATTTAGTTTCGTTGTAATAAGATTATAAATGATACTTAATCCTAGACCGCTTCCCCCATCATCACGTTTTGTTGTAAAAAATGGATTGAATATTTTGGCTAAATTTTCCTTGCTAATTCCATTACCATAATCTTTGTAGACAATATCAATAGTTTGTTCATTTTCTTTAATCGAGATATCAATCGAATCAACATCAATTTTGTCATAACCGTGTTTTAATGTATTCATAATAAGATTTGTAAATATTTGAGATATTACACCTGGATACCCTTTTATTGTTATAGCTTTTGGTGCATCAATATTAATTTTAACTTTTGCTTTTTTCGTGATATTATTAATACTTAGTAAAATTTCATCTAAATAACTAATAAGTTCAAATTCTCTTTTCCCGTCACTTGATTGATCAACAGCGACTTGTTTGAAACTTCTAACTAAATTTGCAGTTTTTTCAAGATTTATATTGATGCTTGTAGCTAGTTCTTTTGAGGTATTGATAAAATTCTCAAAATCTTCTTCATTTAATTCATCATTTTCATATAGTTTAGAAATTTTATTTGACGTAGATATAAAGTGGGTAATTCCTGTTAAAGATAATCCAATTGGGGTGTTTATTTCATGAGCGACACCAGCGACAAGTTCTCCTAAACTAGCCATTTTTTCTGTTTCGATTAATGTATCTTGTGTCTCTTTTAGTTTACTCATAGATTTTTCAAGTTCTTGATTTGATTCTTTTAGTTTTTTAGTTCTATCTTCGACTTTATGTTCAAGTGTTTCATTTAAAATCAAGATCTCTTTTTCTGCAGTTTTTCGAGCATTGATCTCTTCATCTCTTTCTAGTATTTTTTCTTTTAATTGTTCATAATGTTCATTTAAAAGTTTGTCTTTTTCTTCTAGATAGTTTATTTTTCTACTAAATTCATCTGGTGATATCTTCATATCTTTTAAGATATTGGTATACATATTTGATAAACTCAGTGATTCATCTTCTGTAAAAATATTGCTATTTTTTAAAATTGAATATGCTCCAGCTGTTCCTAGTGTTCCTGATAATACTCGCTCTATCTCACCATACAGTTTTGATAACTCCATTATATTTATTTTTTTTGCAGAATCGACTTTAAATTTTTGACGAAGCTGATCCATTGTAGACTGAGTTTTTTCTGATTTTAGATACTGATTTAGTATCCCTTCAAAAAGCGATAGTTTTTCATTTATATTAATGTTTGCCTCAAGTTTACCTATATAATTCATAGCATTTTTAGATTTTAGAATATTTATAAAATCCATAGATATAGTTTTTTCAATCTCTGTTGATTTTGTAAAGAGTGAAACCAAAATAAATCCACTTATATTAAAAAGCATACTCCAAAAAACAGCATGAGGTATTGATTGAAAGTCTTGCATTCCAAATAATGCTGTAGGATTTAATAAACTAATACCAAATAAACCGTTATTTAAAACATTGATTGCTATCCAATCTATATTTCCAAATTGAGGAAGAATAAGTGTATAGAACCAGATTCCAAAACCTAATATCAAAGCTGTCAGTGCACCAAATCTATTTGCTTTTTTCCAGAACAGTCCTCCTAGAATTACAGGAACAAATTGTAATATCGCAGTAAATGAAATCAATCCAATATTTACGATTAAATTTGTCTTAGCAATATATAAGTAAAATATATAACTCAGAAAAATAATAATAGTTACTATAATCCATCGTAAAATTAGTAGTCTTTTTTTGAGAGAACCTAAAATAGGATAAGCCTGTATTACTGGTAGTATAAAATAGTTACTTACCATTATTGACATAGTCATAGCTGTAATCATAATCATACTTGTTGATGCTGAAAATCCACCAATAAATGCTATGATGGATAGTAGTGGTTGATTTTGGCTTAGTGGTATAGTAAGCACATAAAAATCATTTAGTTCATGATTTATATCTAATAATGAACCTCCTAATGCTATAGGGATTGTAAAAAATGTTATGAGTAAAAGATACAAAGGAAAAACCCACATAGCTGTTTTAATATGATTTATATTTGAGTTTTCTACTACACTAATATGGAATTGTCTAGGTAAAAACATCACTGCAAACATTGATAAAATGATGAGTGTTAACCAACTAGAATAATCAACACTATTTTCTGTTTGTCCAATATCTTTAAATAAACCTTGCTCAGATGCTTGTGTTAAGATAGATGAGATATCATCAAATACAAAATATGAAACAAATAATCCTATAATAATAAGTGCGAATAATTTTATAATTGATTCAATTGCAACGATGAAAACCATTGCAAAATGTCGTTCCGAAGGATCTAGCTTTCGTAAGCCAAAGATAATTGTAAAAAATGACATCAGAGCTACAATAAGTAAACCAACATCATCTACATTTGTAGTATCACTGATAATAGTTGCTTCATCTTTAATAATTAAAATATTAATAGACTGAATGATGGCTTTTAATTGAATAGAAATATAAGGGATAATTCCAACTAATGTTCCAAAACTAACAAAAGCTCCAATTATCATTGATTTATTATA
>Ga0193958_1000283_pt1 | contig 20393 bp, 22 predicted proteins | sample FB_1_MG_FD_140320 | JGI IMG/M metagenome (GOLD analysis project Ga0193958, IMG submission 140320) | Microbial mat bacterial communities from the Broadkill River, Lewes, Delaware, United States - FB_1_MG | ecosystem: Environmental > Aquatic > Freshwater > River > Microbial mats | place: USA...
CTATAAGTGTTTCTATAATAGTAACACCAAATTTATTTTTTATATTTGGATTAGCACCATGTGCTAGATAAAGTTTAATTAACTCACTATTTTTAATTCCATTCAAAACTAAAATTGTAAATGCAGTTTCTCCATTTATATTTTCATGATTGATATCTAGTTTATTACTATTTAGAAATATCTCAATTAACTTACTTTCTTCACTTCTTGTTGCATGAAAAAATGCATTTTCTTCTTTATCATCTACTGCATCTATTTTTACGCCTTTTGCAATTAAATGCTTAATCATTTCAAGATGACTTTCTCTAGTTGTTTTATCATCTTTTGGGGTATTGAAAAAATGATTTATTGATTCCATTAATATGGTTGTATTGTCAGAACTTTTACTATTTATATCACATCCAAGACTAACAGCTTTTTCTAATATTTCTAAGTTTTCAATACCTTTAGATATTGTATAAAATAAAAAGTTTTTACCATTTTTATCTTTTATTGTAGGATCTGCACCTAAATCCATAAGTAGCAATGCTAAATTTTTATCTCTTAAAACTGTTTCTTTATGTAAAATGGAATTACCATCAAGATTTATTTGATTTATATTTATATCTTTTTTGAGAGAACCTACTTTTTTGATAAGTTCTAAGTTGCCATTTGCAACTGCATCAAAGATAAGATTATTTCCATGGATATCACTATTATTTAATAAGGTAGTTTTTCCTAGAATATAGTCAAAAACTTTATTGTTTGCACTAATTGCTGCATCTTGTAAAGCAGTTCTTTTAAAACTATCTAAATGATCTATATTTACACCATTTTCAATAAGTATTTGAAGTATGGCACTGCTTCTTGCTTCAATTGCATAAAATATAGCAGTTTGGCCCCGCTCATTTTCCGCTTCTATATTAATTCCGTTATTTATTAGCCAAACAACGCTTTTTATTAATCCTTTTTTGCAGCATATATTAAAAATTGATTCTTCATTTTCATAGATATTATTTAAATCTAATTTTAATTCATTTTGCATTTTTTCTATTTTAATTGGGTCAAAGTCAGTATTTAATAACTCTTCTACAAAATTATCTCTATCAAATTTCTGCTTATTTAAAAGTTTTTTTAACATGTCAATTACCTATTACAAAGAAAAAATTAATTATTAATCATATTGTATATAAAAATCTTTAAATTTAGATTTTTTACAAAATTGTAGAAAAATATATAACTGTATAAAAAATATACAAATATTTATTTACATAGTGTTAAAAAATATCTATAATTACCTTATAAAAATTGACAAAGGAGTCTTATGGAAAATTTTACTGATGTAAAATATATTTTAGATGGTTTTCTGTTTTGTTTCGCAGGAATCCTTGTAATGTGGATGGCAGCTGGGTTTGCTATGTTAGAGGCTGGTTTAACAAGAACGAAAAATAATGCAACGGTTTTAACAAAAAATATTGCTTTATTTGCAATTTCTTGTATTATGTTCTACTTCGTAGGTTATAACTTTATGTATGGTGATGGAAGTGCATTCATTGGAAGTGGCGCAATGTTATCAGGAAAAACAAATGCTGATATGGGTTATCCCGTAATGGCTGACTTTTTCTTCCAAGTTGTATTTGTAGCAACGGCAGCTTCAGTTATCTCTGGAACTATTGCTGAAAGAATGAAATTATGGCCATTCTTAATCTTTACAGTTGTTTTATCAGGATTAATTTATCCAATCCAAGGTCACTGGACATGGGGTGGAACTGAACTTGGTGGTGTAATCGCAGGTTTCTCTGATTTTGCTGGTTCAACTATTGTTCACTCTGTTGGTGGATGGGCTGCACTTGCTGGTGTTTTAATTTTAGGTGCTAGAAAAGGTAAATATGGTAAAGATGGGCAAGTAAGACCAATTCCAGGTTCTAACTTAACATTAGCAACTTTAGGTACATTTATTTTATGGATGGGATGGTTTGGATTTAATGGTGGTTCTCAATTAGCATTAGGTTCTAAAGAAGACATCGATGGTATTGCATCAGTTATTGCAAGTACAAATATGGCTGCTTGTGCAGGGGCTGTTATGGCTGCTGTTTTAACTCAACTTATTTATAAAAAAGTTGATTTAACTATGGTATTAAATGGTGCTTTAGCAGGACTTGTTTCTTGTACTGCAGGACCTGATTTAGGTATGAATATTGCATTTATTGAAGGTTTAGTTGGTGGTGCTTTAGTTGTATTTGCTGTACCATTCTTTGATAAATTAAGAATTGATGATCCTGTTGGTGCTTTATCTGTTCACTTAGTAGCAGGTATTTGGGGAACATTAGCTGTTGGTATTTTTAATCCAGAAGTTGCAATTATGGCTCAATTAAAAGGTATCGTTGTTATTGGTGCGTTCGTATTTATTTCATCATTCATTGTATGGAAAATCTTAGATATCATCATGGGATTAAGAGTTGATGAAGAGACTGAAGTTAATGGTCTTGACATTCATGAAACTGGGTTAGAAGCTTATCCAGAATTCAAAAGAGCATAATTAAGGTAAGGATGAAGAATGAAAAAAATTGAAGTAATAATTAAACCTTTCAAACTAGAAGATGTAAAAGATGCTCTAGTTGAAGCTGGAATTACAGGTATGAGTGTTTACGATGTAAAAGGTTATGGTAGACAACAAGGTCACTCTGAATTATATAGAGGGGCAGAGTATGTGGTAGATTTTTTACCAAAAATTAAAATTGATATCGTAGTAAAAGAAGATATGGTTGAAGCAGCAATTGCAGCAATTGTTAATTCTGCTAAAACTGGTAAAATTGGGGATGGTAAAATATTTGTTTCATCACTTGATGAAGTAGTTAGAATTAGAACTGAAGAAAGAGGAAGTGAAGCTGTATAGTTTCTCTCCCACAATTTAAGGAAAAGTATACTTTTTCTTAAATTGTATACTTTTTATACAACTAAAAAACTCAATATATTTTTTATACTGTTATAATTAATCCCAAAAAAATAAGGGGAGATTATTATGAATATAGAATCTATATCTTACATAATTGATACGTTATATGCAATTTTTGCAATGACACTTATCATTTTTATGGTTCCAGGTTTTGCTATGCTTGAAGCAGGAATTGTAAGAACAAAAAACGTTACAGCAGTATTAACAATCAATACTTTAATTTATGCAGTTGCATCAATGTCATTTTTACTTTTTGGTTATTCACTGGCTTTTGGTGATTTTGGTAGTGATAGTATGAGTAAATGGGCAGCATTTTTATTTCAAATGGCATTTGTTGGAAAAGTTGTGAATATAATGAGTGGTGGAGTTAGTGAAAGAGCTAAAGTTATTCCATTAACTTTTTTTACAATAATAATGGCATCAATTCTATATCCATTAGTTGTAAATGTAACTTGGGGAGCTAATTTTTTAGAAGGAACAGCTTTAGCCTTATCTATGTATGATTTAGCAGGTTCAACTGTAATTCATAGTACAGGTGGATGGGCACTACTTGCAGCTATTATGATAATAGGTGCAAGAAAAGGAAGATATACAAAGGAGGGTGGAATTAGAGTTATCCCTGCTTCAAATATTCCTTTGGTTACACTTGGAGCATTTTTATTATGGATTGGTTGGTTCGGATTTAATGGTGGATCAGTTGGTTCAATTGCATCAAAAGAGAATGCAGATGCAGTTGCTCTTACAATTATGAATACAAATACAGCAGGGTTAAGTGGAGCTATTATGGTTTCAATTATTATGTATTTTATGTATAAAAAACTTGATCTTACTATGATATTAAATGGTGCTTTAGGTGGATTGGTTGCAGTTACAGCCGGTCCTGATTTATATGATATTTATACTCCTATTTTAATTGGTGCTATTGGTGGAGTTATTGTGGTATTTGGTGTATCTTTCTTTGATAAATTAAGAATTGATGATCCTGTTGGAGCTTTATCAGTACATTTATTAAATGGTATTTGGGGAACAATTGCTGTTGGACTTTTTGCTTCAAATGGTGATAATATAACACTAATTGGACAATTAAAAGGTATACTAGTAGTTGCAGTATTTGCTTTTATAAGTTCATATATTGTTTTATACATAATAAATAAAATTACTCCACTAAGAGCAGAAAATGATGAAGAAATGCAAGGACTTGATGTTGACGAGTGTGGACTTGAAGCATATCCAGAGTTCAAAAGAGCATTTTAATATATAGATAATTTAGATTTAAAAAAAATTTGATAAAATATGTCAATTAAAAAAAGGATTAATAGTGAAAAAAATTGAAGCTGTAATTAAGCCATTTAAACTAGAAGATGTAAAAGATGCATTAGCAGAGGCTGGTGTTACTGGTATGACAGTATCTGATGTTAAAGGTTATGGAAGACAACAAGGGCATTCAGAATTATATAGAGGTGCTGAATACGTAGTAGATTTCTTACCAAAAATTAAATTAGAATTAATAGTTGCGGAAGAAGATGTAGATTCTACAATTGCAATTATTATAGATGCTGCAAAAACTGGTAAAATTGGAGATGGTAAAATATTTGTTTCATCAATTGATAAAGTTGTAAGAATCAGAACTGGTGAACAAGATGAGGAAGCTATTTAATGAGTAGTGTAACTACTTTTGAAATAAATGAACCTTTAGACATGCACCTTCACTTACGTGATGGTGATATGTTAAATTTAGTTGGTCCACTAACTTCAAATACTTTTAGTGGTGCTTTAATAATGCCAAATTTAGTACCTCCAGTTACAACAAAAGAAGCTTTATTATCTTATAAGCAGAGAATTAATGAAGCTTGTAAAGGTGATGTTTTTGAACCTTACTTAACACTATTTTTTAAAAATGATTATTCATATGATTTTTTATGTGATATTAAAGATGAAATTATTGGTATAAAACTTTATCCTGCAGGAATTACTACAAATTCTTCAACAGGTGTATCATCTATGGATGTTGAAGTTTTAAGACCTACTTTACAATCTATGAGTGATTTAGGGATACCTTTGTGTATTCATGGAGAAACAAATGGTTTTGTTATGGATAGAGAAAAAGAGTTTATGCCTATTTATGAATCAATAGCTAGTGCATTTCCTGATTTAAAAATAATTATGGAACATATTACTACTAAAGATGCAATAGAGTTATTAGATAAATATGATAACTTATATGCAACTGTAACACTACATCACTTACTGATTACTCTTGATGATGTTGCAGGTGGCATGTTAGCTCCTCATTTATTTTGTAAACCAATTGCAAAAAGACCAGAAGATAGAAGTGCACTTTTAGATGCTGCTTTAAAAGCTCATCCAAAATTAATGTTTGGAAGTGATAGTGCACCCCATCCTAAACATAAAAAAGAGTGTTGTGGTTGTGCTGCAGGAGTATTTACATCTCCAATTGCTTTACAAGTATTAACAGAACTTTTTGAAAAATACCAAGCTTTAGAAAATTTAAATGCCTTTGTATCATTAAATGCTCAAAAAATTTATAATTTTAAAGCAAAAACTAAAACTATAAAATTAGTAAAAAAAGATTTTGTTGTTCCATCAATTTATGAATATAAAAATGAAAATGTAGTACCTATGTTTGCAAATGAAACAATAGCATGGAGTTTAGATAATTAATTAAAGAGGTGAATATTATTTACCTCTTAAATCCAATAATCTTTTAATATTATCAGAAGTCTCTTTTGCTTTGATTTCTCTCTCTTCTCTCATAATTCTTAGGTTATCAAGAGTTTCTTGTTTTTCTCTATCAAGATTTGCTCTTATTTGTATAGCTTTTCTATTATTTGAAATTCCAGATAAAGATAAAAACTTTTCTTTTTTATTTATATATACTTTTGCAGAAGAAGAAGTAGCATTCTTGTTAAATACAATAATATCATCAACTTGTAGATTTAAAATATCACTTGTTGTTAATTCAGTTTCAGCCATAATAGATTCAATATTCATTTTTGCACCAGAAATCAATGTTTTAATATCTCTTTTTCTACTTGATTTCCTATTTTTACCCTCACTAAATACCTTTTCAACAACTTTACTTAAAAGTGGTTCAAAATATGAAATAGGATAGCAAATAGATAAAAATCCTGATTCTTCATCAATTGTAATTTCGAGAACTACAAGAAGAACAATTTCATGATCTGAAACAATTTGAATTGCATTTGCATTTGTATCTCTTGATTCAATTTTAAAGTTTAGTGTTGAAATGTCATCCCAAGTTTTATATAAATTTTTAATAAACATTTTATAGAAGTGCTCTAATATTTCAATCTCAATCTCTGTTAATTCTCTATCTAAATTATCACTTGTATTTACTGCACCAGAACCAAGAAGCTCAGCAATTATTTTATGTGAAATAGCAGGATTACACTCAATTACGATTCTTCCTTCAAGTGGCTTTATAGATAAAGTATTTAAAGATGTTATTTGAGGGATAGAAAGAATAAATTCACCATATGTCATTTGTTCAATTGAATATAATTTTACATCTACAATTTTTCTAAGCATAGATGATAAATCAGTGATAAAATCTCTTAGCATTTTATCATGCATTGCACTAAATGCTTTAAATTGCTCGCCTGAGATTCTATTTGGTTTTTTAAAGTCATAAATTGAGTAGTTTTTCTCTTTTGAAATTACTTTTTCAATAGGAGAACTATCAATATCTTCTCCTTGTTCAGCAATATCTAAAAGTGCATCGATTTCATCTTGACTTAAAAATTCTGCCATACTATCCTCTTATCTCAAATTCAACATCAATTGCACCCATCTCTTTTATCATTTTAAGAGTATCAATTATCTCTGTCATAGGAAGTTTCATTACTTTCATAGCTCTTACTAAATCGGAGATAGTAGGAGTAGCTTTTGTATTAATCATTGCATTATCAATATTAATTGCTGGTTTATCTGCAATTTTAACATCATCACCAATATCAACACCTGGATTTTGTTTTTGATCTTTCCATTGAGTATCATTTAATGGTGATTTCTCAATTCTAAGAGTAAATGCATCCCTTGCAATAGTAACAGGATCAATTGGAATATCACCACCTGTAATAACAGATTCTCTGCTTAAGTCAATTATTACTTTTTTCTTAAATGAAGAATCCAATTCAATATTTTGAACCATAGAAATAAATTTTACGATTGACATATCTTTTGGTTTAGCGACTTCAATTGTTCTTGTATCAAGTGCCATAGCAAGTTTAGAACCAAATTTATTATTTATTTTTGTTTCGATTAAATCTGCATTTTTAGCAGAGCTTTTATAAAGGCTTAATTGAATTGCTTTTTCATCTCTTAAATTATAGTCAATTTCATTTTCAACAGTTGCACCTTCATATATAAAACCAGTAGTTTTATTATTTTCATTAGCGACAATTGTTCCTTGTGCTAGAGCATAAACATTTCCATCTACACCTTTTAATTGGGTAATTAAAAGCTCTCCATGGTCAACAGATTTTGCATCTCCAATAGTAGAGACTTTTACTTTTATTTGATCACCTTGTCTTGAAAATGCGGGCAACTCTGCAGTAACCATTACCGCTGCAATATTTTTAGAATTTATTGAACCAGCTGGAATTTTAATATAAGAATTTCTTAGAAGATTTTGTAAACTTTGCATAGTAAACTTAGATTTATCTCCAGTACCTGCAAGACCTACAACAAGACCATAACCTATAAGTTGATTTTCTCTTATACCGATAATATTGGATATATCTTTTATTGTTTGTGAGTAAATAGATGATAGTAAAAATGTCAATAATAAAAAATACTTCAATATCATCTCCTTTGATTAAATTAGAATTATTTTATCGTAAATTTAATAAAAAAAGGTATAATCAAGACTATTAAAATTATTAATAGGGCCAAATATTGAATATTTATATTTATGGTAATCAAAGTTTTAAAAAAGATATCCATTTAACTTTAGATCATGCAAATATCAAATTTAAACTAGATAGCAATAGTATTATCAAAGATATAGATAGTTTATCTGAATTAAAAGATACTATTAAACAAAACCCTAATGACATTTATTTAATAGATGATGAAAAGATAATTAAAAAAAATGCATTAAACCAAAAAATTAAATTTTTAGCCCCAAAAGATGGAATAGAGCAAGAATTTTTACTTGATAATAATATTGCAGATTTATCAGTTGATTCTTTAGCTGAAATACCAAAATATATTCTAAAAAAGTATGAACAAGAAAAAAGTCTTGATAGTAGTATTCAAGATTCAATAATTGATATTGTTGATGAGGCTTATGAAAATGATGATAAAATTGAAGACTTGGAATTGGATAGTGAGTTAGCTGATTTATTGGCTAAAGATGATTTCAGTGACGAAAAATTTAATTTAGAAGAAAAAATTACAGACGAAAATTCTGAAATGCTAAACCAAGATATCAATTTAGATAAAATTGAAGAGCTGATTAGTGATATTGATATTTCTGAAAATGAAGAAAATGAAATTACTAATGAAGAGTTTAATTCAATAATGAATTTTGATGAAGATTTTGGATTGAATAATTCATCTTTTGATTATGACGATAAAAATATAACAGAAGAAACAGAATCTTTAGATGATAATAAAGAAATAGAAAACTTGGATGATTTGGATTTCAAAGATTTAGAAGAATTTGACTTTGACGAAGATATAAATAAAGATTTGGAAGAATTTAACTTTGATGAAGACATGAATGTTGAAGATGATATAAATGATTTATTTGATAGTATTGATGAAAAAGTAGAAGAACCACAAAAAGGGGAAAGTATGAGTGATGAATTTTCAGAATTAGATTCTTTAAGTGAAGATGATATTCTAAAAGCATTAGATGGATTTGAAACACAAAGTTTAACAAAAGTCTCTTCACCTGCTCCTAAAGTTGAACAAGTGAGTGAAAAAATAAATGTAAGTAGTTCAAGTGTAGATGATATAGCACAACTAATTTCTAGATTATTAAATAATAAAACATTAGAGATAACTATAAAAATTAAAGACTAATAATGGACTTAATAGCAATTGCTGAAAATACAGTCAAAATTATTTTGATATTAGGACTTCCTTCTTTAATTGTTAGTATGGTTATTGGTCTTATAATCTCTATTTTCCAAGCAGTAACACAAGTTAGTGATGCTTCTTTATCTTTTGTACCTAAAATGATTTTTGTTTCTGCTTTTATTTTGATATCACTACCTTGGATAGGTGATCATATTGAAACATATACAAAGGATTTATGGGACTTAATATTGGTTTTTGGTAATTAATTATGATAGAGAAATTATATAATTTAAAAAAAACTCAAACAGACCAAAAAATAATGGAAAAAGGTCAAATTTTATCTAAAATACATAATTTAGAAGCTGAAATAATGCTCACTCAAAATAATATAAATAGTGCTAGATTAGATAAATTTGGGGCTATATCTGATTTTACAATTTTAACGATGCATAAAAATACTATGAAGTTACATATATCAAAATTAGAAAAAGAGATAGCTGCATTAAAAGTTCAATTAGAACAGCTAGTTCTTATAATTGTAGAGTTTCAAAAAGAGACAGAACAATTTAAATATTTATTAGATGAACAGAGAAATGAAGCTATTAAAAATATGCTATTAGCAGAACAAGAAGCAGCAGACGAATACATTCAAAGTAAATTTATAAATTCACAAGGATAAAATTTGATAAAACAAGTACTATTTTTAATCTTATTTTCATATATACTAAATGCACAAGAAGAAACAAGTAGTGCTTTGATGAAGCAAAAAATTGAGGTTAAAGAATTAAAACAAGAGCTAAATAATTTTTATAATGAAAAAGAAAAAGAGTATCAAGATAGAAAAAAAGAGTTGGATTTAATTCTTTCTCAAATACAAAAAGAAAAAGATGAAATTCAGAGATTACATGATAAAAATTTAGCAATTTTACAAGATATTCAACAAACAGTTCAAAGTAAAACTTCAAAAATATATAATGCAATGAAACCAAAAATAGCTGCTGACATATTTAATGAAATGATTAACGAGGGTAAAATTGAAGATGTTTTTGATATAATCTTAAAATTAAAAGAAAAAAACGTTACATTATTATTGAAATTTTTAAGTATCCCCAATGCAGCATTGATTACAGAGAAACTTGAAAATTATAATGTTGAAAAAGATAAGAAGGATTAGATATGGCAGAAGAAAATAACGAAGAAGTATCAACAGCACCAAAGAGTGGGAAAGGTCTTATGATTGTCCTTATTGCTTTAGTTGTTATTTTATTATTAGCAGTAATTGGTGGAGGATATTTTTTATATTCACAAGGAGTACTTAACCCTAATAATGGCCAAAATCCGCAAGAACAAGTTACAAAACAAGAATCTAGTAATTCAGATGAAACTTTTAAAGCGGATATAAATGATTTAGTATTAAATATTACAAATGCTAAAGGAAAAGAAAAATTGATGAAATTGTCTTTTTCTGTGAAAAGTACTGAACCAACAATTGCTGCAATTGTTGAAGAGTACAAAGCTGAAATTATTGATGTAGTAATTGGTCAAATAGGAGCTAGAAATTCAGAAGAGTTATTAACTGTTGGTGGGAAAGCATTATTAAAAGATGAATTGTTAGAAGAGATAAATAGAGTTATAAATGAAGTAACAGCTTCTAGTGGTGATATCAAACAAAATAGTATTCAAAAAATATTATTTACAACATTTGTAATTAAATAAAATGATAGTAGCAGTAAAAAGAAATAAAAAACAAAAATTTATAAAAATTTTATCATTAGTAATATTAGTGGCTATGTTTGGTGGTTACTATTATTACATGAGCAAAAACTTTGAAGAACAACAGCAAAAAGACCTAGAAGCTAAACAAGCTTTAAAATTAGAAGAAGATAAAAAAATAGAAAATAAAAAGAATTTTGAAAGAGCAATTTTAACAGAAGTTGAAAAAGCAGCTGATTTGATTGGTCAAGAGTATATAAGGCATGTTAAAATTATAGAGAACAAAGTTGTAATTATTTGTGAGCCTAATACAAATTTAGAAGCTCTTATGGTTAGATATGGAGCAATGGCTTTAGTAAAAAATACTTTAAATGAAATTATTATAGCTATTGATATAAAATTAATTTTAGAAAGTAAATTAAATGCTCAATAAGTTATGTATATATTTGACTATTATTTTTGTGATAAGTAGTTTTACTGCTTGTACTTCAAGTAAACAAGAATTAGCTTTTAAAAAACCTGAAATTCAAATTCCTAAAAAATCTCCAGAAGTTAGAAAAAATAAAGGCTCTCTTTATTCTATGCAAGGGACTTCCCTTTTTGCAGATAAAAAAGATTTACAAATTGGTGATATTATACAAATTATTGTAGAAGAAGATTTATCATCAAATACTAATAATAAAAGAGAACTTACAAGTACAAGAGCGAATAGTCTAGGCGGTGGATTAACTGCTGCAACAGGAACAAATAATTTAAGTGGGGTAGCTTCTAGTCTTTCTAATAAGATAAATGGAAATTTAGGGGTCTCTTTTGGTACGGATAGTTCTACTTCAGATAAAGGTGCAGTTAAAACACAATTAAACGAAACTTTTTCTACTACAATTCCTGCAATCATAGAAGAAACTTATCAAAATGGTAACTATTATATAAAAGGTTCAAAAGAGCTTTTAATAGAGGGGCAGAAACAAAAAATTATAGTAAGTGGAGTTATTCGTCCTTACGATATTACTTCTGATAATTCAATCAGTTCTTCACAAATTGCAAATTTAAAGCTATTATATGACAAAGATGGTGTAGAATCGGATATCTTAGAAACACCGTGGGGATTGAAGTTAATAAGGGCTATCTGGCCATTTTAATCTAATTTTAAGAAATGTAATGTAATAATTGTTAAATTATACTTGAAAAGGAGTCTCTATGCTAGGTACATTGGGCGTTTCGCAATCAGGGTTAAATGCTGCAAAAGTAGCAGTTGAAAATGTTTCAAATAACATAGCAAATGAGAATACTCCTGGTTATAAAAAAAGAGTTGTACAATTAAGTGAAATTGAGCAAATGGATACACGATTTTCTGGTCGTGGAGTAAGTGCTAGTAGTTCATATAGAATCACTTCTCAATATATGTACGATAAACTTATAAATGAAAATTCAAAATCAAATTATTATGACAAATTATCTAATATGCTTGAAAATGTTGAATCAGTTTTTAGTGAGACAGAAGATAGTGGATTTTCTGCTGATTTAAATAGGTATTTCCAATCTATGGAAAATCTAAGATCAAATCCTAATTCTGAAGTTTATAGAACAACTCTAAAAAATCAAGGAAGCATCTTAGTTGAATCAATACAAAATGTATATTCAGGAATTGAAGCACAAGAGAAACTAGAAAAATTAGAGTTATATCAGAATGTAGATTCAATAAATAGCATTTTACAAGATATCGGTGCACTAAATGAAAAAATGGGGCAATATAATACTGTTTCAAATGACTTGTTAGATAAAAGGGATCAGTTAGAGTTTGAATTATCTAAATATGTTGATATTGATGTTACAAGAACAAATGGCGACTATGAATTGAAAATTGCTGGAACTACAGCAGTAAGATATAACACTAATGTTAGAGATGTTAAAATTGAAGAACAATATACACCTCAAATAGATAAATACACAACGATTGATGACACTACAAATACTGTATATGATTCTTTAAAATATAAAGATGATTATAGTGCAAGAACTTATACAAATGGAGATGTAGTATCTTATAAAATAAATAACCAATATGAAGTTTCTGTTACAATTGGCGATAGTATGACTATGGATTGGAATGGTGATGGCACAGCAACAACTCAAACAGTTGACTCAACAAATTTAACTAGAGCCTTAGTTGAAAAAATAAATACTAATGCTGATGTTAAAGATTTAGTAGTTGCTTATAATGGAAATTATTCCTTAGACGTAGATGGTGAAAAAGTTATTGATAATTCAAAAGATAACTTCTTAAGAATTGAGTCAAAAGTTGATGGAACTGTTGGTGATTTTGATGGAAGAATTAGTATAGTTAGTGCATCTGATGGTAAAAATGCAGTTTATAAAAATGATTATCAAAGTGCAGAATCAACTTCAAGAGTTTATTTAAGTATTTTTGAAAAAGAGATAAATTTAAAAAGTGGTGTAATAAAAGCACAAACTGATAATTTAACTTCAGATTCTATAAACAATAAATTTCAAATTTATAAAGATAAATTAGATTCCTTTGTAAGAACATTAAGTGATATAAGTGATAAATATATTCAAACTGGAACAGATGAATATGTTTTTGGAGAAGCAGCAACAGATGAAACATCTGGAACAGTTATAAGTCTTGGCTTATTTAGTGGATCAAGTGTTAAAAATTTTACTTTTAATTCAAATGCTATAAACGATTTAAGCCAAGAAGAACTTGATTATTTATCTGTATTACAAATGAAAAAAGACATTTCATTTACTGATTTTGCTCAAGATTCAACAGATGGAGAAATAACTTCATTTTCCGAATTTTACCAAGATGTAAGAGTAAATGTTTCATCTGATAAAGAAAATATTGATTTCCTTATGGAAACACAAGATAATGTAAAACAATCACTGCAAAGCTCTTATGATCAACTGGTAAAAGTCGACAAAGATGAAGAAATGGTAAACTTAATTAAGTTTCAAGCAGCATACACTGCAAATGCTAAGATAATAACTGCAATTGATGAAATGTTGCAAGTATTACTTGGTATAAAAAGATAAAGGATAAGTCATGGCTGATGGAGTATTAGGATTAGGTTCTGGGCAAGCAGCATCTTTAAATCAAGATCTAATTGATAAATTAAAAGCAGCAGAGAGAAAAGCGAAAGTTGAGCCATATGAAACTAGCTTAGAGGATATGACTTTAGAAAAAGAAGTATTTGCAACAATTGATGCAAAAGTTGCAGATGTTTTATCTGCAATTAAACCTTTTGATTTGTTTGTTTCAGGTGGGGCTACAATATTTGATGAGAAAATAGCAACAACTTCTGGGGACTCTGCTGTTTTTGATGCAGCAGATGTTTCAGCCTTAAATAAAGGAGTAACTACTGTTAATATTATTTCTTTAGCTCAAAAAGATGTTTATCAATCAAACATAGTAGATGCAGCTACAAAAGATGCTGTTGTTAATTTAGGTAATCTAGATATAACAGTAAATGGTGTAACTGAGAGTTTCGACACTACTAGTTTAACATATCAAGAACTAGCTGACCAAATAAATGCAAAAACTGGAATGAATGCTTCTTTAGAGCAAGTTGGGACTGACAGTTATAGATTAGTTTTAAAAAGTGAAGAGTCAGGCGTTGACAATGCATTATCTATTTCTGGAGCAGCAAGTAATTCATTGGGATTTGATGTTGCTGCTAATCATACTTTAACTGCGCAAAATCTTGAAGCAGAAGTTGATGGAGTAGCTTATAGTATATCTTCAAATGATATGACAGTAGATGGATTGAAGATCTCTGCAGTTAAAGAAGGAATCTCTACTATTAATGTAGTTGATGATAATACACAAATTACAAGTTCTCTTCAAGAATTTGTAACACAATTTAATGAATTAGTTACAATGATTGATGACGCTACAAATTCAGATTCTACTATTGAAAATAAATCTGTTTTAAGAGATGTTATTTCTCAGATAAAAAATCATTTATTTGGATCATATGGAGAAAATAGTGATAAATCAGTTTTTAATTATGGATTTGAATTAGATAAATCAGGTTATATATCTTTAAATACTGCAGTATTTAATAAAGCTACTGAGGAAGATATTGCAGGACTAAAAGATTTATTTATTGGAACTGCAGAAAAAGAAGGTCTTGGAACTCAACTAAAAGCAACAATTGATGAAATGAGTTTTACAAGTGGAGTTTTATCACTTTTTGAAAATTCAATGACTTCAAGAGAAAAAACATTAAATGAAGATAAAGATAAAGCACAAGAAGCATTAGATGAAAAATATAAACAATTGGCCCTTCAATTTAGTTCTTATGGTACTATAATCAATCAGATGGAATCTTCATTCTCTGGTTTGAAACTTATGATTCAACAATCAACAGCTGGATAAATATTAAAATTATTGAAGTGAGAAATAAAAGTTATTTATTTCTCACTTCTTCCATTCTTAAGGAAATATATACTATACTCTATAGTGAAAATGATTATTACGGAGTTAATATATGGGAATAGAAATATATAATCAACAAAGTGCAGTTTCAGATGATCCTTATGTTTTAGTTTTAAAACTTTATGAGGGAATTATTAAATATTTATCTTTCGTAAAAAATGCTATGGAAGAAGGTAATATTGAAGCTAAATTTACTTATATAAATAAAACAATAGCAATTTTTGATGAACTTAGAAATGTTTTAGATTTTGATGGTGGAGATGTTGCGTTTTATTTAGATGGATTATATTTATATCAAATTGAGACATTATTTAGTGCAGGAATTGATGATAATATTAATTCAGTTAATCAAGTTATGAAAGTTACTCAAGGGTTGATAGACGCATGGAAAGACGAAACAGGTCTTTAAAAGCTTTAAATGAATTAATATATATTGATTCATTGGACTCTTTTGAAAAAGCAGACTCTTTAGTTAGATGGAATCAAGAATATCTATCAAATGATAATATTAATGATTTTGATTTAGAAATATCTGACTTAAAAAGATTAGAAGAATTATTTTTTAAAAGTATAAATTTTCTTAAAAATCATAAAGAAGAAACAAGAAAAGAATTAATTGCTATGCAAAAGCTGAAAAAATTTTTAAAACACTAAATCTTTTATATCTATATTATTTTCTAAGACATAAGCCCTTATATTTTTAGGAATTTTATTTACTCTACAAATTTCCTTAAATTTTTTATCCATTATTACATCACACTTTGGTGCAATATAGATGTATTCTTTATTTATTGAGATATTAATTTTATGTGAAATTGTTATTTCTTTTTGTTTTAAAATCTCATTTCTTTGAGAATTACTTAATAAAAAACCTCTTTTTTTTAAAGATAAATCAATTGCTCTAATATTAAGATTATCATCATTTAAATTTTTAAAAACTTCTAAATCTTGATTTTTATAAATTGCCTGTGTTTGAATATCTAAAGAGTTTAAGTCATTTTGTAAATATTCAAATGATTTTTTTACTCCACCACTAAATTCTTCTAAAAATTTATTTGAGTAGCTTTTTCTAAAGTAGTTTCTTTTGTATTTATCATCTTCATTTGTATTATCATAGAAATATTTTAAATTATTTTTTTCTAAATAATTTTTTAATTCTTCTTTTGCAATTTCTAAAAGTGGCTTATAAATTTTGTAATTTTCTCTTTGCTCAAATTTATTAAAGCCAATTAACTCAACTAATCCAGCACCTTTACTTAGTTGCATTAAAAACCATTCTAGTTTGTCATTTAATTGATGTGCAGTTATTAAATTATCATAAGAGTACAAATTTATAATTTCTTCAAAAAATGAGTATCTAATATCTCTAGCTATTTTTTCAAAATTTGATGTAGATTCTGTTTTAACATCTTTAATATAAATCTCTTTTTTATATTTTAATGCAAGCTCCTTAGCATAAGATATTTCATCTTTACTTTGTTCTCTAATATTATAATTAACAATAGCAATATCAAAAGGAATATTTTTTTCTTGTAGCAAAAAAAATAGTGCAGAAGAATCAATACCAGCAGAGAATGCTAGTAAATTTTTTTGATTCTTGACTACACTAAAATCTAAGTTCATGTTTATTTAATTACAGTTGCTAGTAATTTATCTCCCGCAAGTTCTGTTATTTTAGCAGTGTAAATTTGGCCAAATTTAATTTGCTCACCTTCTGGAAGTTCATTATCATTAATGTAAATTTCACCATCAATATCAGGTGCCCAAAGAGTTTTTCTAGCACTTAATAAATATTCATGTTCATCACTCTCCCCATCAACATAAACTTCAAAAACTTTCCCAACTTCAGCTTCAAGTGATTCTTGTGTTGTTTGTGCAATAATTTCACCAATTTCTTCAGCTCTTTCATCAATAGTTTCTTGATCAATTAAATCTTTTGAAGCAGCTGCCGCTGTTCCTTCTTCAGTAGAGTATGAAAATACATTTGCTCTATCAAATTTGAACTCTTCGATATATTTACATAAAGCTTCATGATCTTCAACCGTTTCCCCTGGATGTCCAGCTATAAATGTTGTTCTCACAAAAGAGTTTGCTTTACTTCTCATATGATTCATAAGTTCATTTAGTTTTTCAACACCTTTTCCTCTTTTCATGATTTTAAGCATTGAAGGAGTTATATGTTGCAATGGCATATCAAAGTAGTTTACAAATACTTTTGAATCTGCAATTTTGTCAATTAAAGATAAAGTAGTAGTTGATGGATATAGGTATAGAATTCTAGCTGTTTTAATACCTTCTATTTTTTCAACTTCACTAATTAATTGCTCTAAACCATCTTTATGCCCTAAGTCTCTTAAAAATGAAGAAGAATCTTGAGATACAAAAGAGAAATCCATATATCCTTTTGCAACTAAGGATTTGACCTCTTTAACAAGTGATTCAAGTGTTCTAGAGTGTAACTTACCTTTAAATGACGGAATAGCACAGAATGAACAAGTTTGATTACATCCTTCACTTAGTTTTACATAAGCGTGATATGAAGAACCAGTGATTATTCTTTCATTTGTATCACTTGCTAAAAATACTTCATTAGTAAAAGCACTTCTTTTTTCATTTACAAGTACATCAATTTTATCATAGTCTCCAACTCCCGTGAAAACATCAATCTCAGGTAATTCTTTTTGTAATTCACCTTGATATCTTTCACTTAAACATCCAGCCATTACTAAAACTGATTCTTTTTTTCTATCATCATGAAGATTTAAAATTGTATTGATACTCTCTTCTTTTGCTGAGTCAATAAATCCACATGTATTTACTATAATTACATCAGCACTAGCTGCATCATTTGTAATAGTATAATCTTTTAATTTACCTAACATAATCTCTGAGTCTACAAGGTTTTTTGTGCAACCTAGACTTACTAGATGTAAAGATTTCTTAGGATTTTGTGTTGAAAATTTCATATATTATTCTTTTGTCTTGATTTTTTGCAATTTTATCATATTTTTTTAATATAAAAGGTTAGACGTAATTTTATTAAACATAGATAACTTTTTTAGTTATACTGTAAGTAAAAAAGAGATAAAAGGAAAATATCATGAAAGTACTAAAACATGGCCTTACTATTGGAATTAATAGAGTAGAAAACGAATTCTTTTTAACACTTAAAGCAGTTGGTAAGTTAACTCATGAAGATTATGAAAAAATTACACCATTAATTGACAATGCATTAAATGGAGTAAGAGATGCAAAAGTAAAAGTTTTTATAGATGGAACTGAACTTGAAGGTTGGGAATTACGTGCCGCTTGGGATGATTTAAAACTTGGATTAAAACATGGAGGACAATTTGATAAAATTGCAATTTATGGAAATAAAAAATGGCAAGAATATGTTTCAAAAGTTGCTTCTTGGTTTATAAGTGGAGAATCTAAATTTTTTGAAGATGAAAGCGAAGCTTTTAAATGGTTAAAGAAACTATAAAAGAGAAATTCTCTTTTATAGCCAGATATTATCAAGCAATCTAGTATTACCAAATCTAGCGACTACAAGTATAATTGTATTTTTAGGCTCAATTGTTGAGATTTCATTAAATTCTCTATCTACAATTGCTACATACTCAACATCTAAAGTTGACATAATTTCATATATTTTGTTTTTTACAGCTTTCGCATCTCTTTCACCTTTTGATATAAGAGAACCTGCCATATAAAGTGATTTTGAAATTAAAAGGGCATCAACTCTTTGAGTTGAATCTAAATAAATATTTCTAGAACTAAGTGCTAATCCATCATCTTCTCTAATTATTTCACAAGGTATTATATTTATAGGTAAAAAGAAATCTTTTGCCATTTGTATAATAAGGGCTAATTGCTGAGCATCTTTTTTCCCAAAATATGCATTTGTAGGTTGTGTTAAATTAAATAGTTTTAAAACAACTCTTAATACTCCATCAAAATGTCCGGGTCTTGTTTTACCTTCAAGTACATAGCTTTTATTTGGTGCTTTTATTAAAACTTCTTCTTTTCCATACATAGTAGAAATTTCTGGCATAAAAACATAATCAACTTTACACATTTGGCAGATTCTTTTATCTGCTTCATCTTTTCTTGGGTATGCATCTAAATCTTCACCTGGTAAAAATTGAGTAGGATTTACAAAAATAGAAACAATTACTATATCATTTTGCTCTCTTGCTTGCTTGATAAGTGAAATATGACCGTTATGCAATGCACCCATAGTTGGAACAAATCCAACTGTTCCAGTTATATTTTTTCTAATTTCTTGTAATTCTTCAATAGTTTTTAAAACTTGCAAGGCTTTTCCTTATAATAATTTAATGTACAGATTTATTTTTCTTCATAATTCGGATTTAATTTTAATAATACTAAATCAGCAAACATATTTCCAACTAGAGTTAAAAATGCTCCAATAATAAGTATCCCCATAATGACAGGATAGTCATGACTTAAAGCACTTTGATAAAACAATAATCCCATTCCATCTATTGAAAATATTGTCTCTAAAATTACAGACCCCCCAATTAGTCCAGGCAAAGAAAGACCTAGAAGTGTTATAACAGGAGGATAAAGATTTGGCAATATATAGTATTTTAATATCTGTTTTTGTGTAAGTCCTCGCGCCCTTGCAAAAAAGATATAATCAGATTTTAAAATTTCAATAGTTAAAGACCTAATATATAAAATTAAACTTCCAATTCCACCAAAAACCATTATAAATATTGGTAAAACTAAATGCCAAGCATAATCTAAATAGTAATCTATACTTCCATCATTTGGAACACTATGTAGTCCTGCAACAGGAAGTATTTCAAATTTCATAGCAAAAATAAGAACTAATATAAGCGCTAAATAAAATGAAGGCATTGAAAAACTAAGAAGTGATAATTGTCCTGTGAATCTATCAAAAAATGAATTTTTATTAAGAGCTGATTTTATACCAAAATAAAGAGATATTATAAAAATTAAAATCATAGATATAATATTTAATGTAAGTGTTACTGGAATTCTTGTTAATATCTCATTTTTAACCATCTCTCCACTTGAAAAAGAAATTCCAAAATCCAGTCGTACTATAGAGTAAATCCAAGAAAAAAATTGTACATATAGGGGTTTATCTAATCCATATATAGCTTTTAATTGCTCAATTGATTCTGGTGTTATATTTGGATTTAATTCTCCACTTGCAAAAAATGA
>Ga0193958_1000286_pt1 | contig 20222 bp, 19 predicted proteins | sample FB_1_MG_FD_140320 | JGI IMG/M metagenome (GOLD analysis project Ga0193958, IMG submission 140320) | Microbial mat bacterial communities from the Broadkill River, Lewes, Delaware, United States - FB_1_MG | ecosystem: Environmental > Aquatic > Freshwater > River > Microbial mats | place: USA...
CCTACCATTAGTAATTTCTGGCATATTCACAATGAAGATAAACACCATAATCAGGAATATAGTAAAAGAAACTACATCCAGAGCCAATTCTTTCTTTTCACTGTTAGACAATCTTTCATTTTTCATAATAGTCTCCATATGGTTAAAGTGTTTCAATACGTTCAGATTACATAGACCATAAATATGTGTCAATAAGAAAATATAAATAATTGTAATAACATTTTATAAAAGAGGCAACATATGGCAGATTTAAGAAATCTAGCTCCATACAGACAGGATTATGACCCTGTTAAAGAATATTATCAGGTTATGTATCAGCCATCAAAGGCTATACAGGCTCGTGAATTGAATAATAGTCAGGCCATTGTTCAGGAACAGATTAATAGATTTGGTCAGAATATTTTTCAGGACGGTACACTTGTATTAGGTGGTGGTATCAGTACTATCATGAATCAGGATGTAGTTACTGTTAATCTTACACTAGGTTCTGTATACACTGATATCAGTAACAGGGATGAATTATTTGTCAGGTCTAATACATCTGGTTTGAGAGCAAGAGTAATCAAGACTTTTGATGTTGAAAATACTGATCCAGTAACACTATTTGTTGAATATGATAATTCGGGTACAGAAGGTCAGACCAGAACATTTTCAGATTCAGAATTTGTTGTGTTCTCTGCTATGGTTGGTGGTAGTGAACAGGATATTGCTACAGCAACTATTATCACCACAGATGAAGGTACATGGTGTCGTGCACTAGAATCAGTATATTTTATTGATGGTCTGTTTGTAAACAATGCTGAACAGGATTATATCATTAGTAAGTATACTACTGATCCAACTCGGCGTATCGGCTTTGAAGTGGTTCGTGATATTGTAACAGAAGCTGAGGATAACACACTGTTTTCTAATGCTGCTGGTACAATCAATGAGAATGGTGCAGGCGCACATAGATATCGAATTGATTTGAGACTCACAGGACTAAATGAAGGTCAGGCTGAACAACCTGACACACCATTCATGGAAATCATTCGTCTTGAAAATGGTATTGTAACCAGAAAGATTGACCAGACACAGTATAGTATCTTAGGTGATACACTTGCACAACGAACTTTTGAAGAATCTGGCGATTATACAGTAACCCCATTTTCATGTCTTATCAGAGAACATCTGAACGATGGAACCAATGGTGGATATCTCACAGCACAGAATGGTGGTCTTGAATCTAAATTCGTGGTTGATGTGAATCAAGGTGTTGGATTCGTAAAAGGGTATCGTGTATCTAATCCAAGTATTGAACATGTAGTTGTTGATAAAGCACGTGATACAGATAGTGCTAACAACACTGTGGTTGCTGCAACATACGGAAACTATATTATCGTCAATAATCTTTTCGGTATGCCTGATCTAAACATTGGTAACACCTTTAATCTGCATGATGCAATTATTACAGGTGGGGCTGATACTGGTAATGTGATTGGAACATGTCGTGTACGTAGTGCACAACGTCATTCTGATACAGAGATTAGATTATATATTTTTGATGTACAGATGAACACTGGCAACACATTCAGTCAGGTGAATGGTATCAGATATACAGATGCATCAAATCTATTTGGTGGTGGGGTAGTTGGTTCCAATATTAATGAATCTGCTAATAACAGACTTGTATTTGGTCTTGCTAACACCTCTATACGTTCTTTAAAAGCAAATGGTATTGACACCTCATATGTGGTTATCAGAGACTTCACACCAACCACAAACAGTTCTGGTATTGCTACAATAACTGTAGGTTCAAATGAGTTGTTCAGTACACTCAATAATTTTGAATATCTCATTGCGGTCCGTGGAGCCAGTGAAGGTGAAGTAATTGATGTGAGTGGTAAACTTAGTTTGTCTGGTACACCAGTCGGAAGAACACTTAATATTAATTTAGGTGTTGGTTTTGAAAGTAAAGAACTGACTGTTATTGCACCTGTTTTAAAACAACAGGCTTTAGAGCGTACAAAGACAGACACCCTCGAAGTTGAATTCCTTACACTAACTAATGAAAGTGTAAAGGCTTTGGAACATGCTGATGTACGTAGAATCGCTAGTATTGTAGACACCAACAATGGTACAGTTGTAACAGACAGTTTTGAATTAGACACTGGACAACGTGATAGTTTTTACACGAACGGTAGTATTAGAGTGCGTGGCGGTAGACCAGTATCTGGATCATATCAGGTTACGTATAATTATTTTGAACATGGTACAGGTGATTATTTTTCGGTAGATAGTTATGACGTGTCATATGAAGATATTCCTACATATACAGCTAGTGACGGTGAAATTCTGCAATTAACAGATAGTTTTGATTTTAGGCCTGTAAGAACTGCAAGTGGATTTACAGACGTAGATGTTATTAGACCTAATGACACTATTCGTGCTGATGCTGAATATTATTTGCCACGTATTGATAGTGTGTATGTTAGTTCTGATGGTGATTTTGGAGTTGTTAAGGGTATTAGCTCATTGACCCCATCTGAACCATCTGCACCTAATAACAGTATGGTAATTGCTACATTAGAAATTCCAGCATATACTAAATCTGCATCTGATGTTGTTAAAGTTGATATTGATAACCGTAGATATACCATGAGAGATATTGGTAGACTTGACACACGTATCAGCAATCTCGAATACTACACATCTTTGAATACGTTAGAAACAACTGTTAATAACGTAGATGTTATTGATCCAGCTACAGGCAACTCTAGATTTAAAAATGGTATTGCTGCAGATGACTTTAGTGATTATATCCTGAGTGATATTAACAGTGCTGAATACAGGGCTACAGTAGACTTTCAAAATCTACTTGTGGTTCCTGAATGGGCTGGCAATGCAGTTGATATGAATTTTACAAGTGGAACAAGTCACAGGATTCAGAGTGACGTAGCTATGATTGATTATACAGAGCAAGCCAGTGTCGTTCAGCCGTATGCTACACGCACTTCAAACATCAATCCATATGCTGTGTTCACTTGGAATGGAAACGTTGTTCTAGACCCTGCTGTGGACTTCTGGCGGGATGTTAAATTTCTACCGCCTATAATTCAGAACAGGACTATCAATAATAGGGGTGGTGTGGTAGAAGAAGGTGTTAGTAGGGTTTTAACAAGTTCGTCTAGAACTCTTGTTGGTGATCGTGATTATGATGTACGCAATACATTTTCAGTCATTCAAACTGAATTAACATCTAATGTACAGACATCTACAACTACAAACGTAGTAAATACTGAAATCATTCCGTTCATGAGAGAAATTGATATTAATTTTGTTGCAAAAGGATTAAAACCACAGACAAGACTATATCCATTTTTTGCAGATACATTTGTTGGTCCACATTGCAGACCAAATACAGGTTCATTTGGAGATAATATCACAACTGATGTCAGTGGCAATGTGAGTGGTGTTTTTAGAGTTCCCGTTACAGATAGTGATAAATTCAGAACAGGAAGAAATACATTCAGACTCAGTGACAGTAACACTAACAGCTTTCTTGCGACAGAAGTATCCACATCAGCAGAGGCCGAACATGATTCATCTGGTGAACTGAGTGTAAGTCAGAATACAGTCAATAGTATCACTACACTGGGATTGAGACAGACTGAAAGTGTACAGACAACTATTAGGCGAGTGCAAGACCCCATTGCACAGTCTTTTCAGGTTGGTACTATTGGTGGCGAATTCCTTTCAAGCGTGGACGTTTATTTTAAAACTAAAAGTGCAAATATACCTGTGACATTAGCATTAAGATATGTTGATACTGGATTACCTACTAATATTGATCTACCATTAGGAACTGTTACATTAAATCCAAATCAGGTTAATATCTCAGATGATGCTAGCGTGGCTACAAAATTCACATTCGATGCACCAGTATATCTGGAACGCAACCGAACTATTGCAATAGTGATGTTAGCCGATACAATTGAATATGAGGTTTATATTGCACAGTTGGGAGAAGCCAGAATTAATGGTGATGGTGCTGTGAGTAAACAACCCAATTTAGGGAGCTTCTTCACATCTCAGAATCAGGAAACATGGACACCTGAACAGAATAGAGACCTTATGTTTACCGTCAATAGGGCGGTGTTTAATTCTAATAGTGCTGTAATTGAATATGATTGTGGCGAGAATATGATTGCACCATTTGAGTTCTTCAATCCAATTGACACTACTAATGCAAGTTCTACTGTCAGTATGCATGTTAGATCACACGGTCTTAAAGTAGGGGATACGATTACAGCATCTGGTTGTGTAGGTGGCAATGGAATCAATGCAGAGGCTCTTAATAAAGTTCATACCGTAACTGCTGTAACTGATATAGATGTATTCACAGTTGATTTGGGTGTCAATGCAAATGCGGATGGGTCAATTGGTGGTGGAAACTGTAGACTCATAGGCAATCTACTTGCAGACTCATTTTCATCTAGTGTAAATACAATTGTTGTTGAAGGTACTAATATCGTATGGGAATATAGATTGAATAATCAGGGTAGCAGAGTACTTTCAGATTATTCTTCATTCGATGCAAACACTATTGTAAATCTTGTCAATACTGGAGTGATTACTGGTCCAAATGATTTAAAAATTAGAGCCACATTAAACAGCAGTAGAAATACGTTATCACCTATGATTGATAACCGAGGATTTATATCTGTATTAACCAGTGGCCGTGTGAGTGCAGATGAAAACAACCCTAAATTCAGTTGGGTTTCGAAGGATATCATTTTCGACAATCCTTGCACAACAGCTAGAATATGGGTTGGAGCAAATCTTGCTGGTGATACTGATATGAAATTATATTACAAACCATTCTACAGTGCTGATGATGACATCACAGAGGTTGATTGGACTGAGTTGTCACCAGTGAATGCTATTATCAATAGTGATTTGCCAGTTGAATACGTTTATAATTTAGAATCTATTGGATCATTTGTAGGATATAAAATTAGAATTGATTTGTTGACCGATGAACCAATCTATAGACCTAGTTTGAATGATTTCAGAACAGTTGGTTTAGCATAAAAAGAGAGGCTGGATGTAAATTACATCCAGCCTCGTTTCATTTATTGCTTGTCAAATTCTTTGTGACATTTTTTGATCGAAGACAGAATTGTCTGTAAACTTGTTGTTTGTAGAGTTCGTACTATACTCGAATGTGACCCTTCATCCATTTCGTCATACAACCCCAAATCATGCACCACATTATTTGACAATCTTGCCAATTGCATCCACAACTCTTTATATGTCATGGTGTCTTCATTCAGTTTGAAATTCAGCAATTCTTTGTGTGTCATTTTATTATACCCTTATCTTGTTTATTCATCAACACCATAAAAGCTTTCAATGAATTCCTTAACCATTTCTTCGTGCTGGTCTTCATTGAAAATTCTATTGTCAACATCACCAGAACAAATTTGAAGTCCTTCATCTTCATTAAAGACTGTCATGTTGTTTGCGGTGGTTTCGAATGACAGTGTACCGAATTCTGTTTCAGTTGTGAATGTAGCCATTTCTTTCTCCATTTTGTTAAGTTTTAGGATTTCTCCTTTCCATGAGTCTAGTTATATTCAACTCATATTCTCTTGTCAACAAGTTTCTAAAAGATTTTTCATATAAATATTAATATGCATAAAATTAAAGGACATTCAAACCTTAGAAAGAATCCATCTAATGGTGTAATTGTAAACACAGACACAAAAGGGTTCCAGCAATTCATGAGACAACGCGAAAAGGCTTTGAAGACAGAAGACAAGATATCTGATTTAGAATCCGAGATCAAAGAACTAAAATCCATGATAAAGGGACTCGTAAATGGCAATTAATACTAAAGCTGAGTTTATAGATAGAATTAAAAATAAATTAGGGTTTCCAGTCATCAAGATAAATGTTGATGACGCACACTATGAGCTAGCTATCACAGAAGCAATTGAAAAATTCAATGATTATCATAGAGATGGGCAAAAGAAAGTTTATATCATAGGTACATTAACAGAAACCGATATAATCAATAACTATATTACTACACCTGATAATGTGATTGAAGTCATACAATTAATTCCTGCTGGCAGTGGTGCATGGACTCGTGATATCACTAGTTGGAGTTATCAATATAGTCACTATTATCTCAATGAGGTTACACGCACTAACTGTTATATCACTCTAACGGACTGGGCATTGTATAAAAACCGATTTAATACACTCACGTACGTGTTTGGTGTTGATAATGTCCCATTTGAATTTGTCAAATATCAACACAGACTAAGATTAGACAATGATGTCGTTGCTGGTGAAGAAATAGTATATGAAGCTATTGAACGTGTTGATCCAAATGATGCTGGCAGTGAATGGGCGTGGAATGATAGATGGTTATTGGAATATGCCACAACCCTTGTGAAAGAATACTGGGGTTCGATTCTACAGAAAGCCGAAGGTATTCAGCTTGTAGGTGGCATCACATTGAATGGTGAGCTTATTTATAATCAGGCACAAGAAGATAAAAGACGTTTGGAAGAAGAAGTTGAACAGGGTCATCAGGAACCACCTAAATTCTATATAGGATAGTCATGACAGTAAATTCATATTTTAATCATATCAGTCATCAGAATCAACAGGATTTAGTAGATGATTTGATAGAAGAATCAATCCAGTTGCGTGGAATAGATGTAACATATTTAATACGCGACAAGGTGAATGAAGATCAATTGTTGGGTGAGGCCCCAGCGTCAGAATTTAATAATGGTATTATCATAGAAATGTATCTGGAAGAAATTGAACAGTTCAACGGTGATGGCGATTTCTTCACACAATTTCATTTGGAAATGAGAGATATTGCTACGTTCATTGTGTCACAATCTAGATTTACAACTGAATTCAGTGCACATAACATGCCAAAACCATTGGAAGGTGATTTAATTTACATTCCATTCAGCAAGTCATTGTTTGAAATTAAAAAAGTCAAAGAGGATGATAGCTATCATCAATGGGGTAAGAATTATAAATGGCGTTTGAAATGTGAACTCTTTGAACCTAGTAATGAAAGTATTGATATTGATAATACAAGTGGAGATTTCACTGGATTGTTATCTACAGTACAGGCTATAGATGATTATGATGAAAATTATGATAATATTATTGAAACTGAATTTGATTCAGATGTAGATACAGGCGATAATGAAAATCCATTTGGATTAGAATGGTAATAACAGAGGATGTAGATAACTTTATCTACATCCTCATTTTGTTTATGGTGCAATACCAAATTCCCATTCATACGGCTCATCTGGATTTTCATCATTGAAACATGCTGATTCTACAACAGACTGATATTTTGTTCCAGCAAGAATTCGCAGTGTCTGATCCATAACCCAGTCTTTATGGTGTGCGCCATCAATGTCATTGTATTCAACCAACAGTTCAATAGCTTTCTGAATTCGGTCATCACCTGTAGATGTGATGATATCAGTTTTACACATACCGTCACATTTACAACCAGTAGATTCCTCAAGACCGTTCCACATTTCAAGAAAATCCTGCAATACAGTATCTGCATATTCCTTACGTTTAATTGAGGGTGCAGTATCATAAGCATTCAACCACACATCTTTACACATCAATTTCAATTCTGTTTTCATTAGTTATTCCTTTTAAATTTTGTTTTGTCAAATGGTCCATCACGATCTTCTTCAAGTCTTACCGTTGGTTGATCCAAATATACAAGTGAATTATAACATGGTTCAATAGAGGATGGACATGTTTTGCAGTACTGAAAATAACAGTCATAACATTCACCAGCATCACTATAATACAATTCAGCACCATTATATTCTGCATCTGGTTTAATTGCGTCCGCATGTTTGACATACTCGCCAAATGTGTCTTCAATCATCTTACCGTCAACCAGATTAAATCTTTTCATTTTACAATCCTTTAAAATGTTAATTGTATAAAAGTTACAATCAGACCAATCAAACCAATAGCCAATATAGTTAATGATGCTACAACACCATGATTAACATGTCATTTATTACCATTCATAAAGATTTATCTTGCCATGAAAATGACTATACACACATCATTCTCACATGTCAACAGTTTCTTAAATATTTCTTTCATAAATACTATTGAGGTAAACTATGCATAGCACATACTTTTTTCACGATTCCATACGTAGATATATTCTAACCTTTGGGAAAGTGTTCAATAATATAAAGATTAGTAACGATGGTGGCGCAACAACTATAGATGTGCCTGTAGTATATGGTCCAGCTAAAATATATTCTAAAAAAGCTGATCATGATGATAGGTGGCGTAAAAAGGTTCCTATCATTGCATATGAATTAGTTGGTAATCCAGTTTTCCAACCAGATAGAAATACTAATTCAAGGCACAAACTATCTAATAACGTTCCTGCACCAATAGGAACTACAACAGAGAATCAATATCAGTCTAACAGAGTACCATTTGATTTAGAATTTACCCTATATATTAAAACTAAAAATCAGGGTGATATGAATCAAATCATAGAACAGATTTTACCATTCTTTTCTCCCAGTATCACAGTTAATATTAAAGATCAAGAAGATATTACGGTTGAACAGGATATTAGAATAACTCTAAACAACTCTTCTGAACGTGATAACAATTACAATGGAGATTTTGAAGAGACTAATGAAATCAATGCAGAACTTAATTTTACATTAGATGGATATCTATACAAACCTACAGAAAACAAGAAAATAATCAGAACTATCACATTGAATGGAAACATAGATGGTTTTGAATATGAGATGGCTAGTATAACGGAGTAAAAATGAGCAATAAAAAATTAAAAGAATCACTTGGAATCAGTGATGAACCTGATGATTCTGTGGATAGATCAATACAGATATTAAAAGAAGCTGGTGTAACAGACAAGCCAAATTTAGTTGAATATGAATCTAATGAAGTTGTGATTCCAAAATTAAATTTAAAATCTGTGAATACGACCATTCCAGATGATTATGAATCTGATGTGGCTAAAGATTATATATTTGGTCGAAACGTTCTGTATACAATGATAGATGCGTCCACAGAAGCCCTAGCAGGGGCTTTAGAGGTCGCTAAAGAGTCTCAGCACCCTAGGGCATATGAAGTACTCAATCAGATCATAGGAACCACGTCAGGGCTTTCTAAGGACCTATTGAGTTTACAGAAGGTATATAAGGATATCCAGAAGGATGTGGAGCCATCAGAACAACCACAACCACAGGGTATCAATTATACACAGAACAATTTTACAACAAGTTCACATGACTTATTAAAAATGGTCAATGATGCACAGAATGGAAAGTCAGATGAATAACAATGAACTTGCACCGTTAAAAACAGGATTTAAAGTAGATGACGTAGTATTAAAAATAGCACAGACATATAATGGTGAACCAGATGTAAAGAAAGTCGGGGTTCAAATTCCGTATACCGAGGAACAGATACAGGAATTTATTAAATGTAAGAATGATCCAATATACTTTATCGAAAATTATCTGACGATTATTCATGTCGATAAGGGAATTGTTCCATTTAAACTATATGATTATCAGAAGAAACTTGTCAATCTGTATAAGAATAATAGATTTTCAATAGCATTACAGGCTCGACAATCTGGTAAAACACAGACAACAGCAGCATTTATTTTATGGTACGCCCTTTTCCACAATGCTAAAAATATTGCTGTACTCGCTAATAAACTTGATCAGGCTATAGAAATCCAGACTCGTATCACAGAAATGTATAAGGGTCTACCATTTTTCTTGCAACAGGGTTGCAGTGAACTGAACAAGAAATCTATTGTTTTTGAGAACAGCAGTAAAATATTTTGTGCCGCCACATCACCATCTGCAATTCGTGGTAAATCCATTTCGTTGTTGTATATGGATGAAGCCGCTTTTATTCCAAATGACACTGAATTTTTTGAATCTGTCATGCCTACTATTTCCAGTGGGTCCACAACTAAAATCATTCTCAGTAGTACCCCCAAAGGTGCTAGAGGCATGTTTTATAAGATTTACATGGATTCAAAGAATGGTGACAACAAATATAAGTATCAGAAAGTTATATGGTCTGAGGTTCCGAATAGAGATGAAGAGTGGAGACAAACGGCATTAGCTGACTTGGGCAATAATCAAACACGATTCGAACAAGAATATGAATGCAGTTTCGTCAGTTCAGTTGGTTCTCTCATTGAATCAAGAATACTCGAAACAATGGTATATACGCATCCTGTAATAGTCAAAGAAAATCTTAATATTTTAAGTGTGGTTGATCCAACACATTTGTATGTTGCTATCGCAGACTCTAGTATGGGAACAGGTGGAGATTATAGTGTCACTACTGTTATAGACGTTACTGAAATACCATATAAACAGGTTGCAGTATATAGATGTAATACAGTTGCTCCACTAATATACCCATATCATATTGTTGAACTCTGCAACTATTATAATAAATGTCCACTGTTGATTGAGACTAATAACGAGAGTGGTGGTCAGGTTTCATACATCACAGCATATGATTTAGAATATGAAGGCGTTATTTGGACTTGTCCTGATAAACGTGGTCGTGGGATGCGTATAGGTGGGGGGTCTAATGCACGTGCTGGGGTGAACACATCGAAAGCAGTTAAAGCTATTGGCTGTGGAAACTTGAAAACATTAATCGAAAACCAAAAACTTTTAATCAATGATATGGATACATTAGATGAATTAGGAACTTTTGTGGCTAAAGGCGCATCATACGAAGCTGATGATGGTTGTCATGATGATACTGTAATGCCTTTGGTGTTGTTTTCATGGCTTGTTAAACAAGAATGGTTTGTTGAATATACAAGTTCAGATATTCAGACCAATGTATATGATTCGATGGTGAAAGAAACGCAAACTGATTTATTACCAGTGATGATGCAACATGAGACAACAGAAACCCCACCGTTATATTCTAATTGTGGATTCAAAATTACAGAAGGACATGAAATGAGTTTCTCACAGTGGATGAGTCAATAGTTACATAAATAATTACATAATAATAAAACTAAATAGGACGGTTTAATATGGCATTTTCAATTAGCCCTGCTGTAATAACCAGAGAGATTGACAGAAGCCTATATGCTTTGCAAGAGGTGCAGACTATAGGTGCAATCGCTGGCACATTCAACTGGGGTCCCGCTGAATCACCTGTTCTCATCACAAGAGGTGAGGAACAGTTGCTTGAAGTTTTCAGCAGACCCACAGACGCAAATTACAGCACTTTTCTGTCTTGTGTTGATTTTTTATCATATACTTCTACTATGCATGTAAATCGTGCTGTAGGTGATCTTGCAAGAAACAGCACAAGTGATGGTAATGGTATCGTTATTAAAAATGACGATGAGTACGACACTGTAAATATCCCTAATAATGTAAAGTATGTTGGCAAATATATTGGTGCTGCTGGTAACGGTATTATCATCGATATTAAAGACAAAGATACATTTGCTGGCTGGGAATATGCAGAAAACTTTGAATACGTTCCCGATGAAGTCGGTGAATTTAGTGTAGCCGTAATTGATGGGTCTGGATATTGGACTGGTAGTGGTTCAGCTATTCAGCAGGAATCACTTTCAGTCACAGGTGAAGCTAATGGTGGCACAAAACAAGTAGATACACTTACTGTCACTGATCCTGCAACATCAGACGGCACTATCTTAGTAGCTGGTATTGGTGTGTCTGTAGCGAACGCTGATACAACTGCAGAAGTTGCAACAAAGATTGAAACCGCTTTTGCAAGTTCCAATCTGTATACTGTTGAAGCTACAGGCAGTGTAGTTACATTTACATACAGAACTAAAGGTGCATTTACTGTAATTGATGCTGTGGATGACAGTGCTAATACTGGTGTGATTTTCACAACTGCTATCAGTACACCATACAACCCAGCATTTAATGTCACTGTATTTGGTGAAACTATTAGTGTGCTTGACACAGATAGTAATTCTGAAATTGCAACTAAAATTGTAGCTGGTATCGGTAGTGTAACAGGTATTGACAATGTAAGTGCTGCTGAAAATATCATTTCATATGATAGAATCACTATTGGATTTAAAACCCAACAGACTGGATTTGAATCAGGTGGTCTTACAGGTACCGTGAGTGTAACTATTGCTGGCACACTTGGTACTATACTCGAACGTTACGAGCTTGTAAGAAATGATCCTGCTTTTAGATTTGATACAGGCCAGAGTGGTTATTTCAGAGCAAGAATTAATTCTGGTTCACAGTATATCAGACATGGTGATGAAACACAGATTCTTACATCTGAAACTATCACATTGAGTGGTGGTGTAGATGATAATGAAATTAACCTTATCAACGCATTCACTGAATTCGAAGACGCTGAACAATACGATGTACAGTTTCTTATTGCTGGTGACGTAGATGTAAATGTTCAGAAAGCAATTGTAGATATTGCAGATTCAAGACGTGATTGTATTGCATTTGTGTCACCTATGTTTGAAGACGTTATCAATAAAACTGGTAGAGTCACAAATATTATCGAATGGCGTGAAACAGAATTGAATAAAAACAGTTCGTACATGTTTCATGATGATAACTGGGGATTCATTTATGACGCATACAATGACAAGAATAGATGGATTCCAAGTTGTTCTGGCACAGCTGGACTTTCAGCACGTACATGGGGGAATGATTTTCCTTGGTTCAGTCCAGCAGGATTGAACAGGGGTAGATTCCGCAACTACGTCAGAACTGCATGGTCTGCGAAAAAAGGTGACAGAGATCAGTTATATGCATCACAGGTTAACTCTGTTGTTACACGTGCTGCTGATGGTATTGTTCTTTGGGGTGATAAAACAGGCACAACAAAACCAAGTGCATTTGATAGAATCAATGTACGAAGTCTGTTTATCATCGTTGAAAAGACTATGGCGAATTTCAGCAAATACCTGTTGTTTGAACAGAATGATGAAATTACCAGACGACAGTTTCTAAACACTGCTAGACCGTATCTCAGACAGGTACAGGGCCAACGTGGTATCACTGATTTCCGAATCGTGTGTGATGAAACCAATAACACTGGCATCGTCATTGATCAGAATACAATGGTAGCTGATATGTTTATCAGACCTACTAAGAGTATTAATTTTATCAGACTCAATTTCATTGCCGTAGGCAACTCTGTGAGCTTTGATGAAGTGATTTCTGAATTCGCTGGATAAATAATATAAATACAATTGAGGGGTTAGAATCCCCTCATTTTAAATTATAAAAAAGGTAAAAATATATGGCTTCTATATCAGAATTTAGAAGTGAAATTGCTGGTGGTGTTCAGCGTCAAAATAAATGGCAAGTCACTATACCATTTCCTGCATTTGCTGGTGATGGTAACGATAGTCGAACCGTAAGTATTCTGGCAAGAACTACCAAGACACCAGATTTCACCATCGGTGAGATTGAAATTCCGTATTTCGGAAGAACATTATATATGGCTGGCGACCGTGTATATGATCCAATCGATATCAGTTTTATTGGAACCACAGCCAAACAAGAGCGTGATGCTTTTGAACGATGGGTTGAAGCATTCAATGGTTCTGATAGCAACACAGCTACAGCAGGTCCATTGAGTGACAAGCTTGCAGACATCCAGATTGATTTGCTTGATGAAGCGGGTGCTGTAGTTAAATCTTATACACTCGTAAGTGCATGGCCACAGAATATGATTGGCTATGACCTTGATGCAACCAGTGCTGATACGCTCGCAGAGTATACAGTCACATTTAGATACGACAACCTTTCCTCTAACACTTCACGATAATAATTATGTTTGGATGGTTTAACACTAATAAATTGATCGGCACTGATTTAAAATTAAAATCAGATGTCAATGATGAAAAAATAATCAAAAAGAATACCTCTATCTCGTTTATGCGGGATGGAGTTATTCTTGCTGGTTTAAATTCTCATTACAACACAGGCATAGACTTACGCACTGAAATTAAAACTCAGGCTACATTAATCAACGAATATAGATCAATGGCAATGCAGGATGACGTAGATGATGCAGTTGATGATATAGTCAATGCTGCTATTACATGTAACACTGACGAACCGCCAATTAAAATTGATTTATCAAAATTAGAAATCGATGAGAGTAAGAAGAATCAGATTCAGGAAGTATATGACAAGATTGAAAAATTAACTGGATTTAGAGCCAATGCGTATCAAATTTTCAGAGACTGGTATGTAGATGGTAAAATCTATGCATATATACTTCCAGAAACAGTCGAATCCAAGGGTATAGGTAAAATCGAATTTCCAGACCCTAGGTATATGAAACACATAGTTGAAATCGATAAGAATGCGGTAGACTCTGTATATGTGAAAGAAGACTATTTTGTATATGATCGTGGGAGTGCTATTGCAGAAAACTATGTTGCTAATATGCGTTCCACTATCACCAGTCAGAATGATTATTATAAGATTGAGAAAGATAGTATTGTGGAAACTCTTAGTGGTGTAGTTGATTGTGACCATGTAACGCCTGTAGGATATCTTCACAAAGCACGTAAGCCTTTGAACAACCTACGGTCTATGGAAGACTCTATTGTCATTTACAGAGTGAGTAGAGCCGCTGAAAGACGTATATTTTACGTTGATGTGGGCAATCTACCAACGAAGAGTGCCGAAGCCTACGTAAAATCTGTAATGAACAATTACAAAAATAAAATGGTGTATGACCCTGCTACAGGTAAGGTTACAAATGATCCACATATCTCTATGAATGAGGATTATTGGATGCCTAGACGTGAAGGTGGAAGAGGTACAGAGATTGATACGCTTCCAGCTGGTCAGAATTTAGGTGACATTGATGACATCCATTATTTTCGAAAGAAATTATATAGGTCATTGAATGTTCCTGTATCTAGGCTTGAATCCGAATCTATCATTCAGATTGGTGCAAATAATCTTGCTGAATCTAATCGTGAAGAGTGGAAATTTTCCAAATTTGTTGAAAGGCTCAGACGTACATTCTCACAGTTTCTATTGGATTTAATTGAAATTGAAATTATCTTAACTGGTGTCATGAGTGAAGAGGACTGGAATGAAATTAAAGGTGAAATCATTTTCACATACACTAGTGACTCTATGGTTAAGGCACAACAGGAGATGCAGAGCCTTAGAGAGAAAACAGAAGTTGCAAATGAAATGATGCCGTTTGTAGGAAAGTACGTCAGTCACAAAACTATCATGAATAAAGTTTTTGATATGACTGATGAGGAAATCAAAATGGAAAGAAAACAGATTGATGAAGAGTTGAAAGACGAACTTTTCAAACCTGTAGAAGAAGAACCATCATTTTAATAAATAATTATAAAGGATATGCTGATGGAAGAATTATTTGAATCATTTGTGAAAGGTGATCACGAAAAAGCTAAGATTAAAATTAAGGAAGCTCTTGATTTGAAGGCTCGTGAACTCGTTGAATCGGGTGAATTATATATTAAAGAACATTTGTCTGAATATGTACTGGATGAGGCTATTCGTAGGAAAGTTAATTTCCTAGGAAAACTTATTCGTAGAAAGAAATGTCCAGAAGGTTATGTTCTTGTAGATGGCAAATGTAAGAAACAAAAAGCTGACACCAAACGTAAATTACATAGGATTGGTAAAAAGTCTGCTAAGAAACGTAAACGTAAGCAAGCGCGCATTAACATCAGAACCGATAAAGCCAAGGCTAAACGTAAACAGAAGGGTTTGTAATGGCACAGTTACTTATAGAATCAACTAATGAAAAAATTGAAGGTTATGCTGATTCTGATGATGTTTACAAGATTCGTGGCCCATTCACACGGGCCAACAATGTAAATCGAAATGGTAGACTATATCCACGTTCAATCATGGAAAGGGCTATCAAAAAATACATTGATGAATATCTAAACAAGAATCGTGCCATAGGTGAACTCAATCATCCTGATTATGTTTTACCTAATATTGAACGTGCAGCTATCATGATTAAGAGTCTCGAATGGAAAGGTGATTCTGTGATTGGTGAAGCTGTTGTTCTAAACACACCACAGGGTAAACAGATACGTGCACTAATGGAAGCTGGCTTCAATATGGGTGTATCTACCCGTGCAACTGGAAGTCTGAAAGAAAATGGCAAATACTTAGAGGTTCAGGACGACCTTGAATTTCATGCAGTAGATGCTGTTGATATGCCTAGTGATCAAACTGCATATGTGCAACGGGTGTACGAGAGCGTCCAGTGGGAAAAACACGATGGTGTATGGGTAAAAATGAATGAGGCATCTATTCCAGATGATGTATATAAAGCATGTGACGGCAAGACCATCAAAATGCTTGAAAATTATATAGAAAATTTATTCACTAAATAGTTGAAAGGAAACAATTATGAAAGATATTTTTAAAGTTTTTCTTGTCGAGAACATGGGAATTGACGATTCCACAGCAACAAAACTTGATGAACAATTGAGTGTAAAGCTGGAAGAAGAAGTTCAAACCCGTGTGTCGGAGATTAAAGAAAAATATGAAGACAAACTTGAAGAACAGGCTGACAAGTATGAATTGCAAATTGCATCTATTGAAGAAAGTTTCGATGAACAATCAAATGAGATTTTCACAGAGGCTATCAATGAATGGGCTTTAGAAAATAAAGCTGCACTTGATTCTCAGATTAAAGTCAATATTGCTGAAAATCTTGTACAGTCCATCATTGGAACACTCCATGAAAATCATATTCATTTCAATGATGAAGAATTTTCACCAGAACTCATGGTTAATGAAGACCTCGTAGTTGAAAATGCTGATTTGAAAGCAGAACTTAATTCGTATCGAATTTCTGAACAGATTGATCAACTTGTGGAAACACACGGTCTGGACGAACAACTGAAATCAAAATTATTTTTAATGTGTGAGAATGTAGAGACTGACAAACTAAACGAATATATCGAAGACTCTTGTAAATCCCTCATGGAAGAATGTGGTAAGGATCGCATGAAAGCTATGTCTGATTTTGGTGTCAAGATGTATGAAATGGAGAAACGTATGAAAGACGGAAAAATGTCTGATAAAGATATGAAAGAAATGAAAGATATGATGAAAGAAATGAAAGGTATGATGAAAGAAATGGGATATAAAAAGAAAATGAATGAATCTACTGAACTCAATGAAATGGGTGGTTCAACAGACACATCTATGTATGCTGACATGGTACGTAAAATGTATGGAATGGAAGACCTTAAACGTGGTATCGCCAAAAAGTATAATATGGACGATGAAATGATTGGTGAAATGATTGGCGACATGATGGGTAAAATGCATGAGATGGGATATATCAAAGAAGATATCAATGAAGAATGTGATTATAAGATGAAAATGAAAGAAATGAAAAAGATGATGGATGAAATGGATATGAATGATCCAAAATCCATGAAAGCTCTTGATGATATCTATAACAAAATGAATAAAGCCGCTAAAGATATGGGTGACGGTGGAAAACAGTCCATGAATGAAAAGGATATGGACGATAAAGATATGGACGATAAGAAAGACGACAAGAAGATGGATGAAAAGAAAATGGATTCTGAATCTGATGAAATGAAAGATGATAAGGAAATGGATGATAAAATGGAAAAGAAAGATAAGAAGAAAATGAATGAATCCGTAGAAACCGTAGAACCAACTGGAACAGCTGCATATGTAGCTAACTGGTAATAGTTCAGAATAAACTATTATAAATATTTAAAACGATAACAAAACATTTCAAAAGGAAATAAAATTATGAAACTTAACGAAGAAATGAAGCAAGGTCTTGAACAGGCCGATAAGCTTTCCCCACTTACCGAGAAATGGAAGCCTGTACTTGATGCTACTCCAAAATCTCGTTTTGTAATGACTAAAGACGACATGGTTGCACGTATTCTTGAAAATCAGGAAGATTGGAATAAAAAGAACGCTGGTCGTATTAAAATTGAAGAATCCTCTGTACCTAACATGCAGATTGGTACATCCACTGGTGATGGTAACGGTATTAATACAGGTGCAGTTCGCACATTTTCACCAATTCTTATCAAGATGGCTAGACGTGTTGTTCCTAACCTCGTAGCAATGGACTTCTTCGGCGTTCAGCCAATGAGTGGTCCTGATGGTCAGATTTTTGCACTGCGTGCACGTTACGAAGATGACAGTACAACTGGCATTAGTTTTGCAGATAATGAAGCTCTTCATAATGAAGCTCTTTCTGGATTTTCTGGTGACGGCACTGCACAGACTGGCGATCCATCAATGTTTCCACAGGGGCATCTTCGTGACCGTCCTAGCATGGAAGAACCAGCAGCTGCACCAGCATATGGTCAGGGTATGACTTCTGGCACTGCACAGCTTTTAGGTTCTACTAATAGCTGGGCTAAAATGGGTATGACCGTAGAGAAATCTGGCGTATCAGCTCGTTCCCGTGGACTGTTCACAGATTACAGCCACGAACTCCGTCAGGATATGATGGCTGTACATGGTGAAGACGTTGACATGATTCTTGCTGATATCCTCAGTACTGAAATTCAGGTTGAAATGAACCGTGAATTTATTCGCCTTATGAACCTTAGTGCACAGTATGGACGACAGGGTACAGCATATCAGTGGAATACTGGTACATCTTCTTATGATCAGGTTCAGCGTGACGGTGTATATAATATCACACTTGATACAGATGGTCGTTGGTCCGAGGAACGTTGGAAGCACATGCTTTTCCGCCTCGAACAGGAAGCAAACGATATTGCTAAGTCAACTAGACGTGGTAAAGGTAACCGTGTACTGGTATCCTCTAATGTTGCATCTGCTCTTATGGTTGCTGGCATCATTGATTTTGCACCAGCATTGCAGCAGCACATCGGTCTGAATCCAGATGACGCAACTGGTCGTACATATCTCGGTAATCTCGCTAACGGTATGATGGTTTATGTTGACCCATATGCTGTAGAAGATTACATGACTGTAGCATTTAAAGGCCAGAATGAACTTGACGCAGGTATCTTCTTCTGTCCATACACTCCACTGGAAATGTATCGTGCAGTTGGCGAAGATTCCATGAATGCACGTATGGCGTTTAAAACACGTTATGGATTGGTTGCCAACCCATACGAAATTAAAACAGCAGCTGGTGCAGATCGTACAGGTAAGGGTCTTGGCGCACAGGAGAATTCGTACTTCAGGAAAACGCTCGTGGGCAACCTCTAGGTTTTTCAATGATTTCAACCACTTAGGTGGTCAATGAATAAAACTAACCCTAGTCAGAAATGACTAGGGTTTTCTTTTGTCCATTATATAATATTAGCGTAAAAAGGTTTACTAAATAAAAGAAAAGGTGTGTATTCCTGCTCACAAATACAGGAATACACACCTTAGTTTTAGTTGTCAACAACTATTTTACAATCCGTACATACCCACAACCCATTCATGAACAACGTCATTGTCATAGTTATAGTAGTCTTCTAGCAAGTCTAACACACTGTCCAAGAATCTCGGATTTACATATTCATCATAATCATTTTTAGCATGACGTTCAAATGATTCAATGATATCTTTTGATGGACCTTGTTTCACATCAACCATTACGAACTTATCGTGATTGTTGATGATCCATTCAATAGCTTCATTACTGTCCATTTGCATCAAGTCTTTTAATTGCATATCTACACCAATGTATATGTTTGTTTCACATATCTTGTATATGCAGATGAACTCTTTTTGCCAGTTGCATAGATTTTGAATGCTGTTGCACCTTTCCAACTTCCAAAATCATTTGATTCCAGTCTGTCCATAATCCATTCGTCAATTTTTGATTTTAAATCATCTTTATCCAGTGCGAACATTTTTGTTGATGTGTCATATCTAGAACCATTACGATCAAAAATAATTCTCACATCATAATCTTCACCACGCACACGATCAAAGACCATTGCTTTCAATTTGTCACCTTTAATGCCCTGTATTTTCAGAAATTCTTTGAAGACATGTTCTGTATTGTCAATAAAAATGTTATAGATACTTGGTCCCAACTCTTCAATACTACGAGAATGAATGACTTTGATGTCAACATTCGCATACCCAAAATCTTTACATATACCC
>Ga0193958_1000287_pt1 | contig 20101 bp, 19 predicted proteins | sample FB_1_MG_FD_140320 | JGI IMG/M metagenome (GOLD analysis project Ga0193958, IMG submission 140320) | Microbial mat bacterial communities from the Broadkill River, Lewes, Delaware, United States - FB_1_MG | ecosystem: Environmental > Aquatic > Freshwater > River > Microbial mats | place: USA...
CAGTTCTTACAAAAGGAAATAAATATTATGTATTTAAACCAATATCAAAAGATGAATTTGAGCCTATAAAAATAGAGGCAAAAAGAATTGCTTCAAATAAATATGAAATTCTTGATGGTTTAAAAGCAGGGGAAGAAGTTATAAATAATGCTTTATTTTTACTAGATTCAGATGCGATTACAAATGCATTATATGAATCTGATGATGAAGATTGGTAAAATATTATGGTAGAAAGTATAATCTCATATAGTATCAGAAATAAATTTTTAGTACTTTTTTCAGTAATCATTCTAACATTTGCTTCAATTTGGGCTATTAAAAATACAAGCTTAGATGCACTTCCTGATTTATCACCACCTCAAGTGATTGTTCAAGTTAAATGGGCAGGACAGAGTCCTAAAACAATAGAAGAGCAAATATCATATCCTCTTATTTCAAATTTAATGTCTTTACCAAATATTGATACTGTAAGAGCTATGAGTTCTTTTCAAAATGCATTAATATATGTGATTTTTAAAGATGGAACAGACCTCTATGATTCTAGAAATAGAATTTTAGAGCAGTTATCGCAATTTCAAGGAGATTTGCCCTCTGGTGCAACTGTTGCAATTGGTCCTGATGCAACTGGTGTTGGATGGGCTTATGAGTATGCTTTAAAATCAAAAACTAAAAGTTTAGATGAGCTTAGAAGTTTACAAGACTACTATTATAAATATGCGCTTTTAGGAGTAGATGGGGTTAGTGAAATAGCTTCTATTGGTGGTTATATAAAAAATTATGAAATTACTTTAAATCAAGATAAATTAGTTCAGTATGATATTAGCATTGATGAAGTTAAAAAGGCGCTTATAAGTAATAATGATGAAAAAGGTGGAAGAATCATTTTAGAAAATGGTTTTGAACATATGATTCAAGCAAAAGGTTACCTAAAAAATGTAAATGATATTGAAAATATAACAGTTAAAACTCTGAATTCTATTCCTTTAAAAATTAAAGATATTGCTGAGGTAAATATTACATCATCAAATAGAAGAGGAATGGCTGATTTAAATGGACAAGGAGATACTGTTGGTGGTATTGTAGTTGTTAGATTTGGAGAAAATCCTTATTCTGTTATAAAAGCTGTAAAAGAAAAAATCAAAACATTAAAAATTGATGATGTTGAAGTTGTAGAGACTTATGATAGAAGTTCACTAATTGATAAAGCTATTTATACTTTAAATCACACATTAATAGAAGAGTCAATAATTGTAATGATAATTACTGGATTATTTTTATTTCATTTTAGAAGTGCATTGATTATAATCATCACTTTACCCCTAACTGTTTTAATTACTTTTTTACTTATGAAAGTTTTTGGAATGGGCTCAAATATTATGAGTTTAGGTGGAATTGCAATTGCAATTGGAGCTATGGTAGATGCAACTATTGTAATGGTAGAAAATGCCCATAAATATCTTCAAGGAAAAGAGAATATTTCAAATAAAGAGAGAATTGAGATAATCATAAAATCAGCAAAACAAGTAGGACGACCAATATTTTTTGCATTAATTTTAGTGGTGGTTTCTTTTTTACCAATTTTTGCACTTACTGGACAAGAAGGAAGACTTTTTGGCCCATTAGCTTTTACTAAATCATTTGCAATGATTACTGGAGCAATACTTTCTATTACTATTGTTCCCATATTGATGGTCTTTTTTATAAGAGGTAAAATACTTGCAGAAGATAAAAATATATTAAATAAATTTTTTATAAAACTATATTCTCCTCTTTTAAAACTATCTTTAAAATTTAGATATTTAATTGTTTTAGTTTTTTTAGGAACTTTAGTTTTATCATATCCAGTTTACAAAAAGTTAAATTGGGAATTTATGCCAATGATGAATGAACAGACTTTTATGTATATGCCTGTAACTCCTTATGGAATAGGGATAGATTTAGCAAAAGAGTTAACATATAAAACAGATATGGTTTTAAAATCATTTCCAGAAGTACAAACAGTATTTGGAAAAGCAGGTCGAGCAGATACTGCAACAGATCCAGCACCATTAGCCATGATAGAAACAATAGTTACCTTTAAACCAGAAGAAGAGTGGCGAGAGGGAATGACATACAAAAAGTTAATGGAAGAGATGGATAAGAAACTTCAAATAGCTGGACTTATTAATTCTTGGACATATCCTATTCGAGGAAGAATTGATATGCTTTTAACGGGTATACGAACACCACTTGGAATAAAATTATATGGAAATGATCATATACAACTTGAAAAAACAGCAGGTTTAATAGAGCAAAAACTAAAAAAATTTGATAAGACTCTTTCTGTTTCAACAGATAAAATAAATTCAGGATACTATTTAAATATAAATATAGATGAAGAGATGATCTCAAGATATGGAATTAGTAAAAATGATGTTTTATCAACTATATCTTTAGGAGTTGCAGGAGAAAAGATATCTACATACATAGATGGATTAGAAAGATATCCTATTAGTTTAAGATTTGAAACAACTCAAAGGGAAGATATTATAAGTTTAGAAAATTTACAAATAAAAACAAAACTTGGATTTCAAGCTTTAAAAATGTTTGCAAATTTAAAATATGAAGAAGGTCCTTCTGTTATAAAATCAGAAAAAGCTTTAAATGTAAATTTTATATATATAACACCAAAAAGTGAAATTTCAGCAAAACAATATAAAGATGAAGCAAAGGAGGTTTTAAAAGATATAAAGCTTCCTGAAGGTTTTTATTATGAGTGGGCAGGGCAGAGTGAATATTTAGAATCAGCGATGCAAAGATTAATTTACATTATTCCTTTAACATTTGTAATTATATTTATCTTGATATTTTTTGCACTAAGAAATATAACATACACAATGATAATATTTTTTACACTTCCTTTTGCATTAACAGGTGGAATATTTTATTTAGAGTATTTAAATTTTAATATTTCTATTGCAGTAATAGTGGGATTTTTAGCTCTTCTTGGCGTCGCAGCAGAAACCTCTATTGTTATGATAGTATATTTGAACGAAGCAATGTTAGAGTTAAAAAATAAATGTATTGAATCTGAAAAAACACATATTTTTAATGCAATATATAAAGGTGCAGTGTTAAGACTTAGACCTAAGCTTATGACATTGTTTGCAATTTTAGGAGGACTTATTCCTATTATGTACATAGATGGTGTAGGAAGTGAAGTAATGCAACGTATTGCAGCTCCTATGATTGGAGGTATGGTGTCTTCAGCATTTTTAACATTGATTATTATTCCTTCAATATTTTATATATTAGCTATAAAACAAAAAGGAAAAATGGTTGATTATGACTTAAATCATTAATCTAAACATTAACTACACAAAAAAAGATTAAAATTCCTTAATCTTTTAATAACAATTCAAAGGAGAGATAATGAAAGTTTTTACAAAATTATTTGTAGCAGGTGTTTTAACATTAGGTTTGGCAAATGCTAGTGAATATGTTTTAGATGATTCTCATACAAATGTTGGTTTTTCTGTAAAACATTTAATGATAACAAACGTAAAAGGTGAATTCAAAACTTATGAGGCAGATATAGATTTTGATGCAAAAACAAAAACATTTAATAAATTTTCAGCTTCAATAGATACAGCTTCTATTGATACTGGAATTGAAAAAAGAGATGCTCACTTAAAAAGTGATGACTTCTTTTTATCAGAAAAATTTCCGAAAATGACTTTTGTGATGAAATCATATAAAGCTGATGGTGATGAAGGAAAAATGGTTGGCGAGTTAACTATTAGAGGTATTACTAAACCAGTAACTTTGGATGTTGAAGATATAGGAACCGTAAAAGATTTTAAAAATGAAAACCGAGTTGGATTTACATTAAAAGGTAAAATCAATAGAATGGATTATGATTTAAAATGGAATAAGGCTTTAGAGTTTGGTGGCGTTGCAGTTGGCGAAGATGTTAAAATAATCGTTGATGTTGAAGCCGTAGAAATGTAATCATTAGTAATATTACTATAAAAAAATTTAAAATAAAAAAAGGATATAAAATGAATAACAAAATGAAATTAGCAGGATTAATGTTAGGAGCAGCTCTTACAACTTCAGTTGCATATGCTGGAAATGGTTCTTGTGGAGCTGGTAAATGTGGTGGAGAAGCTAAAAAAGAGATGAAAGATGCAAAAGGTTCTTGTGGAGCTGGAAAGTGCGGTGGTGAAATGAAAAAAGAAATGAAAGAGATGAAAGACGCAAAAGGTTCTTGTGGAGCTGGTAAATGTGGTTCTGATATGAAAAAAGAGAAAAAAGCTGCAGGTTCTTGCGGTGCTGGTAAATGCGGAAGTAACTAATATTTAAATATTAGGAATAAAATAGATGATAAACTTAAATGGGTGTGGATTAGGTCTTAGAAGTGATTTTTTATTGGATTTAAAAGACAATAAATTTCAACCAGATTTTTGGGAAGTAACTCCTGAAAACTGGATGCATATGCCAAAAATTTTTGAAAAAGCTTTTGAAGAAGCAGTTTTCTCAAGACCTACTATTGCCCATGGTTTATCCCTTTCAATTGGTTCTGCTGATAAACTAAATAAAAAATTTGTTAAACAAATAAAAACTTTTTTAGATAGATACAATATAGAATACTATTCTGAACATCTTTCTTTTTCCTCTTTAGATAGTAATCAAACATATGAATTATTACCTTTGCCTATGACAAAAAAAATGGTAAATATAATTAGTGATAGAGTAAAAGAGGTTGAGGATATTATTCAAAGAAATTTAATTCTTGAAAATGCCACATATTATTTAGTACCATATTCAGAAATGAGTGAGTCTGATTTTATAAATGAAGTTCTAGAAAAATCAGGTGCAAAAATGCTTCTAGATGTGAATAATGTATTTGTAAATGCATCTAATCACTCTTTTAAATCAAGAAAATTTATAGATGAAATTGATAAATCAAAGGTTGCTTATATGCATATTGCAGGGCATTATAGTGATGATGAATTCAATATGAAGATAGATTCTCACGGTATGCCTATTTGTTCTGGAGTTTGGAAGCTGTTAGATTATACATTAAAACAGATTGATGCACCTGTTATGATTGAGAGGGATAGTAATATTCCTCCCTTAAATGAATTAGAACTTGAATATAATCAAATGAAAGAAATAGTTCAAAGAGTTAGAAATGAAAAATAAATCATTAGAGAGGGAAGTACAAGAAAGATTTTTAGAAATAATTAAAAATCAAAAAGAGAATAAATCAACGAACGCTTTTAGAGTCTATCAAAAACTTGTTTTTTATAGATATGAAGAGATAGTTAAAAGTACTTTTGTCCAATTTCTTAATCATATTTCAGAAAATGAGTTAGAAAAAACAATTTATGAATTTTTAAAAAATCCGCCAAAAACTGAGTTTGTTTGGAAAATTGCTAATGATTATAGAAAGTTTGCAAAAAAACAAAAATTCTTTCATAATAGAAAGTATTTATATGAGCTTTTATACTTTGATTGGATTGAAGTCGAAATATATATGAAAGAGTATAATTTAGAAGAGATAGACGAGTTTTCCTGGGCAAATACTTATACCTTATCTCCAAGTGCAAGAATTAAAAACTTTGATTTTGACATTATAAATGGTAATCCTGAAGAAAAAAGAGAAAATTATTTAATCATATATTATGATTTTAATAGTGATGAGGTTTTATTTAGAGAGATAAATCAATTTATTTATGTGTTAATTTCAAAATTAGAAGAGGGTACTTTAGAAGAAGTTTTAAAACAACTTTGTATTGAAAATGAAATTGATTTAGAAGAAGCAAAAGAGATTTTACAAGAGCCTTTAAAAGAATTGATCTTAAATAGGGCTCTTAGCTAAAATTAAAATGTTTTGTTACAAACTTTTTTTAGTAGAGAATTTGTGTAGAAATAGGCAAATATAGCTGCACTATAAATCATAAATAAAATCCCAAACCATAAATAAATAAAATCAAGTTCAAAATATTTTACTATTACATACGCAATTATAAGTTTTGCAACTATTTGTCTATAAAGAGCAATATATAAAATCATCTTAGGTTGTTTTATCCCTTGAAGTGTTGAAACACAAATAAATAAAGCAACATAAGCATAGAAAATCCAAATCTCAACTAAAAGATAATCAACTCCAAAATTCACAACTGTTTCATTTGAATCAAATAGAGAAATGATAAATCTTCCTAAAACTGTAAGTATAATTATCCCTACAGTAGAAATTATAAATCCATATTTTAATGATGTTTTTAAAACTTCAATTACCCTATCATATTTTTTAGCCCCAAAGTTATTGGATACTAGGGTTAATACAGCTGTATTAAGACCAAGTGCTGGTAAAAGCATAAGTTGCTCTACTCTATAACCAATTCCATATCCTGCAACTGCTTGCATACCATAGTGAGATACAAAATATGTAAGAATAAGTGAACCAAAAGCCATAGTTAACATACTTAAACTAATAGGTAACCCTTGATTTAAAAATAGTTTATAAACTCTTAAATTTGGAAGAAAGTATTCAACTTTCTCAAAATGAATAATTTTAGTTTGCAATACTTTATAAAACATATAAAACATATTTATAACTTGTATTAAAACCGTAGCAATTGCAATTCCTTTTATTCCCATTGCAGGTATAAATAAGAATCCATAAATAAATAAAGGATTTAAAGCTAGATTAGCAAAGAATCCAAATATAAGAGTATTTCTATACGTTTTTGTATCCCCTTGTGCAACTAAAATTGAGTTTAGAGAAAAATTAAACATAAAGAAAACTGTACCAAATAAAATAGGATTTATATAATCAATAGAAGTTTGTAGGTACTCATCACTTGCCCCAAGTAATACAAATAGAGCAGGTGAAGCAAAATATCCAATAATACTTAAAAATATACCAACAATAGGTACAAAAAGCAACCCTTTATGTGCATAAATAGAAGCTAACTTATATCTTTTTTTACCAAAGGCATTTCCCAGTAGTGCAGTAATTGCAGAGGACAGACCATATCCAAAGCCAATAATTAAAAAGAAAATCATAAATGATAATGACAAAGCTGCAATTGCTTGTGTTGAAATAAGACCTGCATAAAATGTATCAACTACATTATACATAGTATTAAAAAACATTCCAACACTTGCTGGAATTGCTAATTGTTTAATTAGTGAGGGGATTTCCTCGGTTGTGAGTTTTTGTGATTTATTTTTCAAATTATTATCAAATAGAGGATTATTCCTCTATTCTTATCATGGCAGGTTTACTAACTACCACTCCTGAGTTTTCTAATTCAGATATTGCTTTTAAAATATCTTTTTCCATAGATGTATGTGTTGTTAAAAGTAAATTCGCATTTTTATTTTTTAGTGGTTTTTGCATCATTGCTTCAATTGAAATTGAATTATCACCTAAAATAGTAGCAATTTTTGCCAAAGTACCTGATTTATCTGCAACTTCAAGTCTTAAATAATATTCTGTTTGAATATTATCTTTTGACATAAGAGAAATAGAACCACCTGGTTGTTTTTCAAAACCAAGCATTGGTGAACCTTTCCCTTTTCTTGCAATATCAATGATATTAGCTACAACTGCAGATGCAGTGGCATCTCCACCTGCTCCTGCTCCATAGAACATAGTCTCACCAACTTTATCTCCAAATACAGAGATACCATTCATTACTCCATCAACTTTTGCAATCATTTTATCTTCAGGAATTAAAACAGGATGAACTCTTAATTCAATTTCATTTCCTACTTTTTTTGCTATTCCAAGAAGTTTAATAGAGTATTCAAACTCTTTTGCAAAAAGAATATCTTCTTTAGAAATATTTTCAATACCTTCAATTAATATATCTTCTGGTTTTGCGTCAATTCCGTAAGCAATAGAACCTAAGATCAATAGTTTATGTGCAGCATCAAATCCACCAACATCAAATGTTGGATCAGCTTCTGCATAACCTAATTCTTGTGACTCTTTTAAAATAGAATCATAGTCAATTCCATCATGAATCATTCTTGTTAACATATAATTACAAGTTCCATTCATAATACCTTGAATAGATAAGATATTATTTGCACTTAAACCATCTCTTAATGCATTAATAATTGGAATACCACCTGCAACTGCTGCTTCAAATTCAAATGGAATATCTCCAGCTAATTCTTGTAATTCATATCTATGATAAGCTAAAAGAGCTTTATTGGCTGTAACCACAGCTTTCCCTTTTGATAAAGCTTTTCTAACTATTTCATTTGGTTTATCAATTCCACCCATTAACTCAACAATAATATCAATAGAGTCATCTTCTAGGACATCATCAATATTATCACTTAGTTTAATTGATACATTTCTATTTTTACCTAAGTTTGAAACTACGCCAAGTACAGGTTCAATTTCAATTCCAGCTCGTGCTGTTATAATATTTTTATTATCTCTTAAAATATTAGCAACACTTGCTCCTACTGTACCTACACCAATAATTCCTACTTTTAACATCTATATTCCTATTTTTCTAAACTTTTTAAATATTTTTTTATATTTTTCGCTGCTTGTCTAATTCTTTTTTCATTTTCAATTAAAGCAATTCTTACATACTGGTCTCCATAGTTACCAAATCCAATTCCTGGACTCACTGCAACTTGTGCTTGTGTTAATAATTGTTTTGAAAATTCCATACTTCCAAGATGTTGTGCAACTTTTGGAATTTTTGCCCAAATGAACATTGAAGCATTAGGTTTATTCATTTCCCAGCCAGCTTCTTTAAATGCTTCAATCATTACATCTCTTCTATATTTATATTTTGCAATATGTTCATCTACGCAGTCTTGAGGACCATCTAGTGCTACAGTTGCTGCGATTTGAATTGGTGTAAACATACCATAATCAAGCCAAGATTTAATTCTTTTTAAAGCCCCAACTAATTTTTCATTACCAACAATGAACCCAACTCTCCATCCTGCCATATTATATGATTTAGATAAAGTAAATGATTCAACTGCAACATCAAGTGCACCCTCTGCTTGAAAAATAGAAGGTGTTGTATATCCATCAAAAGTGATATCAGCATAAGCAATATCAGAAATAATATAAAATCTTTCTCTTTTTGCCATATCAACTATTCTTTGATAAAACTCTGGTGTTACTGTAGCACATGAAGGGTTATGTGGGAAGTTAACAACTACAAATTTTACTTTTGGAATTGATTCATCAATTGTTTTTTGTAATCTTTCAAAGAATAAATCTTCATCAACTTTAAACTCATCATCAAAAACTAATTCAAATTTATGAATAGCTCCACCATTTAACATAAATGCATATGAGTGAATTGGATAAGTTGGATCTGGAACTACCGCAACATCACCTACATTTACAATTGCTTGAACTAAGTGAACATATCCTTCTTTAGAACCCATTGTTGCACATGCATGTTTATTTGGGTCTAAATAATCAACACCATATTTTCTTTTATACCAGTTACAAATAGCAAGTCTTAATTTATAAATACCTGCACTTGCACTATATCCATGATTTTTAGGTTTAGCAGCAGCTTCTATTAGCTTATCAGTAATATGTTGTGGTGCTGGACCATCTGGATTTCCCATCGAAAAGTCAATTACATCTTCACCGGCTCTTCTTGCTTCCATTTTGATATTATTTACTTCTGCAAACACATAGTTTGGAAGTCTCTTCATTCTTTCAAATTCTATTTCTGGAAACACTATTTACTCCTTAGTAATATTAATACCACGCTTTATATTTGCAAGCGTGAATAAATCATCAATTTTAATATATTTTGTATCATTAGGCACATCAAGTTTTAAGTTTTTGTGCAAACTATTTTCTCTGAAAATTTCTATTATATTTAAATTTTCATCATAAAAAACTACATTTGGATACCAATCATTACCACTATGTGAATCTATTGTAATACTTGATGCTCCACTGATTTTTAGCATATATGGTCTAAGGGATTTTTTTAGAGTTAATTGGTTATTTACAATTAAATCTTCCGCTTTATTTATATTTGCATTATTACTATCAATTTTGTAGCTCCATTTATTGTTACCCTCTCTTATAATATCAGTGACTTTACAACCATTTGCTTGTAATTCTTGTGATAATCTGAGAGGGTTTATGGCGGCTGCAGTTTTTAACTTTATACTCCATTTTAAACTATCATCTGAAGTTATAGATTCTTCTGTAAAGTAATAATAGTGGCCTAATGATTTTAAAATATCTTTTAAAATTTTTAATGATATTTTTGGTTTATTACTAATAGTAAAACTAATATCAATATATTGTGTTGAGCCAAGATTTAATTTTAATAAGCCATTAGCCTGTAGTTTATCAGTAACAAGTACATAATTAACCTGATTATTAGCATCATAATATGCTGATTTATTACTAAAAATATAATTGATTAAGTTTTTGTGCGTACTATATGCACCATAACCTAAAATATTTTTTATTTTTAAATCTAAATTAGCATTTAAAACTACGCTAAAGGCAATTATTAAAATTAGTTTGTTTATCATGATTTTTCTCTTATCTTTTTAGATTATAAATTAAAATCCCTGCGGCAACTGATACATTTAATGAATCAAATTCATGTTCCATAGCAATTGAAACTTTTAAATCAAGTTTTTTTGCAACTTTTGGAGATATTCCTTCTCCTTCGCTTCCTAAAAATAGTGCTACTTTGTCAGACTTCTCAATTTTTCCATATTTTTTTAAATCAATACCATCTGTTGTTGCACCAATTAGTGCAAAACCAGCATCAATTAATTCACTTGCTAAATCAGCAGATCTTGGATGTACTAAAAATGGTAAATCAAGTAATGCTCCAGAACTTGTTCTTATAACTCCTGAGTTATTTACAGTTTTAATATTAGAAACGATTAATCCTTCTATTCCCATAGAATAAGCTGTTCTCGCAATCGCTCCAATATTTCCAACATCTGTTACCCCATCTAAAACTAAAATAAAATTCATTTTTTTAAATTCTTTTATATCAGTATATTCAGGGTGTGTTAGTTTTAAAAAGAAACCTTGATGATTTCCACCTTTAGACAATGCTTGTGCTTTTTGGTTATCTACTTTGTAAATAACTTTATCAAGTTTTGCAAACCTAGAAAAAAGTTTTTTATCTATTTCTTTTGAAAGAAAAACTTCTTCTATTAAATGAGGGTGATTTTCAAGTACATAAAGTACTATTTGTTTTCCATATATTATCATGGGCTAGATTCTATCTAAAAGTTCTTGATAAACCTCTTTGACAGTTCGACCTGTCATTTTTGCAATAAGTTTTGCTTTTATTTTTGGAGCTAATTCTAAATCATTTATATCAGCTAATTCTAGATGATAGCCTTTTATTTCAATTGGTTCAATTACAACAACCCATTCACCTTTGATTGTTATATTCTTTAATTCTTCATATAAATTAGATGCAGAATTTTTATAAGTTTTTTGATGTAATTTAGAAATTTCTTTTGCTAAAAATATTGTTCTATTTGGAACTTTTTTTGCTAGTTCTTCAAGTAGTTTTAAAAGTCTATGAGGTGATTCGTATAAAATACCTAATTTATCATCATTTAAAATATCATCAAGTTTTGAAGCTCTACTTACTCCTTTATGGTCCAAAAATCCATAAAATGAAAAAGTTGTATGTGTAAATCCACTCATAGCATAAGCTGTTAAAACAGCATTTGCACCAGGAAGTACATCATATTCGATATTGTTTTTAATACAATAATCAACAAGTGAGGCACCAGGATCACTAACACAAGGCATTCCTGCATCACTTACATAAACAATATTTTTAGTAAAAGTATCTTTATTTAAAGTTTGTAATATTTTGTCTTCATTATGAGAATGAAAAGATTTATACTCTTTATTTGAAAAGTCTAGATTGTTTTTTTCACCAAGAAGGTGTAGAAGCTTTTTTGTTACTCTTGTATCTTCACAAAAAATAAGTTCTGCATCCAATAAGATTTGTAAAGATCTCTTAGAGATATCTTCAAGGTTTCCTATTGGAGTTGGAACTAAGCACAGCACAATATTAAATTATTTTGCTGCGTTATATTTAGCTTTGAATTTCTCAACTCTACCAGCAGCATCAACAAGTTTTTGCTCTCCAGTAAAGAAAGGGTGACACATATTACAAATGTCAATTCTTAATGTTTCAACATTTGATTTAGTTTCAAATGAGTTACCACAAGCACAAGAAATTGTACAAGTTTTATAATCTGGGTGTATATCTTTTTTCACGCCATATTCCTTATTGTAATTAATGTTTAATAAAAGGTCAAGTCTTTGCAGGCCCTTTAAGAAACTCTTTTGGAATCGGGATTATATCGAGAAATACTTAAGAATATCTGAATTTAAGTTTTCTATTATATTTGAAGTCTTATTTGAAAATTGTGATTTATTAAAGGTATTTTGTCTTTTTGCTAATTTTACTGTATTTTGCGCAATTTTATTTTCAAGCTCAATTTTTGAAAGTTTTCCATCAAGATATTCAAGTGTTTCAATTATCCCAATAGAGGCCATGCAATTTGGTTTTCTCCCATAATTTCTCTCTAGTGAAATAACTTCATCAATAACTTTTCCTTTGATCATTTGATTAGTTCTAAGAGATATTCTTTTTTTTAATTCTTCTTTTTCCCATAAAATTTCGAAAATTTTTAAATCTTTTGCTATAGCAATCTTAGGATTTTCTATAAAATATTGAGTTGGAGTAAGATTCGATTGTTTGTAAATTGAATAGGCTTTTTCAATTCTATATCTATCATTTGGCTCAATTTTTTCCATATAATTTTTATCTAAACTATATAGTAATTCATAAGCTTCATTTTGTGGGATATCTAGTTTGATTTTAGATTCAATACCTGTTGATAAGCCTTCAATTAAAGCTTTTAGGTAAAATCCTGTACCACCTACAATAATAAGATTTTTACTTTCTTTTAGTGCAAAATCTTTTGCTTTTTTATATATCTCGATAAATTGAATAACATCAAACTCTTCATTTGGATATATTTCATCTATCCCAAAATGAATTATATCCCCACGTTCAATAAGAGTTGGTTTTGCAGAGGCTATATCAATTTGTTTATATACAGATAAAGAATCAAGTGATAAAATTATTGAGTTAGTTTTTTGTGCAATTTCTAATGATAAACCAGTTTTTCCAGAGGCAGTTGAGCCTATTATTGCTATTTCTTTCATTAAAAAATTTTAGCTAAGTTTACGTGAATTTTGACTTTACTGTGAAATTTTATTTTTTTGGCACTCTTCTAGTTTTTTATTTAATTCATTTATCTCTTTTTCTTTTTGAATAAGTGTTTTAAGTAGTTCTGATATATCTTTTGTATTTGAATCAATCATATCTGTTTGAGATTTTGAACTACATGCTTGTAAAAATAAGCATAAAAAAATTGTTGTTAGAATAAGTTTTAAGATTTTCATTGTTTCTTTCGTAAAAAATAAGATATAAATAGAAAGCATGAATGCTTTCTATTTATTTGGGAGGTATTATAGTCCTAAAGACTTTAATGTTTCTAAAGTTAAGGCACCTTGATTTAATTTATTATCTTTTTGGTATGCATTAACAGCAGCTTTAGTTTCAGGTCCATAAACACCATCAATTTTAGTGATGTTATATTTTTTAGATTTTAATGCCGATTGTAAACTTGAAATAACGTTTGCAGTTGTATTCGTTTCACATAAAATTGGTTGCCATCTTAAGTAAGACTCAGCAGTTTTAACTTGAGTTGGTACCATTGTGTATACTGCTGGAATTTCAGTTTTAACTTCTTTAGCTGGAGTTGCCACTTCTCTTGTTGGAACAATTTTACAAATTGCAGGAATTTTAACTTCTTTAGTTGTCGCAGGAGTTGCAATAACTTGTTTCGTTACAGTTTTATAAACCGCAGGAATTTTAATTTCTTTAGTTGTCGCAGGAGTTGCAACTACTTGAGTTGGAACAGTTTTGTAAACTGCAGGAATTTTAACTTCTTTAGTTGTAGCAGGAGTTGCAACTACTTTTCTTTCTACTGTTTTGTAAACTGCAGGAGTTTTAACTTCTTTTGTAGATGCAGGTTTGTCAATTACTTTTGATGTAATAGTTTTGTACTCAGCTGGAACTTCAACTAAACATAAAATATCACCAGTTGAATTATTAACTTTTTCAATTTCACCTCTACCTTTTTTCCAAGTAGTATAAGCAGGTTTAATTAAAACTTTCTCTGTAACAGTTTTATAAGTTGCTGGAATTGTAACTAAAGCAGTTTTTTCTGGTTCAACCATAATTGTTTCAGTAACAGTCTTATAAGTAGCTGGTACTGTAATAATTTTTGTAGTTTCAGGTTGAGCTAAAACATTTTGACTTGCACTTTTATAAGTTGCAGGAATTACTATTACTTTAGTTGATTCTGGTTTAATTAAAACATTTTCAGTAACAGTCTTATAAGTTGCAGGTACAGCTACTAGTTTAGTAGATTCTTCTCTTAATGTAACTTTTTTATCAACTACTTTATAAGTTGCAGGAATTACATCAATTTTAGTTTGTGCTTCTTTAACCATTTTTTTAATCATTTTAGTTTCATATGCTTCAGGAACTAAAACTTTTGCATAACATTCACCAGCTTTTGCATTAGCAGGTACTAATGAATTACTTACTGCATTTTTGTCTTTTGCTTCTGCATTCATAGCATTAATTGAGCTTAATGCTTTTGAATTTGCAGTTTCTAACTGAGATATTTGTGCATTTTTTTCATCTAGTTGTTTTTGTAATTCAACAACTTTATCACTTGATACTACTTCATCTTTAGATGAACAACCACTCATCCCTATAATCGCAGCAGCAGCAATCACAGCAGTATTTCTTAAATATTTAGTCATTATGATTTCCTTTTATAATTTAATAATCCAAAATATTCTAACTTAATAATTATGAATATTACTTTAAAATTAGTTTAATTATGTTATTATTTTCTAAATTATTTTATTTAAGGGGTTAAATTATGAAAAAAATAGTAATTAATACAATGATAGGGATGCTTGCTGCAGTATCTTTAAATGCTGGTGACTGTGTAATGGTTAAAGAGTTAAATGTACAATTTAAAAATGCATCAACTGTTTATTCAGATTCTTCTGAAATGAAAGAAATTAAAGAATATGCACAATTCTTAAAAGAAACTGATTTATATGCAGTTATTGAAGGGCATACAAGTTCTTTATCAAATGCTAAATATAATTATGATTTATCTACAAGAAGAGCTGATAAAGTAAGAGCTGAGTTAGTAAAATTAGGTGTAAACCCATCTCAAGTTAAATCTATGGGATTTGGTGAGTCAACTCCTTTATATGATAATAATACAGAATCTGGTGCAGCTAAAAATAGAAGAGTAATTGGAGAAGTATTTAATTCTGCTAATGAATTAAGTAATTATATGAACTCTGCAAAAAATAGAATTGCTAAAACAAAATATCAAGAGCAATAAAAAATTAAATAAAGACTTTTAGTCTTTATTTATACTTTCAAAAAATTTAATATTATTTAGATACAATCCATTTTATGAATAAACTGTTAAAAAAAATAAATGACTTCAATGAACTAGTTATGTTTAAACACTCAATTTTTTCACTTCCTTTTATATTTATTGCAATGGTAGTTGCAGCAAAAGGTTGGTTTGGTTTTAATCTGCTGATTTTAGGTGTTTTAGCTGCTTTGACTGCAAGAAATTTTGCTATGGGTTTTAATAGATATATGGATAGAGATATCGATGCTTTAAATCCAAGAACAATAAATAGGCCAAATGTAGATGGCAGAATATCGGCGTCACAAATGTTACTTTTTACAATATTAAATGCTTTAGGGTTTATTTTAGTAGCTTACTTCGTAAATAATTTAGCATTAGTATTATCTTTGCCAATTCTGTTTATTATCGGTTCATACTCTTATTTTAAAAGATTTTCTTATTTAGCCCATATAATATTAGGTATATCTTTAGCCCTTGCACCAATTGCTGGTGTCGTTGCTGTTAGTGAAACTATCCCTTTATGGTCTGTATTATTGAGTATTGGGGTTATGTTTTGGGTTGCAGGTTTTGATTTACTTTATTCTTTACAAGACATTGAAGTTGATAAAAAACTTAATCTACATTCAATCCCTTCAAAATTTGGTGCAGAAAAAACAATGATGATTTCTAAAGTATTTCATATATTGACAGTTGTTTTTTGGCTCCTTTTTGTGATAAATTCTGATAGCTCTATTTTTGCTTATCTTGCTGTAATTCTTAGTGCTATTATGCTAGCTTATGAACATTATTTAGTAAGTAAAGATTTTACAAAAATAGATAAAGCCTTTTTTACAGTTAATGGATATCTAGGAATAGTATTCTTTATTTTAATAGTATTGGATAATATCTTTTTTTAATTTTAAGTGTGATATTATTCCAATCTTCAAATGCGCCTGTAGTTCAACTGGATAGAATAACCGGTTTCGACCCGGTAGGTTGTGAGTTCGAATCTTACCAGGCGTGCCATACTCTTTTTTTAACTCCTCAAAATATATAAAATTTCAAATAATATAAAAATTGCTTCACAAATGCTATAAAAATAGGGTAACATATTGGAAATGAAAATTAAAATAATTTTTCAAAACTAAAAATAAAGAGTTTACCATGCAAAATTCTAGTTCAAAATTTATAAAGATAGTCGATACCAACGAAAATCAGCTAAATGAAGAAATAATCAAAAGTTTAAATTTTGAAAACGATTCAGCACCCAAATTAGTATTAGGATTTATTTCTCCTCATATTAATTTTGATTCAATTTCAAGAAAAATTAAATCTTTATTGCCATCATCTACAAAATTATTGCTTTCTACAACAGCAGGAGAGTTATGTACATTTAATTTAAATGAAAAAAGAGATGCACTTTATCATGACGCAAGTTCTACTTGGAATAATATCGTACTACAAAGTTTTAGCGAAGATATTATTGATCAAGTTGAGATACTAACTGTTCCTCTTTTTAGTGAGAATATTGCAAATCAAACAATTTCACATAAAGAGAGAATTGATAAGATTAGTAATGAAATAAAAAGAATAAATATACCATTTAAAATAAATCATGAACATTCTTTTGCTTTGACATTTGTTGATGGTTTATCAAATAGTGAAAGTTTTTTTACAGAGGCTGTTTATAAAAGTGGTAAATTACCATGTTTATTAATAGGTGGTTCTGCTGGTGGTAAACTTGATTTTAAAGAAACATATATATTTAATAATAGTGAACCAGTTAGACATAAAGCTGTTGTTGCGTTAGTGAAGTTAAAACCAGCCATTAGATATGGTGTATTTAAATCACAAAGTTGTGATGAGACTAACGTGTCTTTTTTAATTGCACAATCTAATATGTTAAAAAGAAGTGTTCAAAGTGTTTTAAATCCTAATGACAATAAAATTGTAAATTTCGTAGATGCACTTTGTGGAACATTTCAATGTAAACTTGATGAATTACCAAAAATATTAGCAGATTATAATTTTGCTGTTAAAGTTGATGATGAATTATATATAAGATCAGTTGCAAACTTGGATATTGAAAATAAAAATATCTCATTTTTCTGTGATATTTCATTTGGAGATATGTTATATCTTGTTAAGAACAAAGAGTTTGTTTCTCAAACAGATAGAGATTTTAAAGTTTATTCTTCAACAAAAAAAGAAAAACCAATTGGAGCAATTTTTAATGACTGTATTTTAAGAAGGTTATTTAATGCTCAAAATCTTAATTCATTAAAAACATTTAATGATATACCTTTAGCTGGAAGTTCTACATTTGGAGAATTACTAGGATTAAATATTAATCAAACTTTAACAGCACTATTCTTCTATGAAGTTTCAGAAGATAGTGATTTTTATGATGAATTTGCAGATAATTTTGTAGATAGATATGCTTCATATTGTTCTTATTTTAAAGAGAGAGAAATTCATCAATATCAACTATTATCTAAAGTTAGAACAGCATTATTAGCAAATCTTAAAAAAACATTCCCTTTAATTCAAGATATGGTAAGTATTTTAAATTTTGTTTATGAAAATACTACTGAAGGAAATAAAGTAATTGATAATGTTTTAGAAAAATTTGTTTTATTTACAAAAGATATTATGCATAATGTTGAACAAAATAATGATCTTGTGACAGATATGGAAGTTCTAACAAATAATGCAGCAGATATTAAAAAAGTATTATCCTCAATTTCAGGAATAGCAATCCAAACTAATCTTCTTGCACTTAATGCCGCGATTGAAGCTTCAAGAGCGGGTGAATATGGAAATGGATTTGCAGTTGTTGCAGATGAGGTTAAGAAACTTGCTAAAAAAACACAAACAAGTTTAACGGAAAGTAATGCTTCTGTTAATGTAGCTATTAAAGGAATAAAAAATATTTCAGAAGTAATAAACACTGCAAGTGAAAAACTATCAACTGTTTCTCAAAATATGGAAGATATAAATGAATCTTTCTTAAAAATACATTCAACTTCTAAACAAAGTAATACATTTATTGAAGATAAAAAATCAAATTTTGATAGATTAATAAATAGTATTAATGCTATTGAAGATATCCAACAAGAGTTAGAAAAACTAGAATTAAGTTTCTAGGCTTTCTACTCTCCAATTATTAAAATTAACTTAATTTGTATATATTTTATTGATATAATTTTTGAAAGTAAAAGTAAATAAAGTTATAATTATAAAGAAAATGGAAAAAATACTTTTAGAATAGTGCTTTAGTAGCTTATTTTACAAATATAAAATATTATTAAATATACAAATAATAAAAAATAATTTTACTTTAAGCTAACTTTTAATGTTACATATGATAATATTAGTATAGTAGAATATTATCTATAGTATATATAAGGAATAAAATGCCATATTTAGTTGCATCAATAATATCTGTTGTTACAGCTATGGTTATATTATTTACTAGATATGAAGCTGATGATAGTACTATAAAAGCTGAATTAGAAAATATGAGAGTTATGTTTTCTATGGTTGATGGATTTGTTAATACTTATATCGAGTCAGGTGGAAATCTGAGTGATTTAAGTACTTTTGAATTGGGGAATAGTGGAATTTTACTTGCGAGTATGGCAGTTACTCCATCTACAGTTACAAGTACGTCAACTACCTTGGAAAAATTAAAAACAACAACAACTTTGCCTAACAGTAAAGTTATTTGGCAATTAATACCAAATATAGCAGATTCAAGTTCGTATAAAGTATTAGTTGATATTCGAGGGAATGCGGGACTTATGAGTAAAGCTGTATTTTCAGAAGGTTTTATTGGTAGAGAATTTTGTGAAAAAAATTTGTTTGGAACTTTTGAGACATTAAGTAATGTTTTTGAAGATGCTACTAGTGATTTTATAAATAGTTCAGGTAGTAATACAGATGGTCTTTTAGTTTGCATAGTATATAAATAGTTAGTAGGTGCAGTTTATATTAGAATAAATTGTCGATAATTTTGGTAGGTTGGTAGGAAAATTTAATAAAAAAAAAGGATTAAAATGCCACAGTTGATAGCAATGGTAATTGTAGTTGTTGGAGCAATGATTTATATGTTCCAAACATTTGGTGGAACAGGTGATAAGATTGAGGGTGTTGCCCAAAAAGCAAGTATTATTACTGAAATTAACAATATAAAAGATGGTATTAAGATTGCTGCAAAGTCTCAACAAATAGCTAACTCTGCATCAGGAGATAAAGTAAGTACTTTAAGTGGATTAGGAATATATTCTTATTTTGCAGAACAAATAAATGAACAAGTAAAAGCAAATGCGACTTTTACGGGGGGGACAGCGGCTGCTGATACAAATGCATATTATGCAATATCATTTGGAGGAGAAGACCCAGATAATAAAGGTGGAATGATTTTAAAATTAGTTGCTCCTGCTGCCGTTTCAGGAGTTAAAAGAATTCCTGGAATATATGTTGAGTTTACTGGTACGTTATTACCAAATGCAGGTTTCTTAGAGTCACAATTAACAAATGACTTATCAAGTGTTGCTTATATAGATAG
>Ga0193958_1000288_pt1 | contig 20074 bp, 21 predicted proteins | sample FB_1_MG_FD_140320 | JGI IMG/M metagenome (GOLD analysis project Ga0193958, IMG submission 140320) | Microbial mat bacterial communities from the Broadkill River, Lewes, Delaware, United States - FB_1_MG | ecosystem: Environmental > Aquatic > Freshwater > River > Microbial mats | place: USA...
AATTGCAGCAGGGATGACTGATATTAGATCAGAACTTGATGGGATGAAGCAGAATAGCATCAAAGAGGGGATTATCAATCAGACTAGAGAGAAAATCCAAGAATACAATCTATCTGAAGCAGAATTAGCTCAGAGTGATTATATATTTAATAAGCTTATTGGTGGTGAAGTGAAAGATGTAGAATCTCTTACTAAGGCTTGGGAAACTGAATACAATCAATTCAGATCAATAACAGGGCAAGGTTCGGTCGTTTTAAAAACTCCAGATGCTGGCGATAGTGATGAAGAAGATCCTTTTGTGACAACAATAAGAGCAGAAAGAGCAGATGCGGATGCTAGAAGAAAAGCCGCAGCAGATAGACTTAAATAATAATTTAAACAATAGTAAATGGATACATACAATGTAATGCGTAAATCTTCTAGTAAAGTAGGTGGCGCAATGAACGTTTACCAAAAATCACTACAGATATTAACTGGTGGTTTTGGTGTGGCAATAGAAAATCTTCCACCAGTAGGTAGTGTTTTATCAGCAGGAACTCCAATTTTTTGTAACGAAGGTGATGACAGTAGAATGGCTACAGTACATTATGCTTTTAAGGTTATGAATGTGGCGGACGCTGTTATTCAAGTAGAAAAAGGTGGAGAAGGAACAAGAGTTAAAGCTGGAATGTTTTTAATGGAAGCTCCAGCAACATATACAGATACAGGAGTATCTAAAACAGTTTTATCTGTTGATACTTCAAACGAGACTTATGATGAGATTACTTTAGATGCAGCTATAACAGGCTTGGCTATGGGTGATATTGCTGTAGAAGCAGATGCTGCTAGTGATACGGCTAGTGTTAAAGTTATACCTAATGCTTTATCTGTAGGAGATGTTTATGTAGATCCAAAGGGATATGATTTTAGCATAGGTGGTGCTTACTTAGGTACTGGTGTTGTTTATCAAAGACGTATAGCTCCTTTAGCTGACTCAATTAAAATGGCACTTAAAGACAACGAATGCTACTTTAGATTCTCACAATCAAAATAATAAATAATGAAAAGAGAAGCAACACAATATAATATTAACGAAATCTTACAAGGTAAGAAGTTCGAAATGGTTTCAAACCTAGCAAACGAAAAGTACAATAACGAAGATTGGAGATTTTATGCTGATTGGGATGTATTGCAAAGAGATACTACATGGAATCAGATGATGAGAGAGGCTGATATAGCTATTATGGCTGTAAATCTTGACCCAGATTCAGATAAACCCCTAGTTTCTTTAGGTGGAATGGAAACTTATAGTGGTGATATTCCTTTTATGGGACTTGGAACTAGAATTGAAGGTAATGATATAAGACAAGCTTTACAATTAAAAGAGGTAGGGGCTTCATTAACATCAGAGGATGCTATGAGACTTACAATGACGTCTCTTGAAACATTATATCAAGGTATTCATAGTAAATTGAATTTCTATTGTTATCAAGGAATTTCTAAAGGACAAATAGTTGTAGATACTAACAGTCAAAAAGATGGTAAGTTTATTTCTGTGGATCTTAATATTCCAGCAGCAAACAAAGTTAAAGTAGCTAAGGTTTGGTCGGATATTACTGCTAATCCTATTCAAGATTTGCTCGATAAGCAAAGATATGCTAAGAGAGAGTTAAATCTTGATATAACTGGAATGCACTGGGAAATGGATGAGGTTAAGTATAACGCCTTTATGGAACATCCAAAGGTTGTTGAATTAATCCAAGCTAGATTACAGAAAGTGTCTGGAGATTATATTGTTACTGACGCTGAGAAGAAAGCGGTGATAAATACACTAGGAATTAGACCTATAGTAGTGGTAGATCAGGTTTGTAAATTCAACTCTGATGGCAAAAAACTTTCTATTAACCCATTTGAGGTTGATAATGTAGTTTTAATACCAGATCTTCCATTCTTCAACATGAAGAGAGCTATTTCAAACCAAACAATTATTGGGCAAACTGTTTCAGCTCAACGTTCTACAGTAGAACAATGTATTGCAGCCGTTTCAACTTGGGATGACCAACATGGGGTTAATAATATTGATGTTGAGGCTTGGGCTTTTCCAGTTCCAAAAGATCCAAAAAACATTGTTATTATGGATACTACTACAGCAGCATAACCATATGGGGGATGAAATACTCCCCCTTTAATTTTATACTATGAATATAAAAGATTACCTAAAAGGACAGTTTATTAATCCACCATTTGAAGATGTTAATCTATCAACAGTTTTAGCAAAACGAGGAATAGCAGAAGATGCGGAACATGACACAGTATCAGAACAAGATAGAGAGTTGGCTTATGCTGATCTATTAATGACACTGGTAACTATGTTTTCAGGGGGCGGCGCAACTAAAAAAAGAGGTAATTGGAGCGAGACAGCAGCTCAGGTTTCAATAGGTATAAATGATAGATTAAGCTTCATTAAGACAGCCAGAGAGATTTACAAGAAATATGGAGAAAGTATAAACTACACTATAAAAGATATTACAAATAGATGGTAGAAGACATATATCCACATACAATAATAGTCTCTAGGGATTCTGTCTCGGATGATCCTTATCAAAACGATACTACAGCAGAAATTTTTAATGGCAAATGCTGTTGTCAAATTAGTGGCAATGGAGGAACAGGTGAAACTAACGGAGTTTCTGACAGTGATTATACTGTTTTTATAGAGTCTATTGATATTGAATTTAAAAAGGGTGATAATGTATCAATTGTAATGAAAGATGGTTATTCTCCAATTAAAGGCACTGTAAAGCAAAATTATTTCTCAGAACTTGGGATTACACTGTGGATTAAGGAATATGAAAACTAAAAACGAGAAAGCCTTAGAACTAGGAATAAAGAAAGCTATGAGAATAGCTCAACATAAGGTTTTAGATTCTTTAGAAGCTACCGCTTGGGATTTGGTTGATGGTGTTTCAGTTCCTATTTTAACCCATAACCTTTGGGATTCTATCGGATGTGGAATATATTACAAGGGAGAATTATTGAGAATATGTTTTCCTAATCCAGAAGCAGTAAATCCAAGTATATTCGAAGGAGAATGGGGTAGAGAAAATCTTGAAGATAAAATACTAGATGCTCCCACTGCGATAAAAACCTATCAAGGATATGTGTTGTATTATGTCGCTGCTATGCCTTATTCTGAAACGATAGACAACAGACCTGATGTAGATGTGTTAAGAAGTAATCTTGTAAAACCAATTTTTGAAACATATATTCACATGTTATGATAGAAGCTAAATTAGATCCTAGTTTGATAGAATACACTATTTACAATATTGTTAAAACTGTATATACAGGGAGAGTAACAATTGGGAATAGACCTTCTCTTTCAGAAACAGAGCTAAATGACTTAATAGTAGTTTTAGCTAATGGAGAGATAGAATCCATAAAAGCTACTGACAGACCTATTTTTGGCAATTGTTCTGTTATGATACAAATATGGGTTAAAGGTAAAAAAGATGGTACTAAAAATGCTGCTAGATTATCAGAATTACGTACACTAATAATGGGATTATTCCCAACAACTATAAACGAGTATTCAATCTCATATAAAAATGAAATAGGAAGCCGAGATAGTCTAGGCTTTCATTCGATAAATTTAAACTTTAAAATAAATTTCTAAATTAAATATTATGGCAGATACAGCAATGACGCAAGCACTTAAGGTTTTAGCAAAAACTGGTAAGATATATCTTGCAGATAGAGGAACTATCACAGAAAATACAGCGTGGATGGAGTATTTTATGACAACAGAAAACACTCTTAATATTGACCAAGCCGAAGGTACTACACAAGATATTAGAACAGATCAAAAAACTGCTCCAGTTTCTACTATTAGAACAGCAGGTGAGTTCACTATTTCTTTTGACGTTCCTTCTGTGGATTCGGTTGTTTTAGCATTGTTTTTCAATACTAGTACACCTTCTTATACTCCTTCTGGATATACATCTATCGGAGTAGGAACAGAGATGAAAACTCTTAATAAAATGATGAAAATCAACTTTACTAACAATGATTCAGATGCTATCTTTACGAACGTGGATTTAGTTGGGGTTGTTACAAAATCTTCTGATGGAGCATTTTCAATTAGAGTTACTGGAACAGTTCTTGCTGCTGGTGGTGTTGGAATGGAAGCTGAGGAAATGATTTTCGTTCATAAGGACTAATGTTATAAAGCCCCACTTGTTAGGTGGGGCTTTCTTTTTATTTTAAAACATTAATAATAAATTTATGGAATTCTTCTGACTGTTTTGCAAAAGGTTGACATATTTTAACATGAGGGGTATCCATTTTAAGGTTACCTTGCTTGTTCTGGATAGCAACCATCCAATCAGCCGTAGTGATTATTTCTTTAACTTTAGGATTATATTTCCTAACTAGCTTCTCTGCTTCTTTTACCATAATATCTTATTTTATCGGTTTACTTTTTGTTATTTCTATTCTCATATTTCTTATTTTAAAATTACTCCGCAAGGTGTGCCATTTTTGAAAGTATAGTCTCTTAACAATGCCTCATAGCTTATTGTACCATCGTGAACATATACGTCTTTACTATTGCAGCTAACTACATATAGCCCTTCTTTAATTATTTTAGATATTATCCAGTTATTGTTTACTTCTATAAACTCCTCCATAGTGAAAGGTCTATACTTAGCCGCATGCTCTTTAATGTACTTCTCGGCACTTTCTTTTGTCATTATTTCAGACCTTACGTCTTCAATAGCCGTATATGTTTCAATATATATATTTCCTATATTGCAATGATAAATCTTATAATCCTTAAAAGAAAACATCCAAACGATATCACCCTCAAAAAACTCCTCACCAAGAGAATTAACAAACAAAGGCTTAGGCTTATTATCAGCCTCCCATTGTTTTATTGTTTTGCAGTGCATAAATGCACAAATAACTCCCCTTTCATCTAATGCTACAATAGGATAATTATTCGTACGTCGAGGATTTGTGGATAAATCAGCAAACACATCTAGCTTTATAGCATCCTTTTCACTAACATCCCAAACATACATATAATTAGGCTCTTGCTCCTGTTTTGCAAGTTTGAATCTTCTTTTTTTGTATTGACCAACAAACTTACCATCCTTCGTGACTCCTATATGAAAATCACCAACAGACTCAACTTCATATTTATTACCAAGTTCTAGATCACAACCTACTACCTCAACACACTCAACTAAATCACCTTCTTTAAATTTATTTTCCATATCATTAATTTTTAATTACCCTACAAACATAAAGCTAATTTCCCACAATTCCAAGCAATTTTAAGAATTAATTTTTTTTCGTTATCTTTACAACACATAAAATGAGAGATTATGAGTGAAGAAATCAAAAGAGAAGCTGACATAAGAGCGCAGCAATTACAGATAGCATTATTAGAGGATAGGTCTTTCCCTACTAAAATAGGCAAGAAAACATATAAGTGCAAATATCTTAACAGTTGGACGCAAAGAAAGATTACTAATGTACTGTTAAAAGCAGAAGCTATTGATGAAAACGGAGGAATAGAAAACGTATTCAAAGCCGTAAACAAAAGTGGAACATTAGCACCAAAAGTAGTATCGTATCTAATATTAAGACATCCAATAAAAGTCAAGCTATTTCACTGGTTATTCTGGCGCTATTTAGACATGACAACAAACTCTAGGGATTTATACGATCCACTACTAAAGGCTCTTAAAGCGGCTGATGTTAATTTTTTTTTGACCAATATGGGATTGATGTCGGAAATAGTAATGACGAGGAAGATATGGACAGCGAAGGAAGTTGCAGCGATCCAAGCAAGTCAGAAATTGGGGCACGAGCAGGGTGGTGTAAAGAGTTCGGAATAACCACTAAAGAATACGATATGATGCCTATTGCTTTAAGACTCATAATAGGACAAGACTTGCCTAGTATAAAAACTAAGGAGAAGAAAAACAAGCCTAAAGAAACAATTAAAGTAATAGATTATAATAAAAAACTAGGGGAGAAGATAAAAGCTGAAATGGCTAAGAAAGCCGAATTAGAAAAGATTAATTCTGAGATAAATTCTGACATGAAAGAAGCTAAGGGGTAATGATTTAACCCCACCTTTTTGAGGTGGGGTTTTCTTTTATTCATAATATCTACTTGTCAACCAATCTTGCCCTTTAGGTGTAATTAAGGTTTGCTGACTAATTATAGACTTATCCTCACGAACGTTTATAACTTTTTCAATAACTTCAAAATATTTTAAATCCATATATTTCTGATAAGGATTGTTCTTTTGTCTTCCTTGACTAATAAAAACCTTATCTTTTCTAAGTTGGCTAAAAAGCTTGTTTTGTCCCCAGTTAATCATCTTAGCAAACTGCCCCACTGAAATAGAAACATCAGACTGCATTAATTTATCATGCAACTCTACTTTAGGTTGCTGTTCTAACAATTTAGCTCTATCTTTTTTCCATCCATCTAGTAATCTCTGAATATTGTTGGGATCTGAAAAATCCACTGCTATTGATAAATAACCTCCATTCTTTCTGATTGACTTAAGAATGTGTTTTACTTCTTTTTTAAACTGTTTTGCCATCGGTTTTCTTGATTGCATCAAAGCTTCATATAAACCATCTTCTGTCAGCATGGTTACTTTTCTATTTTGACCTCCTACACAAATTGTGTGTATCAGCTTTTCTTCACCATCAACCTTACGAGTAACGGCATACCCATCTCTTTCTTCTAACAAATCGGCTACGTCTTTAGCCAAAATAAAGGCTCTTCTGGAGTTCCGTAAACATTAAATACTTGATTACTTAATACTTCTGCTTCTTTAATTATTTTAACTTCCTGTTCTTTCATACGCTTTATTATTTATTATTACCAATACATTTCTACATTAACATCTCTATACACCTCTTCGCTATTCTCATCATCTTTAAGACTAAAATGAGCCTTGCCTTTTGTTGAGTTAAAAGCTACATCATTACTAGTTCCAGCGCTTACAAAATAACGAATATCAGGTTCATGCAAAAACTCCCCTATCGGCATAAGCGTAGTATTATCATACCTTCTCTCCCATTCTTGATTAAAATCTAAAATACACTCAATATCAGTATTTTCCTCATTAGGGTAAGTAAAAATAATTTCTTTTATAGGAAAACTATACTCATAAGAGGAGTACCACTGTCGATAATTTGTTATTATTCCAAAATTATTAATCTGAAAAGAATCTTTATTTACGATTGAGGGTACATGAAGATTAATTTTACATTTATAATCTCCTACTCTGAATTTTTCTCCCAATGGAGGGAGGTTTAAAGTTGCTCCCCTTACATCTTCTATTTTAGCTTGTAACTCTAAAACTTCTTTTTTTAGCTTTTTAATCATTACACCTTGCATCATTAGTAGATTTTTGATATCTATTATTTGATTTTCCATATCATTAATTTTTAATTACCATACAAACATAAAGCTAATTTCCCACAATTCCAAGCAATTTCGAGAATTAATTTTTTTTCGTTATCTTTACGTAAAATTAACTAACCTACAAAGAGGTGTCATTCGTGGCATCTCTTTTTTATTTATATACAGATGGCAGATAAAATTGGCGAACTTGAATACGACCTACGAGTATCGGATGAACAGTTTGAGAAAGACCTTAAAAAGCTTAATGAAAAGCTAAAAAAACATGGTGCACAGATGGAGAAATCTTTAACCATTTCTGCTAAGACAAACATAACAGCAGCTACAAAGCAACTACAAGGACAATTTCAAGAAAGTATTAAAGGAATAGGGAGGACTAATGATGGTCTTAAGTCCATGAATGCTTACTATAAGGATTTGGAGAAAACATCCAAAGCGGCTGCTAAGAGTACCGAAAAAGCTTCTAGGCTAGAAACGGCGGCGCTTAAAAAAGAGGCTCAAATGGCTATTAAGGCTGAATCTGCTATTAATAGAAAAATCAGACTAAGAGATAAAGCTATTACTGCTGCCGAAAGAGCCACCAAAGCCGAAGAAAGAGCTAATGCAGCGGCGGCTAAAAAAGTCTCTAATATAAATAAAGCTAATTCAGCATATAAAAAACAGAGCTTATATTTACAAAATATTCGTACTGCGGCGGCTTCTTACGTCTCTTTATTTGCGGCTGTAGGAATACTTAATAACATAAGAAGGGTAACAGGTGAATTTGAACTACAAAATAAAGCATTAGCAGCGATAATTCAAAACAAAGATAAAGCAGATCAACTTTTTGCTCAAGTGACAGATTTAGCACTAGAATCACCTTTCGGAATACGAGAGCTTCTTTCTTACACTAAACAGTTAGCAGCTTACAGAATAGAGAGTGAAGAATTAATACCTACACTTACAAAACTTGCTGATGTATCTGCTGGTCTTGGCGTGGATATGAATAGACTAATATTAGCTTATGGTCAGGTTCGTGCAGCTTCCGTTTTGAGAGGGTGTTTCGGATTAAATACTCCTGTATTAAAGATAGATAAAACGGTTATACCTGTTCAAGATATTAAAAAGGGAGATGTATTAATAGGTGATGACAACACGAATAGAAACGTTCTCGAAACAATAAAAGGTCGTGAGCAAATGTATTGGATTAAACAGTCTAATGCAGATAATTACAGAGTAAATCATAATCACATAATGACACTTCTTAAGGATGGTCAATTAGTAGATATTTATCTTTATGAATTATTAAACAAGGATATTTCTGAATACAAAGGAGTAAATGCTATTAACGGAAATATTTCAGACATTGAGATAGAAAAAGATACTATTGATGATTATTATGGCTTTGTTATAGATGGCAATAAAAGATTTTTATTGGGTGATGGTTCTATTGCGCATAATACAGAATTAAGACAATTCACAGAGGCTGGAATACCAATGGTAGCCTTACTTGCAGACAAATTCACAGAGCTTGAAGGGACTGCTGTCTCTACCGCTGATGTGTTTGATAGAATATCAAATAGAGCCGTTTCTTTTAAGGTTGTTTCTGAGATTTTTAATGACATGACAGCTAAGGGCGGAACATTTTTTGAAGCTCAAAAAGTACAAGCTGAGACATTATACGGTATGTGGAATATCTTAGGAGATGCTATGGATAAAATGTATAACCAAATAGGTCAGGCTAACTTAGGTGTTCTTAAAGATGGTGTAAAAGGAGCTATTGACTTAGCTCGTAATTGGGAAACAGTTGTTGATGTTTTAAAAGCTGCCGTTTTGACGTTTGGAGCTTACAAAACTGCCATGATGGTTAATTTGGTTATCAGGAAAAGCCTAAGAAATATGACCCTTTCCGAGATTCAAGCCTTAAAAGCTGCGGACGCAATACAGAAGAAAAGAATAATTACAATGAACTTAGCTAGCGTGGCAGGTAAAAAGCTAACTGGAGTTATGAAAAAACTATATGCTATTAAAGGAACTCTTGCTATTGCTGGGTTTGCTTTATTGGCTGAATATTTATATACATCATATGAAAATTCTCAAAAATTAACAAGAGAACTAGATAAACTAGCTTCCGAAGGTGTTGTCAAAGTAGGGGATTTAGTATCCAACTTTAAAGAATTAGCCAAAGCTGCACTGGAAGCAAATGATGGATCTAACAATCAAAGAGAGGCTATAGCTGAACTTAAGAGAACATATAAAGACTATCTTCCTATGCAGAAATTTACCATTGAAAATCTTAAAGAGATGAGTGGTAATTATGACTCTGTAACAGAAGCTATCAATAGAAAAGTGGAAGCTCAAATTAAAGAAAAGACACAAACAGCTATTGATACTGAATTTAATGAGAAAAAACAAGATGCTCTTGGGACTATATCAGAGAGCTTAGTAGGGTTTCCTGTAAAAGGAGGGACTGAAAAACTTACGCAAAAACAAGCTGCGTTTATAGCAAAAACATTTAGAAATCAATTAGAAAGTGAACTTAAAAAGGGATTAGATACAAATCCTTATGGTATATTACTACAAACTATTGAAGAGTTTGATTATGCTGGAAGTGCTAATGCTAGAATACAATACGGTTTTGACGAGGTTAGAAGAAGCACATATGCGTACAGAGACGCATTGCAAGAGTTAAGCAAAGCAGAATCAGACAGAGATACAAAACTAGATGCTGCTTTTGGATTTACAGATGTAAGAGCTAAAGATTTCAAAGCACTTACTAAAATAAGTGAAGATTACGAAAAAACTATTAGAGAGATAAACGCCAAACCATTAACTGATGATGCCTTTCAGGTGGAGACGCTCGAAGCTAAGAAAGATAAACTTAAAAACATCATTTCTTATTATACTGAATTAGCCAATAAAGCTGATGGTTTTGATAAGAAGTTATTTGAGAAAGATAAGGTTAAACAATACACACAAGAGTTAAACAAACTAACAGTAAACATAAAATCTTACGCTAAAGAAGTAAATGACATAATAAAAGCTAATCAGGGAGATACTACTTTTGGTCAAGTTTTTGCTGTAGGGGAAGATGAAGATCCGATAGAACATGGCAAAAAAACAGCAAAAGCTTATAAAGAACTAATATTAGACATTAAAGCTACAGAGGGTATAATAAAAGGACTTAAAGATGGTGGTGAGGATATATTAGCGCAAACCAAAATACTGAAAATACTAGAAATTAAAAGCGTGGTGGCAAAAGCTATTATTGACGCTATGAATACCTCTCTATCTAAAAATGGAGCTAAAAGCGATGGGAATATATCTAACTTACGTGCTGAATTAGATTTACTTAAGAAGATTAAAAAATCTCGTGAGGATTTAAGTAAAATAATGACAACTGAAGATGTTGAAGCTAATATTCAAAAGTTGTTTGGTGGTCAAGCTAAAGATTTAAACATCAAAATTCCTATATCTTCTGACTCTTCTGCTTTTTATGAGCAACTGGAAAACCTAGCTGTTAGAGCTGAGAATTTAGGAGGGAAAGCTGGCATATCATGGGCTAAAGGGTTGCGTAACCAAATAGGCACTATGCAAGTTGACGACATAAAAGAAACTGCTATTAGAGCTTTGAAAGCATTAGATATTGAAGTAGCTAAATATAAAGGAAAGTATAAATTCTACAAGGATGTATTAGGAATTACTGGCAATGATGAATTAGCTGTAAAATTAGCTTTCGAAGGTACTGAATCAGCAACAAACTTTATTGATACGCTTAAGAAGAAGATAGAAGATTTAGCTCATAGTGGTGATTTCAATATAAATCCTAACTTAGATTTCGAAGGTATTAAAAAACTTGACAATCTTCCCGAAAAACTAGCTAAAGCCATTAAGAAAGTAGACGATACAATAACAAAAGAGTCAACAAATACTCTTCTTAAGAGATTAAAGTTTCTGGAAACAAAAACTCCAGAAGGAATGGGATTAGCATTTGATTTTTCTGATGTTATTACAGACACATCCAAATCGGCTGCCAAGATAAGAAGAGAGATAGAAAGTATAGTTAAAGACGCTAGTAAACAAGATATTACTAGAATAAATCAGATTGGAGATTTACAATTAAAAAGCATATCAGAGCAAGCAAGACAACGAATTGAAAAAATGGGGGCTGCTTATACTAAAGAAAGGATTGAAATTGCTGGACTTGGAGAATCTTATAGTAATATGACTAATGCTTCTTTAACTGACATAAACAAAATAATAGAATTAATAAAGAAGGGACAACAAGATTTACTTAGTGGTGAAGGTTTACAAAACATGATAAATAGCCTAAAACTAGATTCAGATGTTTCTGACAGCTTGTTTGGCGATATTTTCAATTCTTCCAACATAGATGATTTTGTTTCAAAAGTCAACGATTTAGAAGTGGAGATGAAAAATGCCAGCAATGTAAAAATAGGAACTAAAGTTGTATCAGAGGAACAAATACTAAAAATACAGGAATTTATCACGCTTCTTAAAGCTATGGGATTAGCGAATAAAAACGCTTTAGATACAACTACCGAGAAAAAAATAAAGAAACAAATAGCTGAATGGAGACAATTTAACAACTCACTGACAGATGTTATAGGTACTGTTAGAGACTTAGGGTCTACAATGGGTGAGAGCCTATCAGAAGAAGGAGAAAGAGCCTTAAATGCGATACAAGGAGTATCAACTGGCATAATGACAGCTATTTCAGAAACCAGTAAACTAGCCGTAGACGGAATAAGTGCCGTGGAAAAAGCTTCTGTTATCCTAGCTGTAATAAGCGCTTCATTAAAAATAATACAAGGAATAAGTGAAGCTATAGATACGCTTAATAACAAAGACATAACTGCACAACAAGAACAAACAAAGCAAGTAGCTGACCGTATAAATATGGAGATGGCTATAAATAAAATAATTAGAGACAGAAACAAACTACAAGAAGAAAGTATTATTTTAGGCAAAGATGCTGGAAAATCTATGGGAGAAGCCTTTAGTTTAATGGATGAAAGTACTGCTGAATTTGATGAAGCAATAAAATCACTTTCTGAAAATGCTATTTTTAGTGATGAGGAATCTTGGAGAAACTTATGGGGATTTGGATCTAAAAGAAGCAAGGAATTTAGTTTTTCCATAAAAGATATTCTTGGGGAAAAAGGCTCTGGAGGAGGATCTGTATTAGACTGGTGGTTTACAGGTGTTTTTGATAAACTAGACTTGTTTGGGAAAGCTGGAAAAGGAGAAGCTAAAGGGAAAGCTTATGAGAGTATAATAAATACAATGAAAGAATCTCTTGGAGCTATCGGTAAAACAACAGAAGATTTACTAGATATGTCGTCTGCTGAATGGTTGGATTTCTTTAGATTAATGAAAGAAGGAGGCAAAATAACCGACGAAGCAACATTAGGCTTAATAGCAAATGCAGAGGAAGCTCAGGCTAAATATGCTGAAGCTATGGAGAATGTTAAAGAGATAATATTGAGCATTACTGGTGATTTAGGAAATCAACTAGGAGATACCTTAGCAGATGCTTTCGAAAGAGGTATAGATGGAGCTGAGGAGTTTAAGCATGTTGTGGAAGGAATGATAGAAGATCTCTTAAAAAAACAGTTAGTAAACACATTGTTTAAGAAAGATTTTGACGCACTAGAGAAACAAATGCAAGATTCCATGAGAATAGGTGGTGATGGAAGTTGGATAGATGATATTGAGACTTTCTTTACTAATATAGAAGGCAAAAGTGAAGAAGCTAACAAGTTATTCGAACAATTCAGAAGAGAAGGTAAAGCTAAAGGTTTCGATTTGTTCGGAGGAGATGGCGGTGATTTAGGTAACCTAGCTAAGGGAATTACTGGCGTTACAGAAGATACTGCTAGGGAATTAGCTGGAATGCTAAACAGTATCAGAGAAAGCGTTATTCTTCAAGGTGCAGATATAAAACACATAAGCGGAACTCTTAATAATATGTATATCATACAAGGGCAAAGTTTAACTAATTTAATCGAGATAAACCAAAACACAGGAGCTATGAAAAATGCCATTGAATCTGTTTTAGGACAAGGAAGTAAAGGTACAGCAATCAAAGTAATAATAGAATAATTATATGGGACTATTTAAAGTAACAAGAGAGGGTGAGATAGAAACAGACCTAGAAGATATGGGTGTGACAATAACACACTCACCTACTTATAAAGAAGAATATAAAGAACCTAGTAAGAGGAGTTGGGCTAACGAAGATGGGGATGATGTGTATTTCCCTGTAACTAGAAAAACTAAGTCCCAAAAAATAATAATCGAGTTTTTCTGCGAAGGTAATAGCTATTTGTCGGATTATCGCAATTTTTGTATCTTTATGGCTGAGAAAAAGTTTGTTTGGAAAGATGAAAATCAAGGGCTAACCTTTGATGGAATCTGCTCTGAATCAGAAGCGACAAGACATGATGTTGCAAAAAAATTAACAGGTAAAATAATAATAAATAATTATACAGGAAGATATGGGAACATTTAATACAACAGCACAAAGTTCTGATGCTGATGAATTTACAACGGAAGAAAGAGCAGCTTTTTTAACATCTTGGGGGGCTGCTAAAGCTGGGGGCGATAGTGGTCAAGATTTTGCGGCTAAAAACATAACAGCAGATGGAGTACATGGACTTTTGAACACATTGGATCAATACTTAAACTTATGTAATGGATTTGACAGGTCGGATGGTAGTTTGTATATCAACAGACTAGGGGCGACAACACCTGTTCAAACTATGTATTTTAACAAAGGAAACGGTGTTTATAATGAATACGTGAACATTGTAGCTAATTCTTTTACACCTTTCACAGGCTGTCACATAATCCCAAAAGAAGACCACGACTTCAAAATAGGGGAGCTTATTTGCATAGAAGCCATCCCAAACAAAGATACAAAACAACCAGACTGGAGAGGTAGATATGCCAAAAGGAATGAAAAAGGAATTTTCGGTATCGTTTTCCAAGAAGCGGAAGAATCTAAACCAAAACCTCAGATAGGTGTAAATAAATTTTATTCAATAGCTTGTTTAGGGGATATGAAAATTTTGTGTAATAACGAAAATGGAGATATAAAATATGGAGATGAATTAACGCCATCCTCAGTAAAAGGACAAGCAATGAAGGCTGATGAAAATATTCATAGACGCAAAGTTTGCGGCATAGCAGGTCGCTCCCACACGTTCACATCAAGCGAGGCTATTTTATTAGACACAACTAAGGAATAAATATGATAGACATAAAAAGAAATATAACTACAATAGTAGCATCTTCTAGGAAATATGTGTATTCAGGTATTCATATGGGAGAAAAAACGGTGACTGTAACAGTTCAGTCACCTACTCCTATAACTTTCCTAAAAGGAGATGCTGTTGTTTACAATAATAACACCTTTAGACTTAGAGTAGTTCCGACAGGACATCAAGTTTACAATAGCGAGCTTATTGAATACACACTAGAATTTAAGCATGAACAGTATGAATTAGGATTAACATCTTTTAAGGACGTTGTACCTGAAGGTGGTGTATCTGAGGCTTATTACAACAACACATCAAATGTTGTAACGATAGGTACTGTAGAGAATTTAATGGGGCGCATAATCTCTAATATGAATAGAACTTATGCAGGGTGGTCTTTTGTCATAGGAGCAGAAGTTGAATTAATAGAGAAAGATATTATCTTAAACAATCAAAAATGTTCAGATGCTCTTGCTTTAGTGTCGTCATTGTTTGGATTACAATATTGGATTACTGGCAAGCAAATAAGAGTTGGTGGTACTGCACCTGTAGTTGGTGGTGTTTTTGAATATGGTAAAAACAAGGGAATATGTGAGATTACTAGATCTGGGGAGAACAAAGAAATGACTACTAGACTTTTCGCATATGGTTCAAGTAGGAACATTCCTTCTGACTATAACGTCACAGAGGATTATAAAAATAACCCAAGACTAATGCTTCCAAATTTTGTAAGCACTGGAGTCAATCATATAGATTCTCCATTAATAGACCTAAACAATATAGAAGAAGGTGAATTATCTAATGACAGTATATTCCCAAGCATAAACGATGGTACAGGAAGAAATCAAATCGTTTTGATGGATAACATAGAAGAAGATTTACAAGCTGGATTTTATGTTCATATAAAAGACATAGGATTCAACATAAACGACAAGCTTACTAGTAAACCGCCTGTTTTAAGCATGATTTCTGGATTAACAACTGGTTTAGAATTTGAAATAACAGAAGTTATACCATATACCGATGCTGGATTCCCAGAGGAAGATAAAATAACTGGTGCTGCTTATAGGTTGTTATGTAAAAGAAATACAACAATAGAAAACAGACCACTACCTAATAACGTAGTGAAAATGATAAATGGGGATAAGTTTGTATTGTTAGATATCTTAATGGATGAATCTTATGTGTTAAACGCTGAAACAAGACTATTAGAATGGGCACAAAAACAATTCTCAGAACAAAACATAGACAAACAAAAAACTACATATTCAGCAAAATTCACAGAGGAATATATAGATGCAAATCCAGCTATAAAAGACACTATACTAGAAGGTAGCTTAGTTCATATTAAATCTACTGAGTTTGATATAGATGATAATATAACTATACAAACTTTAACAATAACACATGACGAAAGTCCTTTCCCTAAATATGACTTAAGTATAGCTAATACGGTAATAGCTAGTAAATTCACTTCTGTGATAGACAGTGTTAAAAATGTTGAAAACGAATTACAATATAAAGTAAGTACAGATGATATTAAAGCTCAACAAACATCTGAAAACATAAGATTACTAGAAGAAGCAAATAAGGCTGTTGTATTTGGAGAATCTATAAATAATTTCATTGTAGATGGGAATGTAAACATAAACAATTCAGCACTTACAGCTAGTGGTGGAACTATAGTACATAGAGGCAAAGATGTTTATTTTGGTATAAATAACACACAAGCAAATAAAGTATGGCTGATTGCTGACCAATATTTAGCCACATTAGATGTAAATAAAACTTTTAGGTTGTATATAAAAGCTTCTAAAACATCTTCTTCTGCTTGGTGGATACATAGTGAAAATGAATTAATCCAAGATACTGATGATTTTTTCTATTTCGAGTGGGGTACAATATTTCCAATTGACGAAAATGGGAAGCGTCCTATTTCTTCAACAAAAGGGATAACAGCTATTGTTGGTGGCACTATATATACAGAAATGACTCGATCTTTGAATGGGTTTTCGTATTCTGATTGGGAGAACAATAGGGCTATATGGGGAGATGGTACTAATGGATGGGATTGGAATGTAACAACTCCAAACACAATGACTACTAGAGGTATGCAAATCCAATCTCCTTCTGGCATAACACAGCCATTAGGCGTTAATAGAGGTACTTATTCTCCACTAGTTACTTATTATGTTGGGGATCAGGTTTATTACGACCAGAGTACATATTTATGTATAACACAAAGCTTAGGCAATGATCCAAAAACAGGATATTGGCAAGCAGTAGCTCTTAAAGGTGAACCTTTTTCATTCGATCAAGGACTATTAGTAGATAGACCAGACGCCACAACAGAAGCTATTGGGTATTCGTATTTTGCCACAGACACCAGTTTGCTATATATGGTCATAGCTGGAAATCCTCAAACTTGGAATGAAGGTGCGCCTTTTGGTAAAGGAGAAGATGGTAAAACATATTATACTTGGATAAAATATACAGACGTATTAGATAGAACATTAGGATTTAATGGTAAAACATTAGGATTTAATGGTAAAACATTAGGACTTACAGGGGGGCAAGTTTTAGACGACAATAGAGGGGCAGTTTACCTTGGAATATCATACAATAATGAATCACCTACAGAATCACTAAATCAGGCTGATTACACTTGGACTAAAATCAAAGGAGACGATGGTGCAACTGGAGCTAGTGGATTAAATGGAGATACTTATGAATACAGATACGCTAAAAACGGATCTCCAATAACTCCTCCATCTTTAAACAATACAGATAGAACACCTATTGGATGGAGTATAGAAAAACCATCTATAGGGGCTATGGAAGCTATTTGGATGATTAGAGTTAAAATAAGTGGCGTTACAGGAAATCTGATAGGAAATTGGACTTCACCTAATTTAGAGACATTTAATGACAAAGTATCTATAGGTCTCACTTATGAAGGAACTTACAACAGTGGAGTAGTATATACTGGGACGACATCATCTGTTCAGTCAGTATTATACAATGGTAGGTATTATTATACAAGACCTGATATTGGCTCTTTTAACGAACAAGTTCCTACAAACCTAAATTACTGGTGTCCTTTTGGGAATCAAGTAAGCTCTATGGCAACAGGGCTACTTTTGGCACAAAGTACAGTAATAGAAAATCTTATTGCTGAGCACATAAAAACATCCACGTCTGGCAAGAGAGTGGAGGTGAACGAAGGAGATAGTAACGCTATTGTAACATATGACAGCAACAGCAATGAAGTTGTTCGTATTGACGACAATATGAGTGGTGGATATGGAAGTGATGAGAGTGGTGTTAGAGTTCAAAACGGAAGCACCAAAACAGCAATGCTTACACCTTCTGGAGTTTTTGCTAACCACGCAAATATGAACATGTACCCATCTTCAACAGGAAAAGAGGGCGTAGCATCTGTAGTTGGATTAGGATTTGCGAATGTAAATAAAAACTTTTGGGATGATAATTTTATTTGTGGTGGATATTTCAGATCTTACAATGATGGAACTGCAAAAGAATATGCTTCAGTACATGATGGAGATGTAAGAATAGATGGCATTTGTAGTGGTAGAAAGCCCTATTTAGAATTAGTATTACAGGGTCAATCAACAAACATAGAAAGTTGGTTTAAATATTATGGTAAGGATTCCGATTGGAATATATTAATATCTTCCACCGTAGGAACTGGTGTAAATACAATAAATTTACCACCTAATGCTGCAATAGGAACTGTTTATACTTTCTCATGGACTGGAACTTCATTACTAACAGCCATAAAGGAAAATGGAAATACAATAATCAACAAATCACAAGGTGATAACACACCTTCTATACTTATTAAAACATCAGCAGGGTGGAAAAAACTATAATACACAAAAGAAAAACATTCTCTCCTAGAGCAACATTAGGAGAGGTGTTTATTGAAGACAAACACTTTTGCTATACTTTAGAAGATGTAGTAAGAAAAGCTGGCGAAAAAACATATGGGAAAACAGCTATTCCTGACATGGAATATTACGTAGATATCACTTATTCTCCTAAATACAAACGTGATATGATAATTCTATACAACGCCGAAAATTACACAGTAACAGATGGGGTAGTTACATGGTCTGGAATCAGGGTTCATGGTGGGAATAATGTTGAAGATACATTAGGATGCGTTCTGGTAGGATATAATAAATACAAAGAAACTATATACAAAAGAGCTGACAGAGAATTAGTTAAGATAGTGAAAAAATGGATAAACAGAGGATATAAAGTAAATTGGAGGATAACAAATGAAGAAATATAAATATATAATAGTAGTGTTAGTTGTAATAATAGGGTATTTAATCTTTACGCGCCCAAGCGAAGTCGTTCAACCGAATGAGCCGAAATGGATTCACGATACAGTAAGAATTACAGACACGCTTCCTGTACCTATTTATGACACATTGGAGCTTCCTAAATGGTTTAGAGACACAATTACATTAAAAGATACTTTAAGTCGCTTAGATTCGCTTAGAATATATAATATCATAACAGATTATTATACGACAAAAACTTACAGCGACACCCTTAAAAATGATTCGCTTGCTTTTATAGTACTAGATGAAAACATAAGAGAGAATAGTATCATAAATCGTTCGCTAACATATAGGAATAACTACAAACCAGTAGTTTTAAGAGAGGATAAGAGAGGATTGTATGGATTTGGTACTGTTGGAAGAAATTCTGCCAGATTAGGCGTTATAATAGACTTAAATCACAGGGTAAATTATATTGGAGGATATGATGTTATGACAGGTGGTGTGTTTTTTGGAGTAAGCTATCTTATTTGGTAGCTTACTCCATTTTATTTACTTTTCTATATTATCACCATCTTCTGAGAATGTTTTACATCCTCCAATACAACACTTAATAGTAAGAACCTCCCTACCATAATAAGAATCGTAATGCCAAGAGTGTGAAGTATAATACTTATCACATTTAAGACAATCACTAACTGTTGCGTTTTTACAAATATTTTCCATATTTTTAAATTATTTAATCTCCTCAGCTAATCCTCTTTCTATCCAATTGAAGATGTCGTAATGTTTTGATGCAAGAAAATTAATTGCTTTGTATGTGTCTTCAAAAGACATAGCACCATCAAAACCAAACCTATTATCAGTCTTGTCAAACCTTCTGCCACATTCTTTTATTAGATATTGTTCTTCTTCAAAAGTAATACTACTTAAAGGCTTTATTAGGGGCTTAATTTCACTAAGATAATACTCATCCTCGTTATTATCTATAACAAGGGCTTCATCTACACCTCTAATAGTTTTACCATCTACATTTATCTGCAGATCAGTCCCCAAAAACATCTTAAT